>Ga0268265_10001079_pt1 | contig 24308 bp, 39 predicted proteins | sample KBSSwiS52_FD_190355 | JGI IMG/M metagenome (GOLD analysis project Ga0268265, IMG submission 190355) | Switchgrass rhizosphere microbial communities from Kellogg Biological Station, Michigan, USA - KBS Switchgrass S5-2 (SPAdes) (version 2) | ecosystem: Host-associated > Plants > Roots >... | reverse complement strand
TTCGGGACATGGTTGCTCCTCTCGGGCGAAGTAGGGCAGTCGCTCAGCGGGCCGTGTCACGGGCACGCGCGAGCGCGCGTTATCGCGCTACTTCTCCCGAGCGGAGTAACCCGCTCAGCCTGCGAAGGTCGCCACGCCGCAGGGCAGAAGGATCCAACCCGGCAGGAGCCGCCCGCGCGCGTCGTGGCCGCGCCTGGGGGCCTTCCTGAGGGCCCGCGGGGCCCGCTCGCGCGTCTCGGTCGAGACGGCCCGCGCGCGGCTCGTGCGGCTGGCATGCGCGTTGAATCCGATCCGTGCTGGCCTGCCGTGCAGGCCGTACAGCGCAAGCTTCTCCCAGAGCCCTTGCTGGCTCGCGTTCGCTAACATGGCGACTTGCCTCGTTTTTTCTTTCCGCCGGTTCCGCCGGCCTCGTGAAGAGATATTGCATGGGGCGTGCCACATGGGCCGGCCCCATGCTAGGTCGTATAAGTAGCCGTAACTACTCGGTTCCGCCCCTGCTGTACCAGGCCGGTGTGACATTCGGATCATAGTTACCGGGCCCGGTTAGGGCCTTACTCGTGTACTTTCCGGGCCTTAACAGGTGTGACTTTGGTGTCAGGGGGGTCTAATTTCTGCTGGGGGCCGCCCGCCCCGGCCCCTTTAGCCCGGCCCTCTGGCCCTCTTAGCCGGCTCCCCCAAGCCTTTTGGGGCCCTTGGCGCCGCTTTGGCCTGCACTTGGGGCCGGGTTAGGGCCGGTTGATAGGCTTGCTCAGCGGCTAAACTCGGGCTATTAGGTCACTAATTGGGCGCCAGAGCGCCGCGAACATGACTCAGGGCGAGATCTGCGACCTGCTCGCGCAGTATCCCGGCGGAATCACCGCTACGGCGCTCGCGCGCCAGGCCTGCGGGCCAGCGGGTGACGAGCGCTACGGCTTCCGCGTGCGCGCAATGGCCGGTTATCTAGGCGTTCTCGCGCGACGGGGCGTCGTCATCAGGCGGGGGAACATGTATTTTCCGCGCGCCGAATACTTCGCGCAGCAGAGCGCTGCGGGCGCCGCCGCGCCGCAGATGCCTCCGGCCGCGTGGTACCCTACCGCGTACGGCCCACGCTATTGGGACGGCGCTAAGTGGCTCTAACTGTGCTACGGTAACGCGCATGCAGGACCAGGAAAAAGACTTCGGCCCCGTGCTAGACATGTGCTGCGGTAAGCGCCGGTGCCCTGTTTTTACTGAGACTTCCGAGGGATTCGTGATTGAGGACGAGGGTCAGCGCGTCGTTCTCACGCGCGAGCAGGCCGACCGCGCGGCGATCTGGCTTCTGGCGCGCCTGGAAAAGCAGCGTTGACCGCGCTCGTCGCGCTCCAGGCCGCGGCGATCACGCTCATTTTCACGCGCGGTTCGATCTTCGAGCCGCTGCGCTCGCGCGGCCCGGCGCTCTGGCGCGAGCTCTCCTCGTGCGCGCTCTGCGCGGGCTTCTGGATCGGCCTGGCGTGGTTCGCGCTCTCTTGCTGGCCCGTGCGCGAGCGCGCGACGGTTATGTGGTGTTTCGGCGGTGCCGCGCTCTCCGCGGCCGCGGCGCTCCTCCTAGTGCGCGTGCTGGACGCGCTCGAGGGCGTGGCCGGTGACTGAGGTGCTGGTCGCCGTGGCCGCGATTCTAGGCTTTTTTGTGGTGATGTTTGTGCTCCTTCGGTGCCTCGAGCGTGGTGAGCAGCGGGAATATGAGATTTGGCGCCGAAAGCACATTGCTCGGTTGAACCGATACGCGCTCCAAATGCGCCCCGGCGGCAAGTACTACGTACCGCCGCGCCGGAAAAAGCGCGAATTCGGGAGCTGCACGTGAGCGCGGCGGTTGCACCGCAGTGTCCGCGCTGCGGCTCCATGTTCGTTAGCACGCTTCGTGCGGCTGACGGCGCCGTGCGCCTCGTGTGTCGCGGTTCGATTGGCTCGTCCCACCTATCGCGGGGCATTCCGTGCTTGCACACGTGGTTGCCGGAGCCCGACTTGCGCCCGGATAAGATGTCTGTTAAGCAACGGTAACGGACAGCACGTGCGACCCGGCCTGCAGAGACTCATCCGGAACAAGAAGAGGCAGAGGCAAGAGCTCGCGAAGGTCGAACCGGCGCGGTTGCCAGTCGCAGCGACTGAGCTCGTCCAAAAAGCGCTCGACTACGCGGAGGAGGGGATCGGATCGGCCTCGACGCGGCGCGTGTACGCGACGCAGTGGCGGGCCTTCGAGCAGTGGTGCGCCTCGCACGCGTGCGAGCCGCTGCCGGCGCAACCCGCGGCGCTCGTGCTCTACCTGACGGAGCGCGCCGGCGCGGGGGCCGGCCGGTCGACGATCGACCAGATCGTGGCCGCGGTGAACCAGAAGCACGAGCTCGCCGACTTACCAAAGCCGAGCCAGGCGCGGGAGGTCAAGCTCGTGGTGCGCGGCATTCGAAAGCGCGTCGCGCGCGCCAAGCGCCGCGCCTCGCCGCTCGCGCCGGACCTGCTCCGGCAGATGGTCCGCGCCATGCCTGAGGGCTCGCTCGCGTCGAAGCGCGACGCCGCGCTCGTCCTGACGGGTTTTGGAGGGGCACTGCGGCGCCAGGAACTCGTCGACGTGGACGTCGAGCACGTTGAATTTCACGAAGACGGCATGAAGGTGTACTTGCCGCGCTCCAAAACTGACCAGGAGGGCGAGGGAGCGCTAGTTTCAATCCCGTTCGGCTCCGACAAGCACACGTGCCCCGTGCGCGCGATGCGTGCGTGGCTCGCCGCGAGTGGAATAGCATCGGGCTGCGTGTTTCAGGGCGTCACTCGCCGCGGGAAACTCAGTGGCAAGCGACTCGACGGTCGCGACGTGGCGCGCATCGTGCAACGCGCCGCGCGCCGAGCAGGAATTACTCTGGACCGCATCTCGGGACACTCGCTGCGAGCGGGGCTCGGCACGACAGCGGCAAAAGAAGACAAACGGATCGACGTGATTCAAAAGCACATGCGCCACAAGCGCATGGAGCAGACCGTGGAGTACATCAGGGACGCGAAGGCCTTCGACCCTGATGAGAACGCGGCGAGCGGGATAGGGCTGTGACTCTCGACGAAATATTCGCGGTCGGGCACTTTTTTAGCCAATCGCTACAATGGGAAGTCGAGGAGCTGCAGAAGCTGCTCGATGAAGGTTTCGCTTCGCTGACTGAAGTGTCGCTACCTACCATTCCGGCAAACAGGTTGGAGAGGGGTCTTTTGCTGCGGCGTGAACCTCAGCAAGATAGACCATCGATCGGAATATTCAGTGGACGAGACGCGCACCAGCATCTATGCGCGCGAGCCGCACTGTGGCTCGAGGGCCTCGGACTGGACTGGCAAGACGGGAATTGCCTGTATTATCCAGGTGGGACCGCCGACGTTCTGTCTTGTGACGAATCGATCGCTGTTGAGGTCGGCTACACCGGCGCAAAAAAGGTCGTTAGAGCTCTCCGTGCGAACGTTTCGGTGTTGGTCGTGCCATATCTTGGTGGTGGCCCGGGCTTCTTTTTTGAACGCCGTGGCTGAGCTACACTAGAACTCGGCGCCGCCGCTCCCTCGCCCACCAAGCAACCCGGACGGCGGCGCTGTTTTTTCGTATACTTCCGGTCTGCACCGCCGCGGAGACCCATCCCGTCCCCCGGAATTGTCTCAACTCCCCGGCGGTGCACTCTCGAATGCTCGCCCTGCACTTCAACCAGTGCTTCAACCCCGCGATCCTGCGCGAGCTCGAGCCCGTGCTGCCCGCGACGTACGCGTGCATGAACAAGCTTGCGCCCTGGCGGCGCGGTCGGTGGCCGACGCGCATCCACTGCATGGACGAGCGGCGCATCGTCGAGGGTCGAATGCGCGGCGCCGGGCACGGCTACACCTACCCGCGCGAGAACGGCATCTGGATGAACCACCACATGACCGTGCCGGGTCACTGGCTCGTGCTCGTGCACGAGAACCTCCACCACGCATTCCCCGACGCGACTGAGTCGGAGCTCAACAACGTGCTCGTGCCGAAGGTGTACCAGTGCACGTTCGGCAGGCGCATGGATCGCAGCTGGGCGAAGCGCAACGGGCTCGGCCCGCCGCAGCCGGGCATCGGCGACCGGGGGTTCGTGCGATGACCGAGGCGCGCATCGTTGCTACATTCGTGACGCTGCTCCTGGCCTTCGCGTGCTTCGCGGCGGCGTGGGTGAGTGCGAGGTAGGAATGCCAATCGAATCAGAACATGGCGTCGTGCAAAAAATCGTCTGCTGGTTCTTCGAGCACTACGAGAAACCGACGGAACGGCTCGGTCTTCTCGGAGATGGCGACTTCATCTACTTCGGCCGCGTCGTCGACGCTTCGAAGGAAGTGCACGAGAAATTCGACGGCTTGGAGCAGGAGCGTCACATCGAACGCGCGATCAAGATCATCAAGGGTAGGTGGGACGATTTGTTTCAGGTACGACGACCGTCGCAGTCAGGAGAGGAAGACAGGTACATCGTGAAAAAAGAATGGGGAGCGTGGCGCCTGGAGGCGCAGCTGCGCAAGTTCTTCGATCGCGAGGACCTCTTGCTGCTCCTGGTCATCAACGAGGCGCCTGTCGGCTACGCCGTTGTGGCGCTCGAGATCCCGAAAGAGGCCGCCAACGGTAGCGTTGAAGATGTTTTCGACGTTCACGCCCACAAGTTCGTGGGCAATTACGAGACGCTCGGGAACGCGATGAAGGCTGCGGACTCGTTCGGCGAGGCGTGGGTGAAGAGCTACAAGAGCACGCGCAGCGAGCAGTGCGATTGCGAAGCTATCGCGTCGTCCGCGTCCAGTACGCCTCCGCGCGGCACTCGACGCTCTCCCAGCGCCCGCGCCTGACGCAGTCGCGCAGGAAGCTGTCCGTCTTGAGGTGCGACTCGTAGTAGCCGCGCGCCTCCTTCTTGGTCCGGCCGCGGAATACGTGCTCGACGATGGCGTAGCGCTCACTCTCGTAGATCTTGATGTGCAGCGCCCACATCAGATGAGGCGAACCAGCGAGAGGGAGGCGAAGAGTATCGCACGTGCCGTTGCGCTATCGTTGGCCGCGTTGAGGCCGATGCGGTCGCCGACCGCGAGAACCGCCATCGATTTGCCATTTGCCGTCGCAGGTTCAGCTGCGGAGATCTGAACGAAGGCTGCGGCGGGATCGAATTCTGCGGTGGCTGAGGGCACTACGCCGTTTTTGGTGAGCGAAGAGAGGACCAGAGAGGCGTCGCCGTTCGGGGCCCACACGATGTTGTAGGTGATTTCGTAGAGGCCTCCCTCGCCGACCACGATGTCGTCCGTCTCGGTGCTCGGCACGGCGGAGCCGAACTGGAACCCTACCTCGGTGAAGTCGATGTCCGTCGGTACGAAGCCACCCGGAATCGTCTGCGGTGTAAGCCGCAAGAGCTGCGCGGCGTCTCCGGTTGCGGCAGCGCCGGGTGTGTCGCCGCAGACAGTCTTGCAGATGGGTGCGGGCATTTTTTAATCCTCGTCTTCCTCGTCTAGGTCGTCGTCCTCGTCGAGGTCGTCCTCGTCGTCGAGTTCCTCATCGTCGAGATCTTCGTCGTCCTCTTCGTCGCTGAGCTCCGACATGCCGAGCTCGCAGCGCATCTTCGCCACGCGCCGCGACGCCTCGATGGGGTTGTCGCACAGGTCGGCCTCGCCGAGCACGTACTCCTCCTCGTCCTCGCTGACGATGTAGGGATTGTCGGGCTTGTTGCCGTCGCGGAACACGAAGCCGCGCGATCCCTTCTCCACGATCTCGACGCGCGCGATTCCGTGCGGGTACGCGACCCACTTCACGTCGCCGGCCTTGTAGCGCCTCGCCATTTCGCTTATCCGAGTAGGTTGGGGAAGCGCCGCAGGAAGCGCGAACGCGGCGTCTTCGTGAGTACGACTTCGTTCGTCTTCGCGTTGACGACGTCGACTCGTTTGACACATGCGTCCATCAGTGACGCTAGATTTGTGGCGATGTTTGCATCCTTAACGGCTTCTTTTTTAGACCTTCGACGTTTTAGTCGAATGATGTCCCGCGGGCAGCCTCGGGGAGGCGAGCCGCTCATGATTCGCACGTAGTACGCCATCTACTTCGGCGTCCCGGGCTGCTTGTAGACCTTCTTCTTTCGCCGCTTCTTGCTGCTGCAGCACGTCTTGCGGGGCGGGATCTTCACGACGTCAGCCATCACGCGGCTCCTCCTGACCGCAGCTCCGCCGCGATCTCCTGCATCTTGCGGTCGAACCTGTGGAACGTCGCGGCGCGGAGCTTCGCGCTCTCCTTGAAGCACGCGCCCCCGGTGCCGTACGCGGCGAAAGTCATGGTGAGCCAGTCGCCGCCGCGGTGCTGGTAGGTGCACATGTTGCGCGAGACGGACGCGATGCGACCGGCGACGAGCGCCGCGCGGCGCGTGCTGTCCTCGTCCACGCCGGCGAGCGTCTGCCACATGCGCTGCGGGACGAAGGCGTTGGCGTGGATCTGCCAGAGGCTCGCGGCGCGGAAGCGCACGACGTCGCCGGCCCGGTTCTTCACCGCGTCGCACTGGAACGGCTTGCACTGACCCGCGTGCACGTCGAGGTCGAGGCCGCTCTCGTGCCAGGCAATCGTGGTGAGCACGAGTGCGAGATCGCGTGTGGAGCCGGGCCACACGCGCCTCCTGCCCGTCGAGAGGGCCTCGCTCGCGTCGGCCACGGCGTTCGCGACGGAGTGCATGCGCGCCTCGCGGTCGGCGACGTTCTCCGCCGTGTACTTCGACGGCGGCAGGCTCATGAGCAGGTGGAAGAGCAGGACGCGGAGCATGATCAACCCAGAAGGTTTGGGAAGCGAGAGAACGCGCTTTGTCTTCCGACCGGCGCGAAAAAGCGACTGAGGTGACCAGAGTCGGCAGTGAATGGGTCGCTCGTTCGCGCGCGCCCTCGTCCGACAGATCCCGGAGGCCAGATTCGGATCGTGCGAGCCCTAGCTTCGTAGGTGTATGGAACTGCTCTTTTGGTCCGTCGGACAGTTAGCTCTGTTGCACGGCGGTCGAGTGGTGCTTGATACCAGAGCGGTTGTCCAGTGCGGGCGTAGGCGAGAACGTCTTCCCACGTCTCGAAGCGGATGAGATTGTTTGGATTCGGAGCCATCACCTTGGACCACGCGGAGCGTACACGTTCACGAGCGCTCTGTCGGCGTTCTGCAATGCCGCGTCGAGTCGATCAATCGCCGCTGAGAGCCGCCGGCCTTCGGGTGTTCCTTTCAGATCAGATTCGATAACGCCTAGTCGAAACATCAGGCGGCGTACTGTAAAATCTTCTAGTGACCGTACAATTTTCTGAGCCTCTTCTGCCGCGCGATCCGCACGACTAGGGGGATCAGGATCGGAGAGTGTCTTGTTCGCCATTAGTCCATCCACCTTACGCCGCTCACGGCCGCCGGCTTGAACGCGCAGAAGTCCTCGCGGTACGCGGCCGACTCGACGGGCTGACCCGTGTCGTACGTCCAGAACTTGCCGTCGTTCGTCACGACGACGATGCTCGCGCCGCTCGTCACGAAGCTTCTCGCGAGCGCGCTGTTCGCGGGCAGCGGCGGCGCCGTCGTCGCGGGCAGGTAGACCGCGCCGATGTTCTTCGTCGTGGCCCAGGTCTCGAGCCTGGCGAAGTCCTGCGCGGTCTCGAGCGTGCACGCCGTAGCCGGCGGGGGCGGCGTCATCGTGGCGGCCTGGGCGCGCTTCGGCCGGAAGATCGCGTAGAGCGCCGCGCCGGCAAACGCCGCGAGCACGAGGTAGCCGACCGCGTTCGGCGCGGGCGTTGGATTGTCGAGCAGCGCGCCGGGGCACCTGGACATCACCCTCTGGTCGCCGTTTGGCATGTTCACGATCGCGACGTCGCAGCCTCGCGACCGGAGCTCGGCGATCCTCCTCTGACTCTGCGCGCGGGTGAGCTGGGGAACGGTCATCCTTAGTACCCGTCGCCAGGTCCCACCATCACGGTTTCGTCGTCAATCGAGTACCACTTTCCGGCGTAGACCCAGAAGATTTCAGCTATCCAGTATTGATCGTAGGAAGAGGCGGCGTTTCCTATTTGATCTTCCAGATCGTATCGTGGGTGAGTCGAGGTACCGATGAGTCCTGGCTTTACCAGCGTACTGAAGAGCTGCCACGTTTTGGTGTAGGGATTCCAGTGGTAGAACTGGCGTGCCGCATGCGTCCAAGCCTCGCGTGGGGGGAGATCGGTGTTAGGAACTCCTAGTGCTCCCGAAAGGCCTGAGGGAGGTGCAGGCGGCTCGAGTGGCGGTTCGACGTCGGGGAATGAGCAGTAGTCGGTGCGCAGGTTGTCGGCGCGTCCGGTGCTCTGCGGCTCATTGATGTAGTACCAAAACGAACCGTCCTGCAGTACGAAGACGGCTTGCTCGCCGGCGGCGAGGCGAGATGCGAAGGCCTGTCGGAGTTCCTCGGTCGTTGGCGGGGTCGAGCGCGGGAGCAGCTCGATTGGAAAGCCGCGCGCTTCACCCCAGCGGTCGAGCTTCTGCACGTCGATCGCGCATGCAGGCTCCGCCGCGGTCTTGGCCGCCGCGTGCTTGGCAAACAAGAGATAGCCGACGAGGGCGATGCCCCCGATGATGAGCGCCGTGCCGGCGCCGCCGAGCTCGTTCGCCTGCAGGCACTCCGAGCACTCCTCGTCGCGGCCGCGCGACAGTCGCCGCTTCTCGGCCTCGCTCTTTCGCTGCCACTGCGCGCCGCACACGGCCTGCGGGTCGTAGGCGCCGCCGCTCCTCTCGACGCCCCGCACGCAGCGTCTGAACCAGGCCTTGGGCGGTCGCCGGGGGTTCTCCTGCAGCACTAGCGAAACCTCCAGAACAAGGCTACCACCAGGGCGGCGACCGCGATAGGCAGGAGCGCCGACGGGGCCGTCGGGGGCGCGGGCGGTGGTGCGTTGTCCGGCTCGACGCCGGGTAAATAAGCGACGTCGTCGCCGTCGAGGTATCCGGGGGGCAACGTCGCGCCGCGCTGGCAGGACGCGGCCTGTCCGAGCCAGTGGATCACCTGAGCAGGCTCAGGGCCACGACGCCGACGGCGAGGCCGATGAGGGCCGGTAGCACGAAGCTCGTCGTCGACCGCGTCTCCGCGACGCAGATGGGCACGGCGTCGATGGCCTTCTGCATCTGCGGCCGGTTTCCGAAGTAGCCGCCCATGATCGCGCTGCACTGCGGCTCGGGCAGATAAGGTCCGTCGGCGTTGCCCGCGCAGCTCTCGGCGCGCTGGTCCCAGCACGGCGGCAGGGCGAGCAGCCCCGCCTGGAAGAGCTCGGCGCGCTCGGCGGCCGGGATGCGCGCGGCGCGCTGGTCGATCTGAGCCGGCGTCATGGCGCGAAACTCCGCGCGCGTTGGTAGTGCCGTCGCCTGACCGAGCCACTGAATAGCGTTCATCTCAGACCTCCTCACGCAACGTAGCAGGTAGCCGCCGGGTCCCTCGGGTCGACAGCGCTCCAGCGCGCGGCGAGGAACCGGCCGACGGCGATCGGCAGGATCACCCGGGCCTGGTAGATGTGGTCGGCGTAGCCCTGCGGGTCGACGTTGTCGTAGCCGAGCACGACGAGCCCGTTCAGGCGCCGGGGCAGCTGCTGCGCGGGCCGCGGGTACTCGACTGTGTACGGCCTCGCCGCCGGCGGTGAGCCGACGCGGATCGAGGTCGGCGCCGCCTCGATGCCGCGCACGGCGGGGAAGTCGTGGTACTTGTCGCTGCCCGTCGCTCGCTCCCAGATCTGCGCCGCGGTCGCCGTCGTCGAGGCGTACGGCGGCTCGATGGAGCTGTGCGTGATGACGCACAGGCGCTCAGCCGCGGCCGCGAGCGTCGCGAAGCTCACCCAGGGCTGCAGAGCCACGGGGTTCGGCTCCTTGTCCGGCGCCGTGTGGATGCCGTCGACGGCGACCGCGGCGTCGATGCGCGCTCCGTCGCCGGACTTCAGGAGGCCGAGGACTCCGCCGCAGCTCTCGGAGAAGCCGAGCGCGGCGACCCGGAGAGGCGTCACGCCGGGCGCGTGCCTTCGAATAATTTCGCGCACGGGCGTGGGCCAGCCCATCGCGCGCAGCTGCTCGCCGTATTTTCTGTTCGCCGGCGTTGGCAGCGCCACGAAGCGCGTCGGGCGCTTGAACGCGGCGCGCACGCTCTCGGGGACCGGAGCGAAGGCCCAGGAAACGACGACGTCGGCCTCGTCCGCCATGGCTACCTACTCAATACGATCGACACGATGATTCCTGCGATGCCCAGGAGAACCGTCCAGATCATGCCGAAGGTCCACATGACGGCGCGTACCTTGCCGATCAGAAGTCGGAACTCCTCGAGCTCTTTAGAGGGATCTTTTTTCTCGAGGGCGGTCACGCGCTGGTCGGCTAGTCCGGCCTGCAGCTTGTAACCGGACATTTTCTTGTCGTTCTCCTCGAGAGCGGAAACGCGCTGGTGCACGCCGGTGATCCAATTGCCATGTTCCTCGAATTCGCGCGCATGTCGAGTCAGAACTTCGTGGTGGACCTCGACCTGGTCCTTAAGATCTCGCGCTCGCTTGGGAAAGAGGGCACTCTTGCTCATCGAGCCTGTAGTTTTTGCAGTCTACGCGAAGACGAGCAGGACGGCCACGGCGGGCCTCAGCAGGTGCGTGGACTCCTCCGAAGAGTACCACGCCGCCCTCTGATTGCGGTAACTTAGGGGCGATGCCGCCGCGGCGGACGCCCGTCAAGCGCTACAAACAGCCCTCGGCTGTCGCGCAGAAGATTAGGCCGCTCGGGGGTAAGCCCGCGAGGCTCGCGCGGATCGCGCAGCCGCAGGACTCGTCGCCGAAGCGCATTAGGCGGCAGCAGCAAGTGCGCCGCTTCAAGCAGCCGCAGGAGGTTCACTCAGCGATGCCTCCGGCGTTCGCCGTCGCGGCCTGGGACGGACCCGAGGTGCACCTGCGCGCGGCACTGCACGAGGCGGTGCTGCGCGACGTCCGCACGATGCCGCTCGTGGCCGTGCTCGTGCCAGTGCTCGGTCGGCCCCACCGCGTGCGCGCGCTCGTCGATTCCTTCAGCGCCGCCACGTCGCCGGGAGACGCCGCGCTCTACTTCGTCGCGCAATCGTCCGACGTCGAGGAGGTCGCCGCGATCCGCGCCGCCGGCCTCGAGCCCATACTCGTCGGCGACGAGGACAGGAGCTGGGCGAGGAAGATCAACCGCGCGTTCGAGCGCACGAGCGAGACGTGGATGCTGCTCGCGGCTGACGACCTGCGCTTTCACGCCGGGTGGGTCGATTCTGTTCGGCGCCTGCTCTCGGTGCACGAGGGCGTCATCGGCACGAACGACCTCGGCAACCCCTCGACGATGCAGGGCTTGAGCTCGACGCACCCGCTCGTTCGCAGAAAATACGCCCAGGTCTGCGGCACCGCGGACGAGCGCAACAAGGTGCTTCACGAGGGCTACGACCACAACTTCGCCGACAGCGAGCTCGTCAACACGGCAAAGAGGCGCGGCCTGTACGTGCACTGCTTCGGCTGCCGCGTCGAGCACCTGCACCCCGCGTGGGGTAAGGGAGACTGGGATCCGGTGTACGCGCGCGGCCAGTCCACGTACCACCAGGATGGCGCGCTGTTCGCCGCTCGCGGGCGCTCTCACGGTTGGTCGTGACGACCGTCCTGTCGGTGCTCATACCAACCGTGATCGGCCGCGAGGGTAAGCTCGCCTCCGTAGTGCGTACTCTGGCACCGCAGGTGTCCCGACCCGACGTTGAGCTCCTCATCCTGCCCGACGCGCGCCAGATGTCGATCGGAGACAAGCGAAACCACATGATCGAGCTCGCGTCCGGCGAGTACGTCTCTTTCGTCGACGACGACGACGCCGTGGCGACCGACTACGTGCCCGTGATCCTGGAAGCTCTTCGAGACCGCCCCGACGTCGTGTGCTTCTCAGTCCTGGTGCGCGGCTATGGAAAGGACAAGATCTGCCGCTACAGCCCCATGTTCGCCCACGCCGACCTGCCTCACGAGTACCGCCGCAAGCCCAATCACCTGATGGTCTGGCGCCGAGAGCTCGCGCGCAGGGTGCCCTTTCCCTCTCTGCGCCACGGCGAGGATACTGCGTGGGCTGAAAAGATGGCGCAGCTCGCCAAGCGCGCGGTTATACTGGAGCGGAGCCTCTACACCTACCAGTTTGACGCGATGGACAACGCCACGACGGGGAAGAGATGAGGGAGAACTGCCGGGTCTGTGGAAGCGCGCTGCGCGATGTGCTCCACCTCGGTGACTTCGCGCCGAGCGACTTCGTGCGCGAGCAGGCGGAGCTGCAGAAGGTGCCGCTCACGCTCGCCGAGTGCGAGGGGTGCGCTCTGGTGCAGCTCAGGCACACGCTCGACCGCGACGTGCTCTACCGGAACTACTGGTACTTCAGCGGCCTGAACCCGTCGATGGTCGCGTCGCTGCGCGACGTCGTCGAGGGTGTTCAGCGGCGCGTCGAGCTCGAGCCCGGCGACACTGTCGTCGACATCGGGGCGAACGACGGCACGCTGCTCACGCTCTACGGCGAGAACAAGCTCTACAAGGTGGGCTTCGATCCCGCCGTGAACCTCGCTCCGTCGGCACTGCGCGCGTGCGACCGATTCATAAATGACTACTTCGAGACGAGCGAAGTCTGGTACGAGCTACCGCGCGCGAAGGTGATCACCAGCATCGCCATGTTCTACGACCTGGACGAGCCTCGCAAGTTCGTCGAGCGCGTGCACACGGTGCTGCACGATCAGGGAATCTGGGTCGTGCAGATGACCGACCTCGTTCGAATGCTGCGCGCCAACGCCTTCGACAACATCTGCCACGAGCACCTCTGCTACTACTCTCTCAGAAACTTCTCGACCCTAGTCGAGGACTGCGGTCTGCAGGTATTCGACGTCGAATTCAACGACGTCAACGGGGGAAGCCTTCGCGCCTACGTTGGCCACGAAGGCGCGCGATACGTGGCCCCCAGCGTGGCGGCCGCACTGGAGGACGAGGCCGACTACCTCGGCGAAGACGCGGTCGAGCAGTTCAGCCAGCGCGTTCAGGAAGCCAAGCGCAAGGTGCTTCAGTTCGTCGAGCAGGAGCGCGCTCATGGAAAGGTCTTCCACGCGCTCGGGGCGAGCACCAAGGGCAACACGCTCCTGCAGTACTTCGGCCTGACCGACCAGCAGATCGCGTGCGCCGCGGAGGTCAACCCGTCTAAGTATGGCCTGCGTACAGTAGGCAGCAACGTCCCCATCGTCAGCCAGGAGGAGTCTCTCGCCGCGAAGCCCGACTACTACCTCGTGTTGCCGTGGCACTTCATCGACTTCTTCCTCCGCAAGCACGCGAGCTACGTCTTCTCCGGCGGCGCTCTGCTGACCCCGCTGCCGGAGCCGACGCTGCACAGGTACGATGCCCGACATCTCTGAGAAGAGCACGGGCCAGCTCGTCGACGAGCTCGTGACGAACGCCTTCAAGACGGAGTTTTCCGCACGGCGCGGCACGGCGCTCGAGGAGTTCGACGCGCGTTACGAACTTCTAAGGGGAGCCCTCGCGGCCAAGCTCGGCAACGACGCCGCGGCAGTGATTCACGACCTCTGCGTAGTCTCCATGGCAACGTGGCAGGCGCAGGAGGTCGTGATGCACGAGTCGGACGACCACGCCGCGGCGACCGCCGGTCGCCAGTCCCAGAGGCTCAACGCGAGGCGCACGCGGCTCATCAGGGAGATCGATCGCTTGCTGGGCGAGGCTGGGATCTCGATCACCACCAAGACGTATGGGTAAGATCGCCTGCGCGCACCCCGGCAAGATGGGCGACGCGCTCTACGCGCTCCCGGCGATCCGCGAGCTCTGCAGGCGCCGCGGAGTGCGGGCCGACTTCTATACGAGCTCCTACTGCGCGCCGCTGCGCCGCCTCTTCGAGGCGCAGGAGTGCATCGACGAGTTCGTCGTGTCTCCCAGTTACGTGCTGCAGGACTTCGGCTGCGGTGCGCGACCCTGGCAGGTACCTGTGCCGAGCGACGGCTACGACGCGGTCTTTCAGATGGGCTTCCGCGAGTATCCGCCCGACTCGATACCTGACTACGTCGCGAGGTGCGCGGGGCTGCCACCCGACCTACCGATCAAGTACGACTTTGACCAGCCCGCGCCGGACATCGGAGGTCCCTACATCGTGACGGCACCGCGCGGGCACACGGCGTACTCGCCGGTGTTCAGGGCGGTCGCGGACTACAGTCCGATCCCGGTCGTCGAAATAGGAGCCGCCGGCGACGGCACGGGCTCGCCCCGCGCCGTCGACAAGACGGGCCTCGACATGATCGAGGTGCTGCCCTGGCTCGCCGGCTGCCGCGGCTTCTTCGGCCTGCACTCGGCGATGCTCGTGCTCGCCAACGGCTTCCCGGTCGTGAGGGTCGCGCCGCAGGGCGGCTGGGACATGCGCCACGTCGTCAGGTCAGTTTATAATCACTACCCAGTGGAGCCCAGCGCCGACGAGGTCCTGAGGCTGCTCGGCGCGAAGATGACGTACTGCAAGACACTCGACCCCGCGGACTACGTCCTGCTCCACGAGACCAAGCACGCCGAGAGCATCAAGAACATCGTCGGCACGTTCGGCGGTCGCGAGGAGCACCCGCACCGGGCGTGGGAGTATGGCCTCGTGCTGCGCGCCCTGCGCGATCACTGCTGCGTGACCGTGCTAGACGTCGGCGGCGGCGGGTCGGCGTTCGCGCCGGCGGCCGCGTGGGTCGGCATGCGCGTCACCGAGGTCGACCCGGAGAACTACGCAGCCTGGGTCGCGGAGCAGTCGCGCAAGATAGGAAAGAGTATCCGCTACGAGCAGTGCGACTTCATGGCGTACCCTGACCGCGAGTTCGACGCCGTGACGTGCATCAGCGTCCTCGAGCACGTGCCCGACGACTTCGCCTTCTACAAGAAGCTCGCTCGCCACGTGCGCCCCGGCGGCGTGCTCGCGCTGACGGTCGACTTCTGGCCGGACGCCAAGCGCAAGAGCCCCGACCACCTGCGCACGTACAACGAGGACCGCCTCTCGGCGCTCGCGCAGTCGGTGCCCGGCTTCGAGACTCTCGGCAAGCTCGACTACGGCCACCTCGGGCAGTACGTGCGCGACTACACGTTCGCGAGCCTGGTGCTGAGGCGCAAGTGAGCGTCGTCTTCCTCAATCACACCGAGCAGAAGTGCGGCGTCTATCAGATGGGCAAGCGCATCGGCCGCGAGCTCGAGCGCGCCGGCGTGGTCGACTACGTCGAGACGTGGGACCTCGGCACGGCGATCGATCGCGCGCGCAGTCTGCGAGTGACCGCGGTCATCTATAACTGGCACCCATCGACGATGCCGTGGGCCGCGGAGGTCGTCCGGCGCCACCCCGCCGTGAAGCACGTCGGGCTGATGCACGAGATCGCCCCCGACACGGCCGGAACCGGCGCTGACGTCTTTCCGTATCGCGTCGTCTGCGACCCCTCCTTTCCCGCGGATGGTCGAAGGCTGTTCTGCACCGTGCGGCACGTGCCCCGGTTCTCTCCGCGCCCTCGCGCTGAGGACGCCGCGGTGACCGTTGGGTCGTTCGGGTTCGCCGTCGGCGGCAAGCAGTTCCCGACGATCGTGCACGCCGTCGCCGCGGAGTTCCCCGGCGCGCTCGTGCGCCTGCGCATTCCCCACGCGCACTACGGCGACTACGCGGGCGAGCTCGCCAGGGGCGCCGACGCGGACAGCAGGAGGGTCGGGACGGTGAACGGCGTCCGCGTGCAGGTCGAGCACGCCTTCCTCGACGACGCGGACCTGCTCGAGTGGCTCGCGCTGAACGACATGAACGTGTTCTTCTATGAGCCGAACGGCGGCCGAGGAATCGCGAGCGCGCTCGACTACGCCATCGCTGCCCAGCGTCCGATCGCGATCAATGGCAGTCAGATGTTCCGGCACGTCCTCGGCGGGCTCGGGTCGTACCCCACGCGCAGCCTGCGGGAGGCGCTCGACGCCTCGGGCGAGTTCGTGCGTGAGTTGTACGAAGCTTGGTCACCGGAGCAGCTCGTGCGAGACTACCGGAGCATGCTCGCGACCATCGGTGCCTCTTGAACACGCTCGCCCTCTGCGTAGTCGCCAAGAGCGCGGACGAGCTGAAGTACTGGCTCGCGGGGCACGACCTGTCGTACGTGCACGAGCTCGTCGCCGTCAACAACGCCGGTGGCCGCTTCGGCGGCTACGGCCACGTCGCCGAGCGCGCGCTCGCCTCTACCAAGAGCTTCATCTTCGGGCTCTGCCACGCCGACACGGTGTTTCGCGACCGCGCGCTCGAGGTGTTCCGAGAGGTAGCCGCGGTCGGCAACGTCACCGGAATGGTCGGGCGCACGCTCGACGGCGCCTACCACTGGTCGCAGGCCGGCGGAATTCACTCGCCGAGCTGCCTCGACGGGTGCGCGATCTTCTTTCGGCGCGACTCGGGCCTGCGCTTCGACACGCGCACGTTCGACGGCTTTCACTGCGTGGGGGAGGACGTGGCCCTGTCCGCTCGCGCGCGCGGCATTCCGCTCGTCATCCCGCATGCGGTCGCCGAGCACACGAGCAGCAGCAACTTCCCGCCCGGCGGCGACCACTCGCGGGGGAACCCTCCGTGGCTCCGCGACTACTACATGTACGTCGACCGCCTGAAGGCGAAGTATCCCCAGCTCCAGTTCCTCGTCAGCTAGGTCCTGCGCCACTGCGCGCTGAAGCGGCCGCTGGTTGTTCCGGCCTGCCGGGTATGCACGTGGCCGAGCGAGCTCGGCACGTCGATCGGGTGCTCGACAAGCGAGGGGTGGTGCAGGTAGATGTAGAGTCCCGCGTCGCGCACGGCCCGCGACAGAACTAGGTCCTGGTCGATGCGCGACGGTTCAGAGTGAATCTGCGCCTCGCAGCGCTCGATGATCTTCGGCAGCGCGGACTTCTTCAGCAGGACGCCGACGGAGCCGTGCAGGTCGCGGCTCGGCCAGCGGCTGCTCGAGGAGACCGGGCAGAATGCCCAGCCGGCGCCGAAGTCGTCGCGCTGCCAGGCAGCCCACGTCCACAGGTTGTGGACTACGTGTTGGTTGACGATCGCGTCGTCCTCGAGCCGGAGCACGAGCTCGCTCGGGGCGGAGAGGGCGCAGCGCAGCACGGCGAGGAAGTGCTCGGCGATCGTGACGCCCGGCGGGTGCAGGAGCAGCGAGTAGTTACTGCCGATGTCGGACGCCTCGATGGAGGCCCGGCTCCTCGGCCAGGCCTGTCGACCGGGCACGCCCTGCACGAGCACGGTGATCATCAGGCGGCGACTTCGATGACGGTGAGGTCGGCGCCGTAGACCGTGGGCGTCGTGCCGGCGTTGATCGTCCAGGTGTTGTCGAGGGGGTTAATCTGCAGCGTGATGGTGTGCGTGCCGGCCGATATGGGCACCTTCGCCGAGGCGCTGACCGAGTCGACGCGGTCCTCGAGCGTCGACGTGAGCAGCCCCCGCTGCACCGCCGTCGTCACGCCGTCGATGAGGACGCGGAACGTGCCGGGGTCGGACGTGCCCGTCTGCGGAATGTTCGCCACGGCGTGAAACCAGATGAGCAGGTCGCTGTCGCCCGTGGTCATCTCGAGCGAGATGATGTCCTGGTAGGTGCTGTCGGGCGCGGCCGTGAAGTTCTCCTCGAGCGACACGGAGTCCGACTGGATGAAGCCGCCCGCACCGGGCGACGGTGCGGGTGACGGCGCGGAACTCGCCGGGGCGTCGCCGCAGGAGATCTTGCAGATGGGCGCCGTCATGCCTCTCCCCCATTATGCCTAAGCGCGCACTCCTCGGTCCAGCGCTTGAGCTCGGCGCCGACTCTCACCGCGCGGTGCCGCTCCCAGCCAGGCCAGGTGCGCGTGCCGCAGGCGTGCTGGCCGCGGGCCGTCTGCATCGCCTCGATGAGGTCATCGAGTTCGTAATCGATGTAGGTCGCGCCCTCACCCCAGGGATAGCTAGGATCGGCCGGGACGAGGCCCGAGGCCGGTATACAAATGTCTACCTCCGGATCGAGGAAGTCCTCGGGGCCCCCGCACTCGGTGACGATCAGGCGTCGACCAGAGAGCTTCGCCTCCCAAGCCGGTAGCTCGAGCCCCTCGCCGCGGCTGCCGCTCACGTACACGTCTCCCCAAGCGTGCAGCTCGAGCATCTCCTGCCGCGAGAGCCGCCCCTCGATGAGCCGCACGCTCTCCCAGACGTTCGACGCGGTCCAGCCGTTCTGGATGACGTCGTCCTCGCAGAGCTCTCGCGCCACGACCTCGCGCGCGCCGGGCCACTCGGACACGTGGGGGATGGGGCTCGTCTTCACCGCGAGCTCGGACTCGCCGGGCGCGAACGCGCGCAGGAACGCGCGAATGACGTTCTCCACCGCCTTGCGCGGCTCGAAGCGTCCGACGTAGTAGAACCGCCTCGGCTCGCGCGCGGGCTTGTCGAGCTCGAGGTGCGGGTCGTCGACGAAGAAGGGGTAGGGTAGGAGGCTCACGTTCTCGACGCCGGCCCCGCGGAGTACCCGCTCATTCATCCGGCACTGCACCCACACGCCCGCCAGGCGGTTCATCTTCTCGACGAGCGCCGGCTCGATGTAGCGCCTCTCGAACACGCAGTAGAAGGCCTGCGGTTCCTTGTTCGCCATCATTGCGTCGAGCACGCTGAGCTTCTCCGACGAGAGCAGCGCGCAGGAGAAGATCTGCAATCCGAGCGCGGGCAGCGGCGGAGCGAGCACGACGCGGTTCTCGGAGATGAACGGCATCATCTCCTCGAACACTTCGGAGTCGAGGCCCGCGAGCTCGGGGCGCTGCCAGTCGCGGAGCAGCACGTCGACTCCGGCGACGCGCATCGCCCTCGCGTAGGCCCGCGACGCTATGGACCACCCGTCGGCCGGGTGGGTCCACGGCGTATTGAAGAGGACCTTCAACTAGTTTCGCTTCTCTACGGCGAGCGAGGCGAGCAGAGGGTCGCCACCGGGGTTAGAGCTCTGCGCCACGAGCTGCACTAAGTCACCGGCGCTTAATTCGATGAGCACCGAGACGGATCCCGCACGCACTCCGGGGTTCTCGGCGGCATCGACCTGCACGGACGCGCCGTTGACGAAGATGGAGATAAAGTCGTCCGATCCCCCAGCCGACCAAAATTGCGTCGCGAGGATCATGTAGACGCCGTCCTCTAAGACGTTGATCGCGTCACTCGTGAGGTCGGGCTCGAGCGCGGGACCGATGTCGAAGTCGATGGTGTCGAAGTCGACGAATCCGCCGCCTCCGGGCGGCGTGAAGGGGGCGGCGTTCGAGATCTTCGTCGCGGAGTAGATGCCGGCGCCGCCAGCGCCTCCTCCGCCAGGAGTACAGATTGTAGGACAGATGGGTGCGATCATGGATTTACCTCTTTATCCCACGCAGGTCAGGAAGATGCTCAGGGTTGCGCTGTTCAGCAGCACGCCCTCGAGCGCGCCGTTCTGCACGACGAAGAGCTGGACTAGGTCGCCGGGGGCGAGCAGCAGCGCCGTCGCCACGTGCTGCGTCGAGGGCGCCGCGCCGAGCGGGTGCACGAAGGCGAGCCGCTGGATGCCATTGACGTACACGAAGGTCGTCGCGGTGGCCCCGGGATCGCCCGTCGCCCCGAAGTTCATCGTGAAACTAATCGAGTACGTCCCGAGCGCGCCCGCGACGACGCCTTCATTGGGCAGGTCAGCCGAGCTCGGTGGGTCCTCGAAGTCGACGGTGTCGAAGTCCACGTCCGTCTGCGCCCCGTTGAGCAGGGCCTGCGGCGTCAGCGTGCTGACTCCCGCGCCGGTGCTGTCGCAGGGCGTGGACGTCCCCGGCGGGCACGGCTGAGCGATTGTGCTGCAGATTGTTTGGGTAATGGGTGCGACCATGTTTATCCCTTCGGCATCAGAGTGTACGCGATCACCGCGGCGAGGCCGAGCGCGACGACCGCGGCACCCCTGCTCGGTGACTTGCCACCTAGCCAGTAGGCGGCCGTGTAGAATGCGAGGTCGCTCGCGACGTTGAGCGCCGACTCCGGCCGCTTGCTGCCGAAGAGCTTGCTACCCCTCGGCCACTCGTGCGCGTACTCGACCACCTCGTAGGCGACCGCGCTACCGAAGGCGACGATCGGGGACAGGCCCCAGAGGCCGGCGGCGAGGCCGGTGAGCGCGTGCACCGCGCTCCAACTGTCTATGGCGTCCTGGTTGATCACGCTATGATGATGTCGACGATTTGGTCGCGAATGCAGTAGCTCATCTCGAGGTCCCACCTGTATGTTCCCGTAGCTCCGTCGATCAAAAACTGCAGGGTGTTGCCGCTGACGTTGAACGACGTGGCGAGGCCCGCCGAGAGCGACTGCAGGGTCGTGTTCTGCAGGAGCACCGCGAGTCCGGGGGATGAGCCGTCGGCGTCGTAGCGCCGGGCCAGGCCCCGGAAGTAAACGAAGCCTCCCTCTGCCCCGCTGTTGTTCGCGTCCGTGCGCACGACGTAGCCGGTGACCGTGACCTCGACGACCTGCCCGTCGGCCACGGCCAGGTCGAACTCCGGCACGGTCTCGGAAGTGTTGCCCTCGGTGAAGGCCGTGGCGCAGCGGACCGGGCAGCAGCCACTCTCCGCCGCGATCGCCGCGGCGACGGCCGCGGCAGACTGCGCGCCGCACACGGTGCTGCAGAGAGGAGCTACCATGTCCCCCATGCTACCATGGCCCGCATGAGGCACACCAGGCGCAGGCGCGCAAGGCCACCGTCGCTCGCGGACAAGCTCAAGCACCTGCTCGCCGTAGCGGAGTCGGACCCGCAACGGTTCAGGGCCGAGTGCGCGGCAGCCGCGTCGCGGCTCGGCGTGGGCGTCGAGCAGATATACCAGATCGTCGAGGGCGACCCGCGGTTCAGGGAGGTGCTCAAGGACGCCGCCGTCAACGCCGCGGTGTCCAGGGCGGCCAAGTTCGTCCGGGGCGCGCTCGGACTGTGAGGCAGGGACTCAAGGAGATCGGCACCATCGCGACCGCCGTGGCCGCCGTGGTGACGAGTGTTGTTGCCCTCCTACGCGAGCGACCGGAACCAAAGGCAGAGAAGTCCTACGACGAGCTCGCGGAGAAGATCGTCGAGCTGCAGGCCGCGGTGAAGAAGCAGCACGAGGACCAGGTCGAGCTCACGGGCTATCTGGACGGCTACCTCAAGTCGATGCGCGACGTGCAGGACAGGCTCGGCGCCACGCAGACCGCGAGCTCGATCACGCGCAGGGCAGCGACCGCACGCGTGCAGCCACCGCCGGTGCCCGCGGTGCCGGCGCCCACTGCCGAGCCGAAGCTCGAGGCGCCCGCCGAGCCTGGTGATCTCTTCTAGGTGACAACACCCGGCCCGTAGCGGTTCGTCGCGTAGGCGTCGAGCTCGGCGAATTCTTGGGCGGTCGGCTGTCTGTCGAAGATGGCGAAGTCGAGGACCTCGATATTGGCAAATGATGAGAGGTTCGCAGCAGCCCCCAGCACGAAGGTTGCAGCAGGATCGGTGTTACCGGCGTTCAAACCCGTTTGTGTCGCGCCACCGGCCTTGATGTAGTCGCTGACGCTGTCCGAGAAGTAAACCTCGAGCCGCTTGTAAACGTTGAGCGTGAGCCCGCTGTTCGGGTTTGCGCCGAAGGCGCCGGCTCCGCCGTCGTTTTTCATTCCAATGACGGGCGATCCGCCGGGCATGTGCTGCAGCACGGCGAGCGAGCTATTGTTGCCGACACCGGCTCCCCACAATCTGTCGCCGCCGGTCCAGGTCACCTGGCGCAACACGGCCCAGTAGAAGGTGCGAGTCGTGGCAGGCGCGGGCAGGTCGAGCAGGGCATTGGCGACGTCGTCGTTGACCCCGTCGAAGAGGACGGATGGCGTGGCGTTAGGTCCGCCGGTCGCGTTGAACGTCGGCTGGTTCCCCCCGACGGCTTGGATCAGATCGAAGCCGTTCCCGCTCTGGTCGGTCCAGGAGCTGACGGTACCTCCGTTCAGAACTAATACGTCTGCTCGCCACCACGCGACGGTGGCCTCGCCCATGATCGTGAGCGGCGACGGCTCGGGCGGCGGCACGGGCGTCGGGGGCACCGGAGGAGTCGGGGAAGGTGAACGGTCGCACACCGCGTCGCAGATCGTCGCGCAGGCAGTCGGGCACGACGTGTTGCAGACCGCGCACGGCACGGGCATCAGCCTAGCACGGTCGAGTCCCCCTCGAATACGCCGTCCAGGCCGTAGTGCAGGGGACTCGGGTGCCGCTCAATATGGAACCAGCCGCAGCTGTCGGCGGACCCTCTCATAGGCCGTACCGGCTCGCGAGGTAGGCATTGAGCGACGTCGTCTGCCCCGCGGTCGGCACTGCGTCGAAGATGGCGACCTCCACGACCTCGATGTTCGCGAAGAGCGTCTGCGGCCCACTCGCGCCGAGCGTGAACGTTGCCAGCGGATCCGTATTGCCAGCTGACGCGCCGGTCACCGTGGTCGCGACGAGTTTTATGTAGTCGCTCGTCGAGCCGGAGAATCCGAACTCGCCGCGGCCGTAGGTGTTCACGGCGAGCGCGTTGTTGAGGTTCACCGTCGTGAGGTTCTGCATGCCGATCTGGGGCGTCACACCGGACTGCAGCGCGCCCATGTGCGTCGCGGTCGTGCCGAAGCCGAAGAGCTTGTCCGTGTTCGTCCACGTCACCTGCCGAAAGACGATCCACACCACGGTGCGCGTCGTTGCCGGCGCGGGTCGGTTGATCGTCGCGTTGACGAGCCTGTCGCTTACTCCGTCAAACAGGAGCGACGGCGTGCTGTTTGGTCCGCCGGTCGCGCTGTACGTCGGCTGGTTCGCCGCGGTCGCCTGCACGAGGTTGAAGCTGCTCGGGCCCTGGTCCATCCAGTTATTGACGCCCGAGCCGGTCAGGTTCACGCCGAGGTCGGAGCGCCACCACGCGACCGTGTTGGCGCCCATGATGCTGAGCGGCGTGGTCGGCGCCGTGGCGCCCTCCTCGAGCAAAAATTGCAGCCGAGACGTGACGACGCGGTTTGCACTGAGCCCCGTCGCGCGCACCGTGATCTTGTCGCCCGCGGTGACGCCGACTATTGAGCCGAGGTTAGTAGCCGGTCCGGCGCTGCCGCTGTTGAGGATGAGCGCGAGCCCCGTCGCCACATCGTTCACCATCACGGTATAGACGATGTCGTCGGCGCCGGTCGGCGTACCGTGCGTTACGTAGAGCGCGTGAATGGTCCCGGTGAACTGCGCGGTCGTCGCGGTCGCAGCGCTGAGCGCCGCGCTGCCGGTCGAGAACCACGGAAAGAGCGATCCCGTCCCGGTGTTGATCTGATTCGCGCCGAAGGCATAGTGGTGAAACCTCGTGCCGCTGATGACCGGCGGCGCCGCCCAGTCCGCGGCATTCGCGCCCGTCACGGTGAGCACGTCGCCGACGTCGCCCGCGTCCGCAGCGTCCGGCAGCGTCCAGCTCGACGGCACCCAGAGCACTCCGCTCCACTGCAGGAACGTGTTCGGCACGACTCCCGGGGGCAGCGTGCCGCCGGGCTCGCCTGGGCCCAGAGGTGTGCTACTCGACGACGCGAAGATGGGGGTGCGGCAGGACATCAATACTCCAGGAAGAAGTAGGCGCTGATGCGCACGGTCCTGTTGCCGGTCGCGCCGGCGCATCGCATGCTGATGAGGTCGCCGACGGACACTGGCACGCTCGCGGTGAGGTTACTCACCGGGCCGGCAACGCCGGAGTTGAGCGAGGCAGAGAGCGCGGTGTCGACCCCGTTGACGACGACGGTGTACGTGAGGGCATCCGTGCCCGTGGCCGACGAGTGGAAGAGTCGCAACCAGCGCAGGTCACCTGCTAGGAGCGCGACGGCGAAGCCAGCGAGCGCCGACGTAGTGCGGGCGGCCAGGCCGAACTGCCACTGATTGAGCCAGACGTCGGTAGCGCTTACGCTGAGCGCGCTGTTGTTGTAGATGAGGGAGTTGCCGACCGGAGTCATGAACTCCGAGTCCTCGCCGGTCGCCGTCAGCACCTCGCCGGTCTCGGGCGCGGCTACGGCGAGCGGCAGCACCCAGCTCGATGGTACCCAGAGCACGCCGTTGAACTGAACGAAGCTGCCCGCGTCGCCATTAGCCGGCAGCGTGCCGCCGGGCTCTCCTGGTCCCAGGATAAACGGCGGGATGATCGGCGAAGTGCACTCCATCTCAGTACTCGAAGTCGAAGCTCACGCAGGTGCGAAGCAGGCGAGTCGCCGTCGCGCCGTCGGCGCGGATGCTGAGCAGATCGGCGGAACCTACGTTGACGACGTCGACTAGGTTCGAGGCCTTCGCGGTGCCGGTATTGATAGTCACGGCGAGCGCAGTGTTTGTGACCTGATTCATGAC
>Ga0268265_10001077_pt1 | contig 24346 bp, 18 predicted proteins | sample KBSSwiS52_FD_190355 | JGI IMG/M metagenome (GOLD analysis project Ga0268265, IMG submission 190355) | Switchgrass rhizosphere microbial communities from Kellogg Biological Station, Michigan, USA - KBS Switchgrass S5-2 (SPAdes) (version 2) | ecosystem: Host-associated > Plants > Roots >... | reverse complement strand
CGACAGCTGGGAGACCGGCCTGAAGGCCGACTGGTTCGATCGGCGCCTGCGCACCAATGTCGCCCTGTTCTACAACAAGTTCGACGGCTTCCAGTCGACGCTCGTCCAGATCATCAACGGCGCCTCGGTCAGCAACTTCGTCAACGCCGGCAAGGCCAAGATCTACGGCAGCGAGTGGGAGATCACCGCGATCCCGATCGAGAACCTGGAGCTGCGCGGGGGCGTGGGCACGCTCTACGCCAAGATGACCGAGGTCCAACAGGGCGGGCTGGGCATCCTGCCCGGCAACCATCTGCCCAATGCGCCGGCGTTCAACGGCAACGGTTCGGCGCGCTACACCTTCCAGCTCGGCGGCGCCGGCAAGCTCAGCCTGCAGGGCGAGTTCACCAACACCAGCCGGCTGTTCTTCACGATCGACAACGACCCGTACCGCACGATGAAGGGCTACACGCTCTACAACGCCCGGATCATGTGGGATTCCGAGGACGGCAAGTACAACGCCCAGCTCTCCGTCGAGAACATCGCCAACAAGCGCTACGCCACCGGCGCCTTCCAGACCGCGTCCTTCGACGTCATGTACTACGAGTACGGCCTCCCCCGCTGGTGGACCTTCAAGGTCGGAGCCAAGTTCTGATGGTCTACGCCTCCCCTTCGTGGGACGGGCTGCCTGACCGGTCGGCGTTCATTCGCAAGTGGCGCGAGGCGGGGATCTACGGCGATCTCACCCTCGCCGCCGCCATCGACCAGGGCGCGGAAAGGTTTGGCGACAGCCGGATGATCTTCCATTCGGAGTCGCACCCGGCGGAGGCCAGGCTGTCGGAGCTGCATGCCCGCAGCCTGCGCCTGGCGGGCGCCTTCTACGCCCTCGGCCTGCGGCAAGGCGACGTGATCGCCCTGCAGGTTCCCAACTGGATCGAAGGGATCCTCGCCTACCAGGCCGCCATGCAGATCGGCGCGGTGCTCGTGCCGATCGTCCACTTCTACGGCCCGGCGGAGGTGAGCTACATCCTCAAGGCCTCCGGCGCGCGCTTCCTGGTCATGCCCGACCGCTGGCGCAATATCGACTACATGGACCGGCTGTCGAAGCTGGAGCTTGCGCAGGTCGAGCGCGTCATCATCATCGGCGAGCCTGACGATCCACGCGCGATTTCCTGGGCCCAGCTGACCGCCCTCGAAACCCCGGACTTCCCGCGCAGCACCGCGAGCGCCGATGATCCATGCGTGCTGATCTACACTTCGGGCACCACCTCTTCGCCCAAAGGCGTGGTGCACACGCACAACACGCTGATCGCCGCCAACCGCATGTACGACGAGCTTGGCGGACTCAGCCCCATCACACTCGCCGCGGGACCTGCAGGCCACATCGGCGGTGTGCTCAGCGTCGTGCGCCTGGTGCTAAGTGGCGGCGACACCATCATGCTCGACGTATGGGACGCAGACGCCGCCGCACGGCTGATTCACGAGCACCGCGTCCCGCAATCGAACCTGATGCCGTACTTCCTCTCCACGACCATGGAGGCGGCGGACAGGCTCGGCCTGTCGCTGGGCTCGATCGAGCGGTGTATGGTGGGGGGCACGGGCGTCCCGCCCGCCCTCATCGAGCGCGCCGAGAAATACGGGATCTGGGCTTGCCGGGCCTACGGCTCGACCGAGGTTTGCACGGTCACCGCCTGCTACACGGGCGATCCGACCGAGAAGCGCGCCTACACGGACGGCCGGGCGACACCGGGCGCGGCCATTCGATGCGTCGACGACGCCGGCGCCGACGTTCCCCTTGGTGAGGAGGGAGAGGTGGCCGTCATGGCCCCGTTCATGTGCCTCGGCTATCACCAAGCCGAGCACAACCGCAGCGCCTTCACGCCGGACGGCTGGTTCCGCTCAGGCGACATCGGTCGCCTCGACGCCAGCGGGTTCCTGACCATCACCGACCGCAAGAAGGACATCATCATCCGCGGCGGCGAGAACATCTCATCAAAGGAGGTGGAGGACGTCCTGGCGACGCATCCGGCGGTGTTCGAATCCGCGGTGCTGTCGATGCCGGACGCCGTCATGGGCGAGCGGGTGTGCGCCTTCGTGGTGACCCGCGGCGCGCAGAGCCTCAACCTGGCCGAAGTGCGGGCGCACTTCCAGGCTGCGGGCGTCGCGCGGCAGAAGACGCCGGAGCACATCGTGCTGGTCGACGAATTGCCCCGAACCGTCGCCGGCAAGGTCAAGAAATTCGAACTCCGCGAGCGGCTGAAGCTGCTGGCCGAAGAGCGGGCCTGCGGCTGATGCCCTGCGGCGTGGACAGGCGCCCCGCTTGAAGCGGCGCCCCCTAATCGCCGAGGTCGACCACGGCGTTGCGGTCATAGCCGGTGAGCCAGACCTGGTTGCTGTGCTCGAGGTGCCCGCGCCAGAAGGCCTCGGCCTCCGCCCGCTCGCCGGCTTCGATAAGGTCTCCGATCTTCTCCAGCCGCGCCATGCCGCTGCTGTAGAATTCGCGCCGGCGAGCGGCGTTCAGCGGCTTGAGCATCGCCTCGGTCCGGAATCGCCGCTGATGCTTTGCAAGCACGAGGTGCAGCAGGCGATTCATCAGGCTGAGCGTCTTGTTACCGGACGCGTCCACGATGCGGATGTGAAAGTGCGCCAGCCGTTCCCGGAAAGTGATGGATTCCTTCGCCTCCAGGAGGGCGCACAGGCGGGCGTATTCCTCGCGCACGCCGGCGATCGCCTGCGCGTCCCGCCGCTCCGCGGCGAGGCCGGCGGCATAGGGCTCGATGGCCAGGCGCGCCTCATAGAGGTCGCCCAGGGTCGCGCCGTCGGCCTGGAGGGCGAAGCCAGCATAGCGTGCGACATTGTCGACGCTGGGCCGGTGGACGCGCGCGCCGCTTCGCGAGCCTCGGGTGGTGGTGATCAGGCCCTCGTTCTCGAGGATGCGGATCGCTTCCCGCAGCGTCGGCCGCGAGGTGGCGAAGTGTATCAGGAGCTGCGCCTCGGACTGCAGGTAGTCGCCTTCCTGCAACTCGCCGCGGATGATCAGACCGCGGATATGAGCGGCGATCAGGTCCGCCGTCTTGCGTACGCGAATCACCTCCGAGCGCCCATCGGGCGCCGCGCCGGTCCGTCGCCGCCGGATTTGTTCGTCAGCGAGGGGAGCTGTTTTCGGAGGAGAGCTATGGGCCATATTTTGTCTGAAGAATCGGGAGCTTCGGCCGGCGCGAGATCTCAGCCATACAGTAGGCGGGCTCGCTTCGCCACGATGAGAGTCGCCGCGTATCGCGCATTGGCCGGCCGGCCAAGCGCCGCGCACACCCATTCATCACAAGGCGAACCCCGATGACAGCCTCGACCTTTACGAGACCCGCGTCGGCCGCCGCCGCCTGGTACGCCGTCGCCGTCCTCACCCTGGCCTACATGCTCTCGATGATCGATCGGATCGTCCTGTCGCTGCTGGTCGAGCCGATCCAACGAGACCTCCACATCAACGACACGCAGTTCGGACTGTTGCACGGCTTCGCCTTCGCGGTGTTCTATGCGCTGGCTGGAATTCCCATCGCCCGGATCGCCGACGTCGCGCCCCGCCGCTGGGTGATCGCCGCCGGCATCGCGGTGTGGAGCCTGATGACGGCGCTCTGCGCCACCGCGCGGCACTTCACACACCTGCTGCTTTACCGGCTGGGAGTCGGCGTGGGCGAGGCGTCCCTCAGCCCCGCCGGCATGTCCATGCTGGCCGACCTTTTCCCCAAGTCGCAACTTGCACGGGCGATCGCCATCTACGCCGCCGGCGGCACCATGGGCACGGCGCTGGCCTATATCGTGGGCGCCTTCATGCTGCGATTGTTCCCGGCTCAGAGCGACATCGCAGTGCCGCTTCTGGGCATGATCCGCGGCTGGCAGGTGATCTTCCTGGTGCTGGGCCTGCCCGGGATACTCTTCGCCATGCTGGCCCTGACCATGCGCGAGCCGGCCCGCCAATCGACCGCCCACCGCTCCGCTTCCTCGTCGCGCGCGCTGTGGGCGTTCATGCGCGAGGAACGCAAGACGATCGTCCCGTACTTCACCGGCTTCTCGCTGCTATTCGTGCTTTCCTGGGGCCTCTTGTCGTGGACGCCCGCGTTCCTGATCCGCCGATTTCATGAAGACGCGTCCACGGTGGGCTACGCGCTCGGCCTAGTGAAAGCCTTCGCTGGCGTGATCGGCGGGGTCTCCGGCGGTGTCTTCACCGACTGGCTGGTGCGCCGGGGGCGGGAGGACGCCCACGTCGTGGTCGGACTGTTTACAGCCTCATTGCTGTTACCGGCGGTTCTGCTGTTGCCGTTCGTGACTGAGTTCGGCCTCGCCATCGCCCTGCTGTCGGTGATCATTTTCTTGGGCGTCTTCTGGGGCTCAGCCGCCACCACCGGGCTGCAGATCATCACGCCGCCCCACCTGCGAGCCCAGGTCAGCGCGGTCTACATCATGTGCGCGAACCTCGTGGGCTTCGGCATCGGACCTATGCTGATCGGGCTGATAACGGACTACGTCTTCCGGCGTCCGGAGGCGGTTGGTCTGTCGATGGCCACCGTCGCCGGCAGCGCCCTGCCCGTGGTGATTCTTCTTCTCGCCCTTGTGCGGCGGCCCTTCGTCGCCTCCAGCCAAAGGCAGCTCAATCGTGCGGCGCCGCCGCCCGCAACAGCCGCCGAGCCGGTCGTGATTGGCTAGCGTGCTTGTTTCGCTGGGACGCGAGATATATAACGAGGTAACACATCTCGTGAGTACAGGAGGATCCGGGATGCTGCTTTCGCCTGAAGTCGTGCGGCGTTATCAGGAGGTTGGTTACGCCTTCCTGCCGCAGGTTATCGAGCCTAAGTGGCTCGGACTCATCGAGAAGGGTATTCAGAGGAATCTTGAAAACCCCAGTCCCTGGTCGACTTCCTATCAGAAGAGCCGGGGGGAATTCTTCTCCGATCACAGCAACTTTTCGGTAAATCCTGAATTTCAGGAGGTCATCTACGACTCTCCGATCGTGGACTATCTGACCGAGCTGATGGGAGCCGACCGGTCATGGCTTTACTATGACCAAATCTTCTACAAGACCGGCGAAGCGGTGCGCACCGGCTGGCATCAGGACATGCCATACTACCTGATGCAGGACGGCATGCAGGTGACCGGCGCATGGCTCACGCTCGACCCGTTGCCGAAGGCGTTCACCCTCGAGGTGGTGTCCGGCAGCCACAAGGGCCCGCTCTACAACGCCGTCAACGGCAAGAAGCCCACCGAAATGGGCTTCGATGTGGGCGGCGAGCGCACGCCGGACATCGAAGCGGACCGCGAGGCGTTCGACATCGTCTCCTTCGACCACAAGCCGGGCGACCTGCTGGTGTTGCACCCGCAGATGCTGCACGGCGGCGCGCCGATGGTTCCCGGCATGGGGCGGCGACGGACCATGACCCTCAACATCTTTGGGCCGGAAATGCTCTACCAGCCACGGCCGGACGGGTATGCGCCGACCTTCCCGGGGCTGGAAAAGGTCTTGCAGCCGGGCGATCCGCTGCACTGGGCTGCAGACAAGGGCCTTTTCCACCAGCTGCGGCCGCTGCCCGCCCAGAAGCTGGGCGTCCTGCCGGACTATGACATGCTTCATGGCGGCCGGCCCGCAGAGGTCGCTTGATCTCGCCCCGGCGGGTCGGTCCGGCCGCGCCCGAGCGAGCGAGACGATGAGCCGGATGAAGGCGCTTCTGGTGGGCGGCAGTGGGGCGACGGGCGTGCTGATCGCCCAAGGCCTGGCCGAGCGCGGGTACGACCTGACCATCCTGCATCGCGGGGCGCACGAGCCGCCGGAACTTGAGCCCTTCCGCCACATCCATGCCGACCCGCACTTCGTCGAGCCCATCGCCGAAGCGCTGGGATCCGAGACATTTGACGTGGTCGTGCTCGCGTATGGGCGCCTGAAGGTCATTGCGCCGCTGTTCGCGGGACGGTGCGAGCGGCTGCTGGCGATCGGCGGCATGCCGATCTATCCCGGCTACCTCGATCCCGCCGCCGAGAAGCCGCGGGGCATGCCCATCCTGGCGCGCGAGGACGGTCCGCTGGTCGAGCCGTCCCGCATGATCAGTCCGGGTGCGGCGAAGTTCGCCGCCAAGATGCTCGACGCCGAGAACGCCGTCATGGAGCAGCACCGTGCGGGGGGGTATGCGGCCAGCATCTTCCGTTATCCGGCGATCTACGGCCGACGCGCGATGGGCCTGACCGACTGGTCGGTGGTCAGGCGGGCCCTGGACGGGCGTCCATTCATCCTGCTGCCCGACGCCGGCAAGGGCATCATCGCGCGTTGCGCCGCCGAGAACGCGGCCTGGTGCGTGCTGGCGGCGCTGGACTGCGAGGCCGCCAAGGGCGAGGCGTTCAACTGCGCCGATGAAGAGCAGTACACCCTGGCGCAATGGGCGGAGCTGATCCTCGACGTGCTCGGCGCCTCGATGGAGCTCGTGCCCATACCGCCGCAGGTCAACTGGGCCGCGGCTCACCTGCTGCCGCTCGGCGGCTCGTGCTCGGACCACGGTCTGCTCGACATCTCCAAGGCGCGGCGGATCCTGGGCTATCGGGATCAGATCAGGGCGAAGGACGCGCTGGCGCACACGATCCGCTGGCGACGGGCGAACCCGCCAAGCGAGTCGGAGCTCGCCAATTGGGCGGACCCACTGGACTACGCTCTCGAGGACAGGATCAAGGCGGAGCTCGACGGCCTGCTGGCGCGGCTCGAGGACGTGAAGCAGGCGCCGGAGGTGGTGCATCCGTACCCGCACCCGAAAGAGCCTGGCCTGACCGTGGATCACCGCGGGCGCTGACGCCAAGCCGGTTGGGAGAGGTTCGGCGTCGCACGGCGATGGCGCTCAGCCGCCGCGTATCGCGGCCTGATCCGGACTGGACAGCACGGCGTCCTTGAGTTCGCGCTTCAGCGCCTTGCCCGCGGCGTTGCGCGGCAACGGCTCATCACGAAACTCCAGCACGACGGGCGCCTTGTGCGGCGCTGTTCGGCGGGCGACGTAGGCGCGGAGGCTCTCTGCGGTGGCGGACGACTGAGGGTGCAGGCGAACAACCGCCCCGACCACTTCGCCCAGGATCTGCTCGGGCACGCCGAAGACAGCGGCTTCAGCGACGTCAGGGTGGCTCATCAGCACATCCTCGATCTCCACGCAGTAGATGTTTTCGCCGCCGCGAATCAGCATGTCCTTCAACCGGTCGAGGACACTGACAAAGCCTTCCTCGTCGATACGCACGATGTCACCGGTGCGATACCAGCCGTCGGCGAACGCCGCTTCGGTCGCCTCAGGCTGGTTCCAGTAGCCCACCACCACATTCGGCCCTGAAACCCACAGCTCACCCGCTTCGCCTGGAGGAACCTCGCGCCCTTCCGGACTCAGCACGCGAAAATCGCAGCACGGCACGGCGATGCCGACGCTGCCCGGACGGCGCAGAAAGTCCTCATCGTTGATTGAGGCCACGACAGACGAGGTTTCCGTCGCGCCATAGCCCTGCCCAGGCATGGCGGTCGGAAACACCTTTCGCGACAGGCTGGCAAGTTCCGGGGCTGCAGAGGCGCCGCCGTACGAGACCGACGCGACAGAACTCACGTCCCGTCCCGATCCCGGGGCGACCTTGACCAGCTCCCACGCCAGCGTCGGCACAAGCGTCAGGATGGAAATGCGTTCTCGCTCGATGAGCTCAAGCGCCGTGTCCACATTCCATTTGTACATCAGGACCAGCTTCACGCCGTTGGCCAGGGCGGGAACCAGGGTCGAATGGAAGCCGGTCACGTGAAAGAACGGCAGGGGCAACAGCTGCGACGAAGCCGGCTGGCTCGCCGCTGCCGGTACGGGCCATGGATCGCCTCGACGAAGCGCGGCGCGGGCGCCGCGGAATCCCAGATTGACCAGATTGGTCAACACGTTCCGATGCGTGCCCAGCGCCCCTTTCGGGACTCCCGTCGTGCCCGACGTGTAAAAGATCGTCGCCAGGTCGTCGGGCTCCAGGCCGGGGTCCGGCGCCGCCGCGTCCGGCAGCTGAGAATAGTCGTGAAGATCGCCGATGAGATCGGTCAGCGGGATCGCCCCGGCCATCTCGGTGCGGACGGCTATCCGCGAGGCGGCGACGTCCTGCGTGGACACCCGGTCCAGGCGCTCGCCGTCGGCCACCACGACCTTGGCGCCGGAATGATCGAGCATCCTCGCCAGCCCGGCGCCAGATTCCCAGGCGTTCAGTGGAACAAGGATGGCGCCAAGCGCAATGGCGCCCCACGCGCAGACCGACCATTCTGGGAAGTTGCGCATGGCGATGGCGACACGATCGCCTTTGCGAACCTCGAACCGCTCCGCCAGCGCCCGAGCAAAGGCGTGGGCCGCACGCAAGTGACCCTCGAAGCTGATGCGCTCGCCCTCATAGACGAGAAAGTCACGGCTCCCGAAACGACGGCTTTCCTCGAGAACCTCGCGCAGATTGGGTTTGGCGTTCACATAGGCCCGAACGCGCCGGCCCCGGGTGTCGACCGGCTTCATCTCGAAGGTCGCGCCGGGCTCAGTCAGCCGCTGCAGAACGTCCGGTATCGTCGCCACAGGCCAATTCATCGGGCGGCTCGCTCAACGAAAGTGTGGGCTTCGGTTCCGATGTCGGCGCTGCTCCCGCGAGTCATCGCGCTTCCCCGCTCGGGCCCTCGAAGTATCGCCTCGCATTCTCTACTCAGGATCAAATCCATCGAGGCCTGAGACACGCAGTGGTATCCGTGGACCGCGTTTGGGCAGCGGCCTTCCCAGCCACCAAAGCTCACTACCAAGTTCTCACGCATCAAGCTCTTGCCCAAGATCATCCGGGCCGTAGACGCCCGCGGGCCCGCGGCGCGGCGGTGGTCGCGGCCGCCCACATCCGATGGGCCCCGGCTCGGAACGGGGGAAGCCTCAAAGCAAGACCTGGGGCGAGATCCGCATGCTAGTCTCCTACCTTACGCCCGAGATATCTTACTTCGTTATATATCTCGGGCCGGCGGAAACAAGGTGCGGGAGGATTGTCGCCGCCAGAAGACCGTCGTGAAACGGTCGGAGGAGATGCGCCAGCAAGGCGCGGGGTCTTGCGTCTCGCTCACGGCGGCTCTCGTCATTTGCGATCGAAAATCGGCTCAGTCTTGCCGAGGAAGGCGGCGAGGGCGGCCTTGTGGTCCTCGCTCTGCGCCAGAACCTTCGCTTCCCGCCCCATCGCCCGATCCCCCTCGTCGGGCGGCAGGTCCAAAGCCATGTCGGCGATGCGCTTGCTGGCCTCGACCGAAAGCGGCGCACGGCTGGCGATCCGTTCAGCCAGCGCCAGGCCGGCGGCTCTCAGCGCCTCCGGAGGATGCACTTCGGTGACCAGGTTGAACCGCAGAGCCGCTTCGGCGTCGAACGGGCTGCCGGTCAGCAGCATCGCCTTGGCCGCGGCGACCCCGACCAGGCGCGGCAGCCTGTAGGCCGACGCGATGAGGCCGACGTTCACGCCGGCGCAGACGAACTTGGCCTGCGACGACGCGACGCGAACGTCGAAGTAAAGCGCCAACTCGAGCCCGCCGCCGACGCACCAGCCGTTGATCAACCCAACTACCGGCAAGCGCGTGGCGTTCAGGCTGTGGAACAGGTCCCGGATCCCCGTCAGGGATTTGGCGGGCGCCCGCCCTTCGGCCACGTCGTGTTCCTCGCGCAGGTTCGCTCCGGCGCAGAACGCGGGCCCCCGGCCGGTAATGACCAGCACTCGAGTCTGCCGATCCGACTCCGCCTCCGACAGGGCGGCGTGCAGACGCGCCACCATCCCCGCCTGCAGCGTGTTGCGCGGCGGGTTGTCCAGTTCGGCCATGAGGATGTGTCGGCCGATCCGCTCAAGATGCACAGTACCGCTCATGATCGCGCGCGCCCTTTACAGTCTTCAGGCAGAAGAATTCCAGACATGAGGCGTTCTCGCATCGGCAGAGTCCAGCCAATTGCGAAAGAACTCAACGCGAACTTCCGGTGACCGCCAAAGAAGAACACCTATGCGACGACCTTCGAGGCTTTCAGTTCCCCGATTTCATCGACGCTCAGGCCCAGGCTCCGCAGCGTTTCATTGGTATGCTCGCCCAAACGCGGCGCCGTCGAGCGGATAACGAACGGGACGCCCGCAAACGCCACCGGTTGGCCGACAAGCTCCACGGGGCCCTTCGTCGGATGATCGGCGCGCGCCGAAAGGTCCATCGTCCTCACGTGCGGATCCGCGAAGGTCTGATCCAATGAATAGACTGGGCCGCATGGCACGCCCGCCGCGTTAAGCGCCTCGATCAAGTCGACGCTGAGCCAGTCCTCGGTCGTCCGATTGACTTCGGCGTTCAGCGCGTCGCGATTGCGCACCCGTGCGCCGCCGCTCCTGAAGCGCTGATCCTCGTAAAGATCCGGCCGGTCGAGCGCCTTGCAGAGGCGGCTGAACATCTCCTGTCCCGCGGCGCCGATGTTCACATGCCCGTCACGGGTGAGGAACAGCCCCATCGGCGCGCCGGTCGGGTGATCGTTGCCAGCCTGCCCAGGGACTTTGCGGTCCATCAGCCACCGCGCGGCCTGGAAATCCAGCATGCCGATCTGTGCGCCGAGCAGTGAAACCTGGACCCAGCGTCCGACGCCGGAGACGTTTCGTTCGAGCAGAGCGGTCAGGACGCCGATCGCACAATAGAGCCCCGCCGCCATGTCGGAGATCGCGGCCCCCGCGCGCATGGGGCCCTGCCCCGGCGCGCCGGTGACCGACATCATGCCGCCCATGCCTTGAATGATCTGATCGAAGCCCGGCCTGTCCCGGTAAGGGCCTTCCTGCCCGAAGCCGGAGATGCTGGCATAGACAAGGCGCGGGTTGAGGTGACGAAGCGTCTCGTAGTCGATCCCTAGCCGCGCTTTCACGTCAGGTCGGAAATTCTCAACCACGACGTCTGCATCGCGCGCCAGGCGCAAGAAGATCTCCCGGCCCTCCTTTCGCTTCAGATCGAGCGCGATGCTCTTCTTGTTGCGGTGCAGGTTTTGGAAGTCGGAGCCGTCCCGGTCGCCGATGACGTCACTTCCCCCGCCGGGGTTCTCAACCATCAAGGTCCGCGCGCCCCAATCGGCCAGCTGGCGGACCGCCGCCGGCCCGGATCGAGCCTGCGTCAGGTCGAGGACCGAGAACTGCTCCAAGGGCAACGGCACGAGCTGCAACTCCCTTCCCTCTCCGCTTCGGCCAAGACGACCTGCCCGGTTCCGGCGGGCGCAGATCCGTGCATCTTACACCATCCATGGTGTCCGCCCAGCCTCCGCTGCGCTTGCGGCTGGGGAAGTCGAACGGTCCGACAGGACACCGAGGACCGACAATCCGAACAGCCGATCGGCAAGTCCCATCCGATCGTCCCCCTTACGGCGGCGCTCAGACCCGCCTGATCACAGCGGCTCAGGACCGTGGAGGCGGGTCAAGCGCAGGGTCTTGATGCGCCATCCGCCGGCCGTGAGCTCGTAGGTCTCATGGTAATGTCCATAGCCGTGAACGCGCCCGGACGCGCCGTGCACGTTCCCGTCTCGGCCCTCGGGCCAGAAGAGGACGTCCTCCATCGCCCAGATCCCTTTGGCCGTCCTCGGCGACGTGAGCTCGATGATCGGCATATGGCCATGGTGAATGGTCTTCACGCCGGCGAGCACCGGAATGAGGAACTCCAGGATCGTTTCGATGCCCACGTAGGGCGTGGAACTCACTTCCTGGACCTCCATGGACGCGTCGGAGGTGAAGACCTCGCGCCGCCAGCCGTCCCAATCCTTGTGATCGAGGCAGTAGAAGTATCGCGCCTTGAGCTGCTTGATGTCCTCGATGGCGTTCATCTCTTCGAGCGTGCGCACAATTTCCTCCACCTTCTGCGTTCGACCGTGAAACCGTTCCATTGAGGGCGTTCGGCCCGCTTCAGAGAATTGTACCTGGGCGGCGCGATCCGAACAGGACGCCGCACCAGAGGCGCATGCCCCTCGAAGGGGGGACCCGGACGGCTGACGGCTACCCTTCCGGAAGGGGTTCGTACATCCACGCCGGCGCCTTTACGCTGCAGAAGCCGTTGGCGAGCGTATTGCCGATCGCCAGCTTGATGTCGCCGAGGCCATGGCGCGGATTGTTGTTCATTTCGAAGTTGCAGTAACCGGGCTGGCGGCCTTCGGCGTAGCATTCGCCGACGCCGAAGAAGGCCTGGAGGGTCTCGACCTGGGCGAAGACGCCTTTCTGGACATGGCAGCTGACGGTCATCGTCTCGCCGCCGGGCAGGATCATGTGGCACGCCGCCCGGGTCGGGGTGACGCCGTCCTCGAGGATCTCCACGCGGATGGTGAAGTCACCGACCGTGGTGGCGACGCCGTTGCGGACGAGGTGGCCGCGCCGCACCAGATTTCCGTCCGACGTCAGCAGCGTCAGCATGTGGAAGTTGAGGTCCTCGCCGAAGCTTCCGTGGAAGGACCGGTGCGCAAGCAGGTTGTCCCACCGCCGCGGGCCCCAGGAATGGTCGCGCCAGCCGAGGCCGTTGCGCACCTCCAGGCGAACGCCGTCGAGCACGACGACGCCACGCACACGGCAGTGCATGTTGAAATGGTTGCGGTACACGTCCGCGGCCATCTTCCCGCCGTCCTCGAATTTCTCCACTGAGGTCTTGATGTCCTCGAGGATCAGGTCGACCTGACACTCCGGCTGATCGAGCTGCACGCGCAGGCGTTCGCCATCATGGAACAGGCGCTGCGGACCGCAGCCGATCCCGTGCGCAGTCTCGGCAAGTGGGTGGAAGGGCACGCCTTCGAGATTGAGGCGGTAGACCTTGTCGCGGTCCTTGAACACCGCGCACCAGAGATTGCTCGCGCCGCGATTGATCTGCACGCCGACGCGCATATGCGCGCCAAGTCCCGTCTCGGCATCGCGGAAGGAGAAGGCCCAGCTCTCCTGCCAGTTCTCCTCGGACCCGTGAGGATGAAGCCCTTCATCGGCGACGGTCAGTTCCATGGCGATCATCCTTGCTGGCGGCGACCCGAGGCGCCGAGCGCCGCCGCGACGCGCAGCCGACAGGCGCCTGAATTGAAGTCGTGTCGGGCGGCGAGCCGCGTCAGCCTGCGGAGGATGTCGGCCAGCCCGCGGTCAAGGGCACATACGACTGAGCGGTGGGCTTCACGGAAACGTAGGCGAAGCAATCGCGGCAGCGCTCCACCATGCACCAGCCGCTCGCCCGCAGCGCCTTGTAGCGCTTGACCTCGTCCTTGCCACAGGTCTCGCAGACCATGTCCACCGGCTCGAAGGTCTCGTGGATGATGGGTTCGGTCGGCAGCGGGTAGTAGTAGGACATTGCGGCGCTCCTAGCGGGGTCCGGCCTGGACGGCCAAGAGACGGTCCGTCCACGCATCTGGAATCTTGCCGCGGCGATAGGCGTCGGACGCGGCCAGCCCCTGGCGCTTGGCCACCGTCGCCTGCTCGTCGACAGCGAGGTCGCCGGTCAGCACGACGCCGTAGTCCTCTTCCGCGCCGCGCCGCGACACCAGTTCGTTGCGAACGTCGCGCGCCACCGCTTCCGGATCCCGGGCCAGCGCATCGCCCCATCCCCCGCCGCCGGGCGTGAATTTCGTCAGCACTTCGTCGGCGCGCATCCGCAGGCCGGTGAATTTCGCGGTCAGGAACCGCTCTTCGTTCCCCTCAGCGACACGGTAGAGGCCGCTCACCGACGCGCGGCTCACGGGCGTTGCGCCGCGCAGCGCCGCGGCCAGGCCGTCGCTGCGCTCGATGTAGGCGCGATGCGATCCCTTGGCGCCTTCCACTCCGAACGGCGCGCTGCGTCCGCGCTCGTCGCTGTTGGAGACTTCGGCCTCGGCGAGCAGGCCGATGCGATAGGTCGTCCCCATGCCGCCGCGGTTGAGGCCAGGGCCGCCGGAGTCGGTGGTGAACTCGCGCTGGACGATCACCACCGGCAGGTCCTGTTCCAGGGCCTCGACCGAGGGATCGGTCACATTGGCGAGCGGCATCATGCTGAAGGCGTGCCCGTCGTTCGTGGCCGTCGCGCCGAAGCCCGACTGGCCGCCGTAGAAGAAGATCCACGGCATCGGGGGCTTGCCTGTGCGAGGGTCCGCCGAACCGCCAATGTTGCTGGTGTTCGCCGTGCCATAGAAATCGCCGCTCGAACGCTCTGGCAGCGCCTGATTGACGATACGCACCATCAGCGACGCGATACGCACCGAAATGGTGCCGTTGCCGTCGGCGCAGGCGTGGTACGGCAAGGCGTGAACCATGGAGCCGGCCGGGAGGATCAGATCGATCGGCCGGAACATCCCGGCGTTGAGCGGCAGCGTCGGATCGATGAGTTTCAGACTCATGATCGCACAGGCCGAAGACATGCCCCAGACGGCGCTGGAATTGCCGACGGTCTGGCGGGCCGTGCCGCTGAAATCGAGCTCGGCGCTGTCGCCCTTCACGGTCATGCGGCAGCGGATCGGGAACGGTCCATCGTCCACGCCGTCGTCGTCCACGAAGTCCTCGGCCTCATAGACGCCGTCGGGCACGGCGCGCAGGGCGGCGCGCATCCGGGCTTCGCCATAGCTCAGCGTGTAGTCCATCGCCGCCAGCACGGTCTCGCGGCCATAGCGCTCCACCAGCTTGAGCAATTCGCGTTCGCCGATCAGGTTGGCGGTGTGCTGCGCACGCATGTCGCCCAGCACCAGCTCGGGCGCACGCGTGCCGTCCAGGATGAGGCTGTGGGTGCTCTTCACCGCCACGCCCTCGCGATAGAGCAGCATCGGCGGAAGGCGAAGGGTCGTCTCCTCCATGATCGTGCGGACGGAGCCGCCCACTGGCCAGCTTCCAGGACTGGCGCCGCCCACGTCGACCCAGTGCGCCCGCGTCGCCACCACGGCCAGCAAGCCGTGGTCGTCAAAGACGGGCCGGGCCAGGGTCACGTCCGGACAGTGGTTTCCGCCGCGGAATGGATCGTTGAAGACGAGCTCGTCGCCAGGGCGCAGCGCCTCCACCCCGAACTCGAGCAGATTCTCCCGCACGCCAAAATGGCTGACGACCGTGAGCACCGGGACGCCGGCCGCGCACGCGACCAAATCCAGCCCGGCGTCCGGCGGCGAGAAGATGCCGCAGGCCAGGTCCCGCAGGTCGCGCACCACCAGCGAGAATGCGGTGCGCTGCATGCCGTATTCCATGTTGCTGGTGATGCTCACCAGGGAGTTGCGCAGCACCTCGTTGGTGATCGGGTCGCTCGTCCGCTTCAGCATCACGCCACCTTCCGAATCCTGATGTTCCCGAACTCGTCGATCCGCGCCTGGTCCTGGCGCGACAGGGTCGTCGTCGCAGTTCGCTGGATGATCAGCGCCGGCCCGTCGATGACGTTTCCAGCGAGCAGCCGGTCGCGATCGTAGACCGGCGCGAGTTGCTCACGAAGTCCCTCGTCGTCACGCAGGATCAGAGGCCGCGTCTCGAGCAGCGCCTCGGGGACGGGCTCGCGCCCGCCCGCGGGAATCCGGCTCATCGCCGGCCGCTCGCGGCGGCCGACCGCGGCCACCCGCAGGGTCGAGACGCGGATCGGCATGTTGAGGCGTATGCCCCAGTTCTTTTCGTAGGCGGCGCCGAACCACTCGGGGCCCTGCGCCATGTCGGCACTCTCATAGGCCCGCCGCGGCAGCTCGCAGGCCGTGTCCCACGTCTGGCCCATGTACATACCGTCCATCCAGCGCACGTAGGAGATGTCGCCTTCCGGAACCCCCTGCCCCATCAGGAAGGCGCGCGCCTCGGCCTCCAGGTCGTCGAACACGGCGGTCAGCTCCGCCGCGCCGATCTCGCCCAGCGGGCGCACGACCGAGCGCCCGACTTCGGTGCGGTAGTCGCTGGCCAGCAGGCCGAGGGCCGAGAACTCGCCCGGCCAGCGCGGAATGAGCACCTCGGCGACGCCGAGCTCGCGCCCGAGGGCCGCCCCGTGCGAGGGGCCGTTTCCGCCAATCGCCACCAGGGTATAGTCCGCCGGGTGGCGCCCCTTGAACACCGAGATGTTCCGCAGCGCGCCCGCCATGTTGATTTCCATGATGGTGATGATCCCGTCGGCGGCGGCCTCGATCGACAGGCCGAGCGGCTCGGCCACCTGAGCTACGGCCCTTCGCGCCGCCTCCAGGTCCAGCATCTTGCCGCCGCCGAGGAACCGGTCCGCAAGCAGCGTGCCGCGGATCAGGTGCGCGTCGGCCACCGTGGGCGCCGCGCCGCCGCGGCCGTAGCAGGCCGGGCCCGGCGTCGCGCCGGCGCTCTGCGGCCCGACCCGCAAGGCGCCGCCGCTGTCGATCCAGGCGATGCTGCCGCCCCCGGCGCCGATCGACGTCACCTCCACCGCCGGCAGGCCGAGGAAAAGGTCCTGCTCGATCTCGTATTCCCGCGTCACGGGCGCGACCAGGTCGGTGACGATGGAGACGTCCGCCGTGGTGCCGCCGATGTCGATGAGCATCAGGTTGCGGTCGCCGGTCGTCTCGCCCAGGAAGCAGGCCGCGCGCACGCCGGCGACGGGACCTGAGTACATCGTTTCGATACCGCGCCCGCGCGCGCCCTCGGTGGTGGCGAATCCGCCGTCGACCTTCATCACGGTGAACAGGCCGGCGAAGCCTTGCTCGCGCAACCGCTTCTCCATCTGCGCCAGGTAGGCGTCGACGCGCGGCGAAACGTAGGCGTTCACCGCCACCGTCGTGGTGCGCGAGAGTTCCCGGAAGGCGGGAAAGATTTCCGTAGAGGTGAAGACCGCCAGGTCCGGAAAGTGGCGGCGGATCAAGGCGGCCGTCCGCTGCTCATGGGTCGGATTGATGTAGCTGTTGAGGTAGGCGACGGCGATGCTCCGTGCGCCGTCCTCGCGGAGAGCTGCGGCTTCGCGCAGGATTTCGGCCTCATCCAGCTCCACCAGCACCGAGCCGTCGAACATGATCCGCTCGGTGATCGGCCGGCGCCAGTTCCGGGGGATCAGCGGCTTGACCTGGTGCGGCCGGCGGCTGGTGAGATCCCAAAGCTGGTCGATGTCCCGCAGGCCGGTTCCCATGTCCAGGATGTCGCGATGGCCGCGCGTACACAGAAGCGCCGTCGGCGCGCCGGTTCGCGTCACCACCGCATTGATCCCCACGGTCGCGGCGTGGCTGAAGACGCTGATCTCGGAGGGCGCGCAGTCGATCTGCGCCAACAGTTCCTGGATCGAAGATGGATCCTCCGGCCGCGACCAGGTCTTGGCGGTCTTCAGCTCTCCCGTGCGCTCGTCCACGCAGAAGAGGTCCGTGAAGGTCCCGCCGATGTCGATGCCGACGCGCAGATGGGCCATTCGGCTCACGCCGGCTTCGACGGCGGCGTGCGGTCGGCCCGCCAGTTGATCACCGGCGTCGGAATTCCCGCCGGCAGGTTCGGCAGCATCGGCGAGACGATGTAGACGGCGTTGATGTCCTCCATGGTGATGAGGACGCGCTCCGCATCCTCCATGGAGTCGATCATCGGCTGGCGCCGATCCACGTCCGGATCGTTGTCCCGGAACGTCTTGTGGGAGAGGGCGATATTGGCCTCCCGGATCCGGGTCTTGTCGTGGCTGATCGCCGCGTGGCCGACGAGGGTGATGCAGCCCAGCAGCTCGGGGCGCGGAATGTTGTTGTGATAGATGATCGAAAAGCCCGGATGCTCCTGCAGCCGCTTGATCTTCGCCGCGTTCGGCCGCGAGACGATGTGGATCTTTCCGTGCAGGTACGAAAAGCCCATCACCGAGCAGAACGGATTTCCGTGCCGGTCGATGTGGGCCATCGTCAGCAGCGGATGGGCGTTCGCATTGTCGAAAGCCTTGTCAATCAAGGCGGCAGGAAAATGGTCGAGCCGGATCTGCTCCGGCATCGACTTCTCGCCATCGCCGTGTTTCGGCAGGTTTTCCGCCGCGAACCCTTCGAGGATCGCGCCGAAGTTCTCGAGTCCGTAGGCCATGCGTCACCTCCCGTTACGAATATTGTCCGACACCATCTTCAGCGTTCGCCGCCGAACCGCCAGGTCAGCTCGACGCCGTAGGTCTTCGGGTCGCCGATGAAGATGCTGTTGAACCCCAGCTGGGTATCCAGCGCGATCGCACTCTTCCGGTAGTATTTGTTGGTCAGATTGCGGCCATAGACCGCCAGCTCGGCGTTGATCGCCTTCACGTCCAGAGCGACCCGGGCGTCGAGCAGGCCATAGCCCTTCTGGGTGATCTGGTCGCGGCTGAAGGCGAAGGGCTGCAGGGCGACCTTGCTTTGCCAGCGCCAGTTGACGTTGGCCCGCGCCTCGCCGAGCTCGGTCGGGACCGCGTAGGTCGCGCCTATCGAATAGGTCCACTTCGGGAACGGGAAGGGTTCATCGGTGCGATCGCCGGTCAGGTCGACGAAGCGGTCGTACTTGCCCTTGGTGTAGGCGGCTGAACCGTTCAGGCGCAGGCCTTCGAGGACGACCACCTGGCCTTCGACTTCGCCGCCGTAGATCTTGCCCGAGGCGGCGTTGGTGACCGCCTGGGTCACGCCGCCCGGCAGGGTGATCAGCCGCTGGATGTCCTGGTAGTCCGTGTAGAAGATCGAGGTGTTGAGGCGGACGCGACGGTCGAACAGATCGGCCTTCTCACCGACCTCGTACTGCGTGGCCTTCTCAGGCTGGAAGGGCTCGTAGCTGAGAGGTTGCGCGAAGGAGCCCCGGACGTTCTGACCGCCGCTGACGAAGCCCCGACTGATCTTGGCGTAGACCAGCACATCGGGACTGATCTTGTAGTCGACCGAGCCCAGCCACGACACATTGTTGAACTTGTTGCTGAAGGACCGGCTGCAAGCGTTCCTCGCAGCGTCGGAGAACAGCGGCGCCGCCAGCGGGGCCCCGGTCGCCAGGCACGTGAACTGGTCCCGATTGTGCGACACCATCGAGCGATTCTCGTGCGTGTAGCGCAACCCCCCGGTCAGGGTCAGGCTCGGCGTCAGCTCGTAATTGGCCTGGCCGTAGGCCGAGAGGTTCTTGTTCACGACGTCGCCGTCGGACGAAATGCTCGGATTGTTCGGATTCAACAGCGGGATCGCGTTGGCGCTGGAGAACTCGTTGCCCTTCTCGCGGCTGTAGTAGCCGCCCGCGACCCAGTTTAGCCGGTCATAGTTTCCGAGCAGCTGGACTTCCTGGCTGTAGAAGTCGTCGTGCTGCTTGATATTGGAGTTCAGCCAGACAAAGCCGGTTCCGTCGTAGCCGGAGACGCGATCGCTGCGCAGATACCGGTAGCCGCTGATCGACTTCAGGGTGAGGTTGTCGTTGATCTCGTAGGTCATCGTCGCGCCGACGCCGCCCACGCGGTTTCGGTCGTAGCCGCGGATCAGCTGGTTGTTGTCGTAGCCGCCGGGACGGGTGTTGCGTGCGTTGATCGCGGCGAGCGTGGTGGCGAAGCTCGACGGCGCCGCCGGATTGAGCCCCAGCTCGAAGAGGGCCTCGAGCGTCGCGAATCCCCCCGGTACGCCCAGGATGTTGGCCGGCGCATTGGCCGGCAGGAGGCCGCCGAGCTTGGTGATGTTGTCGCCGTTGCGGATCCAGGTCATGTCGCCGGTCACCGAGACGGTGAGCTCCTCGGTCGGCTTCAAAAGCAGGCTGGCCCGCAGATATTCGGTGTGGTTGTCGGACAGTTGGTTGCCCAGACCGTCGTGACCAAAGCCCTTGCGGTCGTCCTTGTTGCCGACGAGCCGCAAGCCGCCGCCTAACCCCGGCAGCGGGATGTTCACAACGCCTAGAAAATCCTGGTCCTTGTAGTCGCCGAGCCGCACGCGGGCGTAGCCGCCCAGTTCATTCGTGGGCTGCCGGGTGTAGGTCGCCACCGCGCCGCCGGTGGTGTTGCGGCCGTAGAGGGTGCCCTGCGGTCCGCGCAGGACCTCGACCCGGTCGATATCGACGAAGGCCGACTTCAAGCCCGTCGTCCGGGGAATGTAGACGCCGTCGGTGTAGAAGCCGACCGACGCGTCCTGCGACAGCAGCACGTCGCCCTGCACCTGGCCACGGATCGCCACCCAGAATCCGGACGGATTGCCGTTCGCGGCCTGGAAGAAGATGCCCGGCGCGACCTTCTGGATGTTCGAGATGTCGGTGGCCGCCAGGCCCTTGATGGCTTCGGAGCTCACCGCGGTGAGCGAGACCGGCACGTCCTGAGCGCTCTCGATGACGCGCCGCGCCGTGACGACCACCTCCTCGATGGCGGCAGGGTCGCGATTCTCCTGGGCGCTCGCCAGGGTGGGACTCAGCAGCAGCCCGCCAAGCGCCGTGGCCGCCATAAGTTCGATTGCTCTCGTCACAGTCGCATCCCCGTTTTAATTATTGACCGACAGGCTGGAGCGCACCGGCCGGCGAAGTCGCCAGGCCGGTTCGCGTACCGGAAAGAACGTTGGAAAGAAGTCGGACGCCGCGGGCGTACAGTTCGTAGCCCGCGTGCGCCATCACCAGTCCAGGCTGCTTGCCTGTGAAGAACAGATGGTTGGCGTAGCGCGCCCGTTGATTGGTGATCATGTAATTCATGATCGCGTAAAACTTCAACCGGTCGGGCTCACAGGCGCCACTTGGACCGCCATGCGCGATGTATTCGGCGATGAATTCGTCGCGTGGCATGAGGTAATCGATAAGGTGCAGGATCTTGGCGATCTCCCGCGCCGGCGAGGCCACGCAGGCCAGCTCCCAGTCCAGCAGCGCGGTGATCCGGCCGCCATCGATCAGCATGTTGTGCAGACCGACGTCGCAGTGGATCAGGCAGGGATTGCGATCCTCGGCGAGGGCCAGGTTCTGCCTGAGCCAGCGGTAGGCGATTTCGATGTGGACGCGGGACGGCGTATCGAAGGACGTCGCTTGGGCATAGGTCGCCTCGATGGCCCGCCGGACCAGTTCGCCCAGGTCCGCCTCGGTGTCGAGATGGCTGGACCGGTATTCGGCCAGCGGGATCCGGTGCAGCTGCGCGAGGATCCTTGCGAGTTGACGGCCGACCTCGCGCTTGTCTGTCAGGCGGTCGTTCACCTCCGGGAAGTAGTCCCCTTCGATGCGGCCTGGGACCGCCTCGACCAGGATGAACGTCCCGCCGAGCTTCGTCGGATCGGCCTCGCAATGCAGCGGCGCCGGCACGGGCACGCCACCATGCCGGGCGACCACTTCGATGATCGCGAACTCGTCCGCCGCGCGCGACGGCACAAGCCCGCCCTCGACATCGCGCCGCATGACGAACTGCTCGGGTAGCGTCTTCGCGGCCGAAATCGTCACGAGCGTCGTTTCTTTCGAGCGGCCGCCCGGCAAGTTCTGCAGGAGCTCGACGCGCAAATCCCTATCGTGCGGAAACGCCTCGCGCAGATATGTCTGCAACCTGCCCGCATCCACGGTCGCGTACGGCGCCTTGTCGCGCGGCTCCAACGGCTCCGAAAGCACGGCCACCGACGCGGCGTGGCGCGCGCGCAGCGCCTCGACGGCGGCCGCCTGGCTCCCCTCAATCTCCAGCAGGTCGTCCAGGATCTCCTGCGCCGCGCCGCCCGCCTCCCCGGCCATCGCCGACAGGTCTGGCATATGGCGCTGGTGCAGTCGCCGCCGCGCGTCGAGGGCGGCCTCGGGCTGTCTCGGCAGGTTGGCGCGAAGGGCCGAGAGCGCCGCCAAATAGTCTTGCAGAGCCGGCTCGGAGGCCAGTCGTTCGAGCTTCGCTTCCAGACGGTGGAACGCCGCCTCCACGTCGCTCAAATGCTCGGTCAGGTAGGACCTCTCGGCCTGGAAGCGGCAGAGCATGCGTTCGATGCAGTCGAGCTCGTCGCGCGACTTGTCCGTCAGCGCTTCGCCCCGGATGGCGGCGAGCGAATGACGGATCGCATCGAAGTAGGGCAGGAAATCCTGCCGTAGCGCCTCCAATTCGCCCCTCCCTGGCTTGTTTCATATATCGTACCGTTTGGTCGCGTTTTTGCGCAAGCCCGGAACACCGGAATTTCATCCGACGGGGTGATCGCCAGCGCTTGGACCCATAAAGCACACGCAAAGCGGCACATTACGCGGGAAACTGAAGAGACTCGTTGAGCAGGGGTGATGTTGCGCCGTATGGCGCTCAGCCGAGCGCAACTCGCGTAAAGCGGCTTAACGCCAATCATAATACCGTATAGGCCACCATGCGGACCTCATATGGCGCCTCGCCGATCAGGCCAGGATCCGCGCCCAGGCCTGTCGGGTCTGCGAGCCGGGGCATGGACAGGCTTGCACGGCCGGCCTATTCGAGCTTCGGTCGAGGTTGCGGCGCGGGCGTCCAGATGTTCGAACGCACGCGATCGGCGTTGGATCTGCAGTCTGCACTTGCGGCTCCTCGCGGCGGCGAGTGGGGCGAAACGGGGGACGTGAACTCTTGAGCGAGATGGGCGGCGATGCTCCGCTCAAGCGCGGCGAGCAGATCGCGCAGGAGCTCGAGGCGCGCATCGTCAGCTGTGGCTGGAAAGTCGGACAGCGCCTCGGCACGGAAGACGATCTGGCGCGCGAGTTCGGCGCCAGCCGATCGATCATCCGCGAAGCCATCGCGATCGCCGAGCTCGACGGCTTCGTTGAAAGCCATCGCGGCCAATATGGCGGCCTGTTCGTCAGCGCGGCGGCCCAGGTCACCCGGGTCGCCACGCTGCGCCACTATCTGGCGCTCGCCGGCGCGACCCCCGAAGACGTCAATGCAATGCGCTTTACGGTCGAAGCCCAGGTCTGCGAACTCGCCATGGCGCGCATTCGCGCAGACGAGGTCGGGAGACTGCGCGACCTGGTCGTGCTGCCGCCGGGCGAGGCTCCGGAAGACCTCGCCCAGCACACCAACGCCCTGCTCTACGAGATCCTCCGTATCGCCGGCCATCCGGGCTTGTCGCTGTTCGCCCTGACGCTTGCGCAGGGAAACATCGACATCGCGCTCTGGAACGGCGCGGACGAGTACGACGTCCTCGAACTGACCAGAACCGTATGGGGGTTCAGGACGCGGCAGGTCGAAGCGATCATCGGCGGCGACCTGGCCAATGTGTTGGCGATGCAGCGGGCGATCTCAACGGCGGGCCTGGCGCTACATGAACGGTTCCGATCGCCGCCGGAAACCGTCGAGCTGGCGCTTTTGCGCCTGTCGTTGCTCGGCCTGAAGTATCCGCTTGTCGGCCGCGTGAAGGTCGCCAAGAAGCCGGAAGCCGTCGCCCGCCTGATCGCCCAGCAGATCGCTACGCAGCGACTCACGCTGGGCGCGCGGATCGGATCCGAGAGCGAGCTTGTGGAGAAATACGGCGTGAGCCGGGGCGTGCTGCGTGAGGCCGTACGCTGGTTGGAGCGCCATGGCGTGGCCAAGGTGCTCCGCGGCAAGGAGGGCGGGCTGCACGTGGTGCGGCCCGATCCCACCGCGGTCGTGCGGGCGAGCAGCCTGTATCTCGCCTCCGGCTCCGACCGCCGTGCCGCCGACTTTCATGCGGTCGCCCAGATCCAGCAGTTGGCCGCGGTCGACCGCGCCGCCGCGCGCGCACGTTGCGGCGACCCCGCGTTGGGGGAGCTGATCCAGGATGCGCGGGCGCGCCTGGAGGCCGGACTGGGCGCGGACGACGAGCCGGACGTCACCGGGCTGTACAGCCTTCTGGCCGAGGCGAGCGGCAGCCCGGTCATCGACTGTCTGATGGGCGCGATGATCTTTCCGCTCCGATTCCTGCGGCGGAGCGCGGGGTCCCCAGAGGAGCGGGACACGTTCCGCCGCGGTCAGCTGCGGATGATCAAGGCGATCGAAGCGGGTGACGCCCCCTTGGCCCGGCGCCACGTCCTGGAGCTTCAGGCGCTGACGGCCGCCTTCGACCCGGAGCTTCTCACCGCCGGCGACATGGTGGGTCAGCGGGTGGTGACGCGCCGCGAACCGCGGCCGCTCGCCTAGGACTTCAAGGCCGGTGCGCCGCCGGGATAGGAGCGCACACGGGCGTCGACGTCGGTGATGCGCCACCCGGCGGCTGTACGCTCGACGATGTTGTGGTAGTCGCCGGTCGCCACCCCGCCGGTGGCGCGGTCCGGAACGAACCATTTCGCGTGCACCCGGGTCCGCCCGTCGGCCTCGTAGACGTAGACATTGGTGACGCAGTGGGCGACCGCCAGTTCGTCGCCGTCCGGACCGTAGTCCAGCATCGCCTCCATCGCCGCCCGCCCAGTGATGGCCTGGTCGTCGAACCGGAAGCGCACGTCCTCGGTGAACACCTCGGCGAAGTCGATCGAACGCCCGATTGCGCGATATCCGGCGCTCTGGGCCTGATCCATGAAATGGCCGTATAGGCTCATCAGCTGGTGGATCGCGACTGTGTCATCGATGTCCATGAGCCCCGTCCTCACGGTAAAGAAT
>Ga0268265_10001072_pt1 | contig 24374 bp, 22 predicted proteins | sample KBSSwiS52_FD_190355 | JGI IMG/M metagenome (GOLD analysis project Ga0268265, IMG submission 190355) | Switchgrass rhizosphere microbial communities from Kellogg Biological Station, Michigan, USA - KBS Switchgrass S5-2 (SPAdes) (version 2) | ecosystem: Host-associated > Plants > Roots >... | reverse complement strand
TGTGCGCTTCAACGGCCCTTCATCCGCACAAATCGCCGGGTCGGCGCCGCTCCCGAAGCCATCCCGCCAGCAGCGCGGGCCGGCCCGGGTCTTGGGCTGGAGAGGCGCAGTTCGGATAAACCGCGGTTACTTGATCTTGGTTTCCTTGAAAACCACGTGCTTGCGCGCAATCGGATCGTATTTGCGGAAGCTGATCTTGTCGGTCGCGGTGCGGGGGTTCTTCTTGGTGACGTAGAAGAACCCGGTGCCAGCCGAGCTGAGCAGCTTGATCTTTTGAATGGTTGGTTTCGCCATGGGCCGCCCGTTCTGATCGGGAATTTCGAGTGGGCCGCACTCTAGCCACCCGCCCTCACGAGTCAAGCCGTGTGTCGGGCCGCGTGTCGGTGTGCGCCTCTGGGTGCGGCTCGGGACCGATGAGGTCGCGATGGAAGTTTCCGTTGCGGCGGTGATAGAACGGCACGGGCACATCGGATTTGTGCAGCGCGCCTGCGGCAATGCGCTCGCCCAGGTCCTCCAGCACCACGCGCGTGATGTTGGGCAGGTCCAGGGTGCGCGCCTGCTCGATGGAGTGCCATTCGAGGTCTGACAGCTCGCCGTCGGTGGCCACCCGATGCACGATCGCGTCGGCGGCGACGCAGAAGAAGCGCGTATCGTAACGCCGTGGCCGGCCCGGCGGCGTGATGGCTCGGGCGAAGAAGGTCAGCTGCGCCAGCGCCGGCCTGTAGCCGTGGGAGAAGAACCTCTGCCACGCCTCAGCCTTTGGCCGGGAAGCGGGCGCGCCCGGCACGCCGATCAGCAGGCCCGCCTCCTCGAAGGTCTCGCGCACAGCCGCCAGCGCGAGCGCCCGCGCTCGCGCCGGGCTGCGGTTGCCCTTCATGTCCACCATCAGCCTCTCGATGTTCCCGTGCGCGAGATCGTGCTCGACCGCAATCAGCCGATCGGAGGGATCGACGCGCCCGCCGGGGAACACGTAGCGGCCCGGCAGGAAGGCGAGATCGCTGCGCCGCCGCCCGAGCAGCACGCGCGGCTCGCCGCTGGTGGTATCGACAATGATCAAGGTGGCGGCGTCACGCGGCCGCAGCACTTTGCGGGACGTGGCGTCGCTCAGCGCATCGGTCATTGGAAGACTCAAACGTCGGGTATGTGCAAGACGGGTCTAGCCGCCGCACGGGCCGCGTCAAGCCCCTGCGAGGACCCTCGCGAGAGCATGGCGGCCGGTTGCGGAGCAGGGCTGGAGCAGGGCTGCGGTGCGCGAGGGCCGTGGGGCTCAGCGCCCCCCTCCGCGCCGGCGCATGAAGCGCCGGCGCCCGCCTGAGGTGCCGGTCCGCTTGCCGCCGCCCGGCGTGCCGGGCGAGAGCATCTCGAAGCGCAGCGCGCCGGCGCTGGGCACCGCCTCGACGAGGCGCACGCGTACGGTGTCGCCCAGGCGGTAGACGTCGCCGGTGCGGTCGCCGACGAGGGCGTGGGCGGTCTCGTCGTGGCGGTAGTAGTCGTTCAAGGTGGCCGCCGGCACGAAGCCGTCGGCGCCCGTGTCGTCCAGGCGCACGAACAGGCCCACGCGGGTGGCCCCGGAGATGCGGGCGCCGAACTCGGCGCCAACCCGCTCGGCGAGGTAGCCGGCGATGAGGCGGTCGGTGGTCTCGCGCTCCGCGGACATGGCGCGGCGCTCGGCGTCGGATATGTGCTGGGCGATGTCCTTGAGCTCACCGGCCTCCGTATCGGTCAGGCCGCCGGCGCCAAGGCCGAGGGCGCGGATGAGCGAGCGGTGCACGATGAGGTCGGCGTAGCGGCGGATCGGCGACGTGAAGTGGGCGTAGCGGCCGAGATGCAGACCGAAGTGGCCGATATTCTCGGCTGCGTAGACCGCCTGCGACTGCGAGCGCAGCACCACCTCGTTGACGAGATCGGCAACGGGAAGCGCCTTGGCGGCGCGCAGGAGCTTGTTGAAGTCGCCGGCGCGCAGGCTGCCGGCGCTGGGGAGCTTCAGGTCGAGGCTGTCCAGGAACTCGCGCAGCGAGACGATCTTCTCCTTCGACGGCGCATCGTGCACCCGGTAGATCACGGGCGCGCGCCTGGCCTCCAGGATCTCGGCCACCGCCACGTTGGCCTGGATCATGAACTCCTCGATCAGGCGGTGCGCGGCGAGCCGCTGCGGCACCACCACGCGCTCCACGCGGCCCTCCTTGTTGAGGAGCACCTTGCGCTCCGGCAGGTCCAGGTCGAGCGGCTCGCGCCGGTCGCGGGCCTGCGCCAGAGCCGCGTAGGCGCCCCACAGCGGCTTTAGTGCGGTGTCGAGCAGCGGCTTGCACTTGGGCGTCGGCTTGCCGTCGATGGCGGCCTGCGCCTCCTCGTAGGCGAGCTTGGCGGCAGAGCGCATGATGCCGCGCAGCAGCGTCTGGCCCTTCTTGTTGCCGTGCCTGTCGATGACGAGGCGCACGGCAAGGCAGGGGCGCTCCTCGTGCTCCCGGAGCGAGCACAGGTCGTTGGAGATGCGCTCCGGCAGCATCGGCACGACGCGGTCGGGGAAGTACACCGAGTTGCCGCGCAGGCGCGCCTCGCGGTCGAGCCGGGTGCCCGGTGCCACGTAGTGGGCGACGTCAGCGATGGCGATGTGGATGATCCAGCCCCCCTTGTTGGCGCGGTCCGTGTCGGGTGCGGCGTGCACCGCGTCGTCGTGGTCGCGGGCGTCGGCGGGATCGACGGTGACGAGCGGCAAGCCGCGCAGGTCGGTGCGGCCCGCCGGCGTGGCCTCGCGCAGCTTCTCGACCTCGGCGAGGACGGCGGGCGGGAACTCGTCGGGCAGACCGTGCGCGTGCACGGCGATCAGGCTGATCTTGCGCTGGTCCTGCGGATTTCCCAGCGTCTCGACCACCCGCGCCTGCGGCACCCCGTAGCGCCCGCCGGTGCGGGCCAGATCGAAGCGGACGAGATCGCCGTCCCTGGCCTTGCCCTCGTCGCCGGGGGCGATCGGCCACTCCTTCATCTCCTTGCGGTCGACGGGGTCGATGACGCCGCCGCCCCTGGATCCAGAGACGGGGGCACGGGCGCGGAAGATGCCGAGCTGCCGGCGCTTCTCCTTGGGCAGCCGCTTGATCGGCTCCGCCTCGTAGCGGTAGCCGGCCGCGTCAGCCTCCTTGAGGCGCGTCAGCCGGGCCAGAATACGGTCACCCTCGCCCAGCGCCGGCTCGGCCTTGCGCGCACCGCGCCACGGCAGCACCAGCACGCGCTCCCCCCGCCCATCGTCGCCGACCTCGCCGCCCGCGGCCTCGGCGACGAGCTCGCCCTCGGCGTCGCGAGCCATGATCTCCAGCACGGCGACAGGCGGCAGCGTGCCCGGCTGCTTGAAGCTCTTGCGGTTGCCGGAGAGGAGGCCCTCCTCGGTCATCTCGGCAAGGAGCTGCTTGAGAGCGACGCGGTCGCCGCCCTTCACCGAGAAGGCGCGGGCGATCTCGCGCTTGCCGAGCTGCTTGACCTGGGATTTGCCCTCGGCGGCACTCTTGATGAAGTCGAGGATCGCGTCCTTGCTGGGCAATCCGTTGGGGCCGGCCGATCTCGGATTGCGCGCCACGTTGCTGGTGGTCCTATGAAGCTGCCTTTCGGCTTCGGGGCGCCTTGCCCTTTGCCGGCGGGCCTTTGGCCCGTGATTCGTCTTTGTCTTTACCATTCTTTGTTTGTGCTTTTGTGCTCTTGGCAGGCGCGCCGTTGGCGGCCCGCTTCGGCGCAGCGGTCTCGCGCGCCGGCTTGTTGGAAGATGACCTGCCCCCGCGGCCCCTGGCCTTGGACGGGCCTTTGGCGACGCGCTCGGCGATCAGCTGCACGGCCTCCTCGACCGACAGCGCCTCGGGCGCCTTGCCGCGCGGCAGGGTGGCGTTCACGTCGCCATGTTTGACGTAGGGGCCGTAGCGCCCCGACAGGACCTGGATGCTGCCCCCTTCGGCGGGGTGCTCGCCCAGCTCCTTCAAGACGGTCGCCGCCGTCCGCTGGAAGCGGCCGGCCTTGCCGGCCTTCTTCTCGGCCAGCAGGACGACCGCGCGGTTGATGCCGACCGTGAACAGCTCCTCCGCGGAGGGCAGGTTGGCATACGTGCCGTCGTGCAGGATGAACGGACCATAGCGCCCCAATCCGGCGGTGATCGGCTTTCCCGACTCCGGATGATCGCCGATGTTGCGCGGAAGCGACAGGAGCTGCAGGGCCTGCTCGAGGGTGATGGTGCTGGCGTCGAAGGGAGCCGGGATCGATGACCGCTTGGGCTTCTCGTCCTTGCTGCCGTCGCCCAGCTGCACGTAGGGGCCGAAGCGGCCGACCCGCAGCGTGACAGGGATCCCCTCGGGGTCGTACCCGAGCAGCTTGCCGTCGGGAGTCGACGCCTCGGCGTCGGTGCCGTTGCCGTTCGCCGAGAGCTGGCGCGTGTAGCGGCAGTCGGGATAGCGCTCGCAGCCGATGAACGCGCCGGAGGTGCGGCTGACCTTGAGGCTCAGGCGCCCCTCGCCGCACAGCGGGCACTGGCGCGGGTCGCCGCCGTCGCCCCTGGGCGGGAAGATATGGGGGCCCAGGATCTCGTTCAGCGCCTCCAGGACGTCGCCGACGCGCAGGTCCTTGATGCTCTCCACCGCGCCGATGAAGTCGCGCCAGAAATCGCGCAGCACCACCTTGTATTCGAGCTTGCCGTCGGAGATGAGGTCGAGCTTCTCCTCCAGATCGGCGGTGAAGTCGTACTCCACGTAGCGCTTGAAGAAGCTCTCCAGGAAGGCCGTGACCAGCCGCCCCTTGTCCTGGGGGACCATGCGCTTGCGGTCGATGGTGACGTAGTCGCGGTCCTCCAGCACGGCCAGCGTGGAGGAGGCATAGGTGGAGGGCCGGCCGATGCCCAGCTCCTCCATGCGCTTCACCAGCGTCGCCTCGGTGAAGCGGGGCGGCGGCTCGGTGAAGTGCTGCTTGGCCTCGATGCCGCGGTCCTTGAGCTGGTCGCCCTGGGCCAGCGGCGGCAGGCGGCGGCCGTCATCGTCTGCAGCCTCCTCGGCCTTGCCGTTCTTGGCCTGGCGGTCGTCGCGGCCTTCCTCGTAGAGGCGCATGAAGCCGTCGAACGTCACCACCGAGCCGGTAGCGCGCAGGCCGTAGGGCTTGCCGTCCCTGCCCGGCACCTCGATCTCGGCGGTGGTCTGCTCCAGCTCGGCGGAGGCCATCTGGCTCGCTACGGCGCGCTTCCAGATCAGCTCATAGAGCCGGGCCTGATCTCGTTCCAGGTAGCGCGAAACGTCATCGGGCTTGCGGCCTGCGTCGGTGGGCCGGATCGCCTCGTGCGCCTCCTGGGCGTTCTTGGCCTTGGTCTTGTACTCGCGGATGAAGGGCGGAATGTAGCGCCTGGAGTATTGGTCCTCGATGAGCCCGCGGATGGCGGAGATGGCCTCGGGGATGATCGTCACCCCGTCGGTTCGCATGTAGGTGATGAGGCCGGTCACACCAAGCTCGCCACCGAGGTCCACGCCTTCGTACAGGCGCTGGGCGACGTTCATGGTTTGCTTGGCCGAGAAGCCCAGCTTGCGCGAGGCCTCCTGCTGCAGGGTGGAGGTGGTGAACGGCGCGGCCGGATTGCGCCGCACCGCCTTCTTCTCCACCGAGGTGACCCGGAAGGCGCCGCCCTCGATGGCGGCCTTGATGGCGTGCGCCGAGGCCTCGTCCTTGACATCGAGCCGATCGACCCTCTTGCCGGCGATGGCCGAGAGCCGGGCGCCGAACTCCTCGCCCTTGGGCGTGGCGAGCAGCGCCTCGATCGACCAGTATTCCTGGGTCTTGAACGCCTCGATCTCGGCCTCGCGGTCGCAGACGAGGCGCAGCGCCACCGACTGCACCCGGCCCGCCGAGCGGGCGCCCGGCAGCTTGCGCCACAGGACCGGAGAGAGGGTAAAGCCCACCAGGTAGTCGAGCGCGCGGCGCGCCAGATAGGATTCCACCAGCGGATCGTCGATGGCCCGCGGCGCCTTGAACGCATCCAGAACGGACTGCTTGGTGACGGCGTTGAAGGTGACCCGCTCGACCGGCAGGCCTTTCTTCAGTGCCTTCCGGTCCTCCAGGATCCTCAGGATGTGCCAGGAAATGGCCTCGCCCTCGCGATCGGGATCGGTGGCCAGGATCAGCTTGTCCGCGCCCTTCACTGCCGCGGCGATTTCCTTCATGATTTTCTGGGACTTGCCATCGACGTCCCAGTGCATGTGGAAGTCGTTGTCGGGCTCCACCGAGCCGTCCTTGGGGGGCAGGTCGCGCACGTGGCCATAAGACGCCAGGACCTTGTACTTGGAGCCCAAGTACTTGTTGATTGCCTTGGCCTTGGCTGCGGATTCGACGATGACGACGTTCATGAATGCCTTGTATCGCACTCCCGGCTGGTTGCCTGGGAGCGGCCCATACTCGCTTTGTGGCTGTTACCCTGCCCTCCGGCGGCGTGAACATGGTGGACGAATGCGGCGGTGTCAAACTGCCGCCCCCTCGCTCGGCGCAGGAGAGGGTGTTGGAATCCTTACCGGATGAGTGATTCCGCGTGCTATCTCTGAGGCTTACGAGATAAGATGCGTTTATGTTCGAATTGGAGGGGATAACACGCTAAGTAAGCCTGGAGCCGACCCAACGGTTGGAGCTGTTGCAGTGGCAGGTCGGGCGGACACTCGGGCTAGGGCCCGCCTCGCACTTGGCGAAGCGCATTGGCCTGCTCACGCGCCCAATAGCTTTTCCATTGCCTTTCCATGTCTGCCGTCATCCAAACACCGTTCAATATTCGTCCATCCGGGCGCTTCTTATGGGAAATAATGACGGGCGCATAGGGAAGCGATAGCGACATGATCAGCTCGCGGGCATGCTTGTGGTCGACGAGTAGCTTGCTCAATCCTTTGATATCATTCCCAAAGTCGTCGGAGCATTTTCTCGCCAACGCCTCATTTGTTTCGCCTTCAACACCTACAGCCCCGTTGCCTTTCTTGCTCTGAATGTAGGCTGCGAAAGCCGCAAATTTGCCGATCAGCGAAGCCAAAATGGCAATAGACTGAGTGCCCAACAGGAGCTGTTGCGCGAGCGCCGGAGCCTTCATCGTTCGGTCTACAGTGTCCTCCAGGAGGTTGCAGGTGACGATATAACTGGCCAGCCTCATCAGACGTTCATGCATGATGAAGTTGACCTTTGTTCCGTCTAGACTCGTCAGCAGTATGAAAGAACCATCGTCGCCACTATCTACCTCCAGAGATCGTGTAATCTCATCCAAGGAATACGCTCTAACGTGCTTATGCGGGTTGGAGAACCACGTGCGCTTCTGTCTGAGCGCCTTTAGGTTCGCGAGCGCACGATTGTAGGTCTCGCCGCAGGTCGCGCTTAATGCGCTGAGGGCGTCCTCCTGAGTCATCGACATCACGTTCCCTTACGCGAACAAAACTACCACTAGCTGGAGATCGGCAGGGCCGTCGCTCACCCCTTGAGCGAGACCAGGTGATGGCCGTGGCGCTCCAGGCGGCCGGCCAGGGCCAGCTCGAGGAGGCCGATCTGGATCGCGCGGGGCGACAGGCCGGTGGCTCGCGCCAGCTCGTCCACGTCGGTCGGGGCGGGCCCGAGGGCCTCAAGGAGGCGGCTGCGGTCGGCCTCAACGAGGCTAGCGGGCGTCGTCCGGGGCTCGTCCAGGGGTAGCGCCTCCTGGCGGACCGTGAGGCCGCCGGGAGCCCTGGCGGGGCTCAGGGGCTCGCGCAGCAGCGGCGACAGGGCCTGCAACACGTCGTCGGGCTCGGTGACCAGGGTGGCGCCGGACTTGAGGAGGGCGTTGGTACCCTCGGCGCGCGGGTCGAGGGGATGGCCAGGGAGGGCGAATACCTCGCGGCCCTGCTCCCCTGCCATCCGGGCCGTAACGAGGGTGCCGGAGCGGCGGGCGGCCTCCACGATCAGCACGCCCAGGGCCAGGCCGGAGATGATGCGATTGCGGCGCGGGAAATCCTGTGCGCGGGGCGCGAAGCCCGGCGGGTTCTCGGTGACGAGGCACCCCTCCTCGGCAATGCGCTGCTGCAGGATGAGGTGCTCGGGCGGGTAGACGTTGTCCGGCCCGCCGGCCAGCACCGCCACGGTGCCGGTGGGCAGAGCCGCCTCGTGGGCCGCCGCGTCGATGCCGCGGGCGAGGCCGGAGACGATCACGAAGCCGGCGCCTCCGACCTTGGAGGCGAACAGGCGGGCGAGCTTCTGGCCCGCCGCCGAGCCGTTGCGGGCGCCGACGATGGCCAGCATCGGCCGCGCCAGGTGGCCGGGGTTGCCCTTGACGTAGATGAGCGGCGGGGGCGGGTCGATGGCCGCCAGGGCCTGCGGGTAGCCCGGCTCCCCGACGATGAGGGCGCGGGCGCCGATCCTCGCGGCCGCCGCCAGCTCGGCCTCCGCCGCCTCGCGCGCGCAGGTGCGGATGGGCTGGCGGTAGCCGCCGCGGTGCGATAGCTCGGGCAGGGCGTCGAGCGCCCGCTCCGCGCTGCCGAAGTGGCTCACGAGCTCGCGGAAGGTGACAGGCCCCACATTCTCGCTGCGGATCAGGCGGAGCGAGGCGAGGCGCCCATCGGAGCTCAGGGGCGCGCTCAGCGGCGCACCGGACGACGCCCCGGGGGCGCGCGCCGCCGCCGACCGTCCGCCCGAGTCACGTGCGTGCCCCAATCTTGCCCTCCCGGCCTTCGAGCAGGCGGCGGATGTTGGCTTGGTGCTTGAGGAAGATGAGCGCGGCCATGATGAGGATGAACGGCATGCCGGCCCAGTTCGTGACGAGATAGAACAGCACGACGCCAGCCGTGGCGCACAGTGCCGCCAGCGAGGAGTAGCGGGTGGCGACGGCCACGACCAGCCAGACAACGCCGAACCAGGCGGCCGCCACCCAGTACATGCCGATCAGCACGCCGATGAAGGTCGCCACGCCCTTGCCGCCCTTGAAACCGAGCCACACCGGAAAAAGGTGGCCCAGCAGGGCCCCGAGGCCGGCGATATGGCTGAGCGCCAGCGCGTAGGGCACGTGGCCGCCCAGTCTCAGGGCGAGATCGTAGACGATCAGCACCGCTACCGTGCCCTTGAGCGCGTCGAGCAGCAGGGTGGCGGCGGCGAGACCCTTGCGGCCCGTGCGCAGCACGTTGGTGGCGCCGATGTTGCCCGATCCGATCTGGCGCACGTCGCCCGCGCCGGCGGCCTTCGTCAGCACCAGGCCGAAGGGAATGGAGCCCAGCAGGTAGCCGGCCAGCAGTGCAAGAAGGCCGAAGGTCGTGAAGATCAGGCCCATGAACAATGCGCAAAGATGCGCCCCCGACATGCGGCCCGGCCAAGGTCAGACCCCGGTCAGCCGCGACCGCCAGAGTATTCGTAGGCGAGGTCGCCCGCAACCATGGTCAGGAGCACGCGGCCCTGCATCCGGCTCTCGTCGAAGGGCGAGTTCTTGGAGCGCGACCGCAGCTCGGCCTTATCCACCACCCACGGCTGGTCCAGGTCCACCAGGATGAGGTCGGCCGGCGCGCCTTTCTCGAGGCGGCCGGACGGCAGCCCCAGCAGCTTGGCAGGGTGCACCGTCATGGCCCGCAGCAGCGGCAGCAGGCCGACCTCGCCGTTGTGATAGAGCCTGAGTGCGGCGGCCAGCAGCGTCTCCAGGCCGATGGCACCGTCGGAGGCCTCGGCGAAGGGCCGGCGCTTTGTATCGACGTCCTGGGGGTCGTGGCTCGACACGATCACGTCGATCTCACCCGCCGCCAATGCCCGCACCATCGCCGCCCGGTCGTCCTCCGCCCTGAGCGGCGGCCGCAGGCGGAAATAGGTGCGGTAGGAGCCGATGTCGTTCTCGTTGAGCGCAAGGTGGCTTATGGAGACGCCGCAGGTCACGGGCAGGCCGAGCGCCTTGGCGGCCTTCACCACGGCAACGCTGTCCGCGCAGCTGATCTGGGCGGCGTGGTAGCGGCCACCGGTGAGTTGGACGAGGCGCACGTCGCGCTCCAGGACGATGGTCTCGGCCGCCTTGTCCACACCGGGAAGCCCCAGCCGGGTCGCCACCTCGCCCGAGTTCATCACCGCCCCCTCGCTGAGGTGCGGGTCCTCCGTATGGTGCACGATGAGGGCGCCGAAGTCCCTGGCGTAGAGCAGGACGTTGCGCATGATCCGGGTGTTGGCCACGCTCGCCTTGCCGTTGGTGAAGGCGATGGCCCCGGCCCGCTGCAGCAGGCCGATCTCGGTCATCTCCTCGCCCTTGAGGCCCTTGGTCATGGCCGCCATGACGTGGACACGGACGAGCGCGTTGTCGCGGGCGCGCCGCTGGATGTAATCGACCAGCGCCACCTGGTCGATGACGGGCTCGGTATCCGGCATCACCACGATGGTGGTGACGCCGCCGGCCGCCGCCGCCTGGCTCGCCGTCTTGAGGGTCTCGCGGTGCTCCTGGCCGGGCTCGCCGGTGAACACCTGCATGTCGATGAGGCCGGGGCAGAGCACGTGGCCCTTGCAGTCGATGACCCGCGTCGCCTCCGGCGCGTTGCGCCTGAGCTGGCCGCCAAGGTCGGCGATGGTCCCGTCCCTTACCAGCACGCCGCCGGGCTCGTCCCGGCCGGACGCCGGGTCGATCAGGCGGGCATTGATGAAGGTGACGGCCTCCGGGTCGGTTCCGATCTTGCGCATGCGAGGCCCCTCACCGGTTGGGCAGCTGGCGCCCCATGGCCTCCAGCACCGCCATTCGCACTGCGACGCCCATCTCCACCTGGTCGCGGATCACGCTGCGGGAGTGGTCGGCGATGGTCGAGGCGATCTCCACGCCGCGGTTCATGGGGCCTGGGTGCATGATGAGCGCGTCGGGCTTGGCGCGGGCCAGCTTCTCCTGGTCGAGGCCGAAGAAGTGGAAGTACTCGCGGCTGGAGGGAACGTACGACCCCTGCATGCGCTCCCGCTGCAGGCGGAGCATCATGATGATGTCGGCGTCCGCCAGACCCTCGTTCATGTCGGTGAACACCTCCACGCCGAGGCGGCAGGCCTGGGGCGGCAGAAGCGTGGAGGGGGCCACGACGCGCACGCGTGCGCCCATGATGTTGAGCACGTTGATGTTGGAGCGCGCCACGCGCGAGTGCAGGATGTCGCCGCAGATGGCTACGGTAAGCCCGCCGATGCGGCCCTTTGCGCGGCGGATCGTGAGCGCATCGAGCAGCGCTTGCGTGGGGTGCTGGTGCGCACCGTCGCCGGCGTTGATCACCGAGCAGTCCACCTTCTGCGCCAGCAGCTCCGCGGCGCCTGCTGCATAATGGCGCACGACCAGGATGTCGGGGCGCATGGCGTTGAGCGTGATGGCCGTGTCGATCAGCGTCTCGCCCTTCTGCATGGAGGAGGCGGAGACGCTCATGTTCATGACGTCGGCGCCCAGCCGCTTGCCCGCCAGCTCGAACGAGCTTTGCGTGCGCGTGGAGGCCTCGAAGAACAGGTTGATCAGCGTCCGCCCCCGCAGGGCGTCGCGCTTCTTGTTGATCTGGCGGTTGACCTCGGCGGCCGTGTCGGCGAGGTCGAGCAAAGCCCCGATCTCGCCCGCCGTCAGATCCTCGCAGGTCAGGAGGTGGCGGCGCGTGAAGGAGGCGAGGGGCAAGGTGCTGGTCATTAAAGCCGGTCCTATACGCTCATTGCGGTGCCATAGGCAAGCGGCCCCAAAACGCAGATGTGCACAAACGTCTATAAGACATCGTGCGAGACGGCCTTGTTGCCAACCCGCGACCCAGAGACGCAAGATCGGGGTCTGACCCGGTGCCGGTGCCACAGGAGAGCCCCCAGGAGAGCCCGATGATGAGCGCGTTCGCCACCCACGAGGTCCTGAACCAGAGTCCGTCGTTCGAGGACATCAACCTGTTCAGCACCGACCGCGCCCTCACCGAGGCCGTCAGCCGCGAAGGCGGCGGCGCTGCGGCAAAGCGCCTCGAAGCGTTCGGGGCGGCCTGCGGCAGCGCCGCCGCCTTCGAGCGCGGCCGGCTGGCCAACGAGAACCCGCCGAAGCTCCGCAGTTTCGACACCAAGGGCCGGCGGCTGGACATGGTGGAGTTCCACCCCGCCTATCACGAATGCATGGGCCTCAGCATGGCGGAGGGCCTGCACTGTGCAGCCTGGGAGCACCTGCGCGAGCCCGGCGCCAAGCCTGCCTCGGGCGCCAACGTGGCCCGCTCGGCCGGGTGTTACATGGCGACCCAGATGGAGGCCGGGCACCAGTGCCCCATCACTATGACCAACGCCGCGGTGCCGACCCTGCTTCTGCAGCCCGGGATCGCCGAGCACTGGGTGCCCAAGATCCTGGCGCGGGACTACGACAAGAGCTTCAACCCTGCCTCCGCCAAGCGCGGCGTGACCATCGGCATGGGGATGACGGAGAAACAGGGCGGAACCGACGTCAGGGCAAATACCACGCGGGCAGAGGCGGCTGCCGGAGCCGGCGGGCCGGGTGCGGAGTACGTCATCACCGGGCACAAGTGGTTCATGTCGGCGCCCATGTGCGACGCCTTCCTGGTGCTGGCCCAGGCGCCCGCGGGTCTGTCGTGCTTCCTGCTGCCCCGTTTCCTGCCCGACGGCTCCGTCAATGCCATCCACTTCATGCGGCTGAAGGAGAAGCTCGGGAACCGCTCCAATGCCTCCTCCGAGGTCGAGTTCCACGGCGCCCACGGCTGGCTGATCGGCGAGGAGGGGCGCGGCGTCCCCAATATCATCGAGATGGTCACCGGCACGCGGCTCGACTGTGCGGTGGCCTCCGCCGGCCTGATGCGGCTGATGCTGGCCAATGCCATCCACCACTGCCGCCACCGCACGGTATTCCAGCGCAAGCTCATCGATCAGCCGCTGATGGGCCAGGTGCTGGCCGATCTGGCCCTGGACGTCGAAGCCGCCACCGCGCTCGCCTTCCGGCTGGCGCGCTGCTTCGACCGCGCCTCCGACCCGCACGCGGGGGCTTGGCGCCGGCTCATGACGCCCGTCACCAAGTACTGGATCTGCAAGATGGCGCCCGCCTTCGGCTACGAGGCCATGGAGTGCCTGGGCGGCAACGGCTACGTGGAGGAGGGCCTGGCGGCCCGCATTTATCGTGAGATGCCCCTCAACGCCATCTGGGAGGGCTCCGGTAACGTCATGGCCCTCGACCTCCTACGCGTGCTCCAGCGTGAGCCGGAGACGGCGGCGATCGTCATGGAGGATCTGGCGGCGGCTGCTGGCGGCGATGCCCACCTCAAGGCGCAACTGGAGCGGGTGCAGCGCATGCTGCACGAGCCGCGATTGCTCGACCGGCGCGGCCGAATGCTCACGGAAGCCCTGGCGACGCTTGCGGCGGGGACCATCCTGCGTGCGCATGCACCCGCCTTCGTGGCCGATGCCTTCCTGGCGACACGCCTGTCGGGCTCGCCCAGGCACACCTACGGCCAGGGTCTGGATGCGGCGAATACCGAGGCCATCGTCGAGCGCGCCTTCCCCGGCTGAAAAAGGCCCTACCCAGTGAAAGCACGGCGCCACGAGCCGTACCCCCAGGGCCTCATGCGGAGAGTCTAGCCGACTGCGCTGCGCCCCGCCGGCGTTGCCGCCCGGGTCATGGCCCTTACGATGTCGCCCAGCGCATCGATGAAGGTGCCGCGCTGGTCGGACCTGAGCACCGAGAGGATGCGCTGGTCCACCTTGGTCGCCTGCGGCTTTACGCCGTTCAGAATGTTCTGGCCCTTGGCGGTAAGCCGGACGGCGTACATGCGGGCGTCCCGCTTGGTGCGCTTTCTCTGCAGCAGTCCTTTCTTCACAAGACGTCGTACGACGTCTGCCAATGTGGAGCGGTCCACCCCGGTCTGCTCGACCAGGCCGGTCTGACTCACGTCAGGGTTCTGACCGACGCACACCAGGACGGCGTACTGACGGGGCGTCAGATCCGACTTCGACGTTTCGTTGGTGAACAGCACCTCGGCGCATTGGCCGGCGCGGTGCAAAAGGTGGAGGGCGGAGGTGTCGAGCGGCCCCGAGCGGTGATTGTCTTTCATAAGAGCACTCCAGTTGGTTGGTTTGGGGAAGACATAGGAACCGTTGATCCCGAAACCAAGAGCTACGACTTAACCTGCAACAATTAGTAAGCGTGCAGCTAGTGCGGGCTCGGCGTTATCATTAACGTCGCTCGGATCGGGATTCCTCCACGCGGGATCCATCGGCAGGGAACGAACCAAATCGGCATGTTCCGTCGGAGATCGAGCGCGCTCGGCAATGCAGCGATGTCGGACGCAATGGTCCTGTGAAGGCCCGGTTGACTCCGGCCGCCCCCGTCTTGACCCCGTGGAGAGTCCCTTCCCGGTGCACCTGCGATTGAGCTAAAGTCTAAGACGATCAGCTTAGCCTCAGACGGCCCATGCGGTCGAGCGCGCCCTGCAGAATCAGGGTCGCGGCCACCTTGTCCACCACCTCGGCCCGCCGCTTGCGCGACAGATCGGCCTCCAGGAGGGTGCGCTCGGCGGCCACGGTGGAGAGCCGCTCGTCCCAATAGAGCACCGGCAGGGGCGTGGCTTTCGCCAGATTGCGGACGAATGCCCGCGTCGCTTGGACGCGCGGCCCTGCCGAGCCATCCAGGTTCAGGGGCAGGCCCACCACGAACCCGCCGGCACCATGCCTTTGGGTCAGCTCAAGCAACTGGTGAAGGTCGTTGGAAAGACGACTGCGGCGGAGTGTCACGAGTGACGAGGCGATCGTCCGGGTGGCGTCCGACAGGGCGAGCCCCAGGGTCTTGGTCCCCACGTCGATGCCGATCAGCCGGGCACCAGGGGGCAGCGAGGCGACGAATTCGTCGAGGAGTTGAGGCCTGTCACGCCTCTGCTCGCTATTGGTGCTCATGACGGCCAATCTTGTCGTTTTTCGTCGTTCGTCCTAATGAAGGCGGGCACTCTATCATACGGGTGGATCGTACGGGCGGTCTCGACGTGCTTGGCGGATGCCGGTGGCTGCTGCGGCTTGCTGCGACAAGATTGCCATCGATCCGGTCCGGGGCGGGTCGACGCCAGGGATTGTTTACATCCGGAATGATACCGGAGTGCCATTGCGGGACGCTTCGGGCATTCGACCAAAGAGCGTAGAACGCTTCTCACGAGACGGTGCGCAGGCCCACGCACCAGGGAAAGGTTGAAAGAATGACCGATAACAGCATCGGCAAGAGCGCCGGAGGGGCGATACCGCCATTCCTGGTCGAGCTCGCCAAGAACGCCTCCGCGATGATGTGGACGTTCACCGCCACCACCTTTCTTTCGGCGCTGCTCCTGTTCGCCATCCAGCCGATGTTCGCCAAGATGGTGCTTCCCGTTCTCGGCGGGTCGCCGTCGGTGTGGTCGGTGTCGGTGTTCTTCTTCCAGGCGGCGCTGCTGGCGGGCTATCTCTATGCCCACCTTTTGATCAGCAAGGCGCCCCCGCATCTGACCGGCATCATCCATCTGGCGGTGTGCGTGCTGGCCCTCATCTGCCTGCCCATCGGCATGGTGCGGTGGATGGGCGATCCGCCGCAGGGCGAGCCCTATCTCTGGCAGCTCGGAATGTTCGCGGTGTCCATCGGCCTGCCGTTCGTGGCTGTGTCGGCCAACGCCCCGCTGCTGCAGGCCTGGTTCGCCAGGAGCGGCCATCCCGACGCCCGCGACCCCTACTTCATGTATGCGGCGAGCAACCTCGGCAGCCTGATCGCGCTCCTGAGCTATCCCTTCATCCTGGAGCCGGCGTTCGGCTTGAGCCAGCTGAGCCACTTGTGGGCCTATGCCTACGTGATTCTGGTGCTGGCCATCGGCGTCTCGTTCTTCCTGATGCGCGGCGCCCAGGTCGGCGGTGCGCCGGAGACCGTGGCTCAGCCGGGTGCCGGCGATGCCGCATCGCCGGCAACGGCGCCGAGCTGGATCGACCGGCTGAGCTGGATCGGGCTCGCCTTCGTGCCGGCGGCGCTGGTGACGGCGTTCACGGTGCATATCACCACCGACGTGGCTTCCGCGCCGCTCCTGTGGGTGTTCCCGCTGGCGCTCTATCTCCTCACCTTCGTGCTGGTGTTCCGCGACCGGCCGTTCGTCTCGCGCGAGGCATTGCTGTTCCTGCACCTCCTGGCCCTGGTGATCGCACTGGTCGCCCTGTCGTTCCAGACCCACGACTGGTTCATCATCAGCGCGACGGGCGTCACGGTCTTCTTCACCACCGCCATGCTGGCCCACCGCACGCTCTACGAGGCCCGGCCGGCGCCGGCCTACCTTACGGAGTTCTATCTATGGATGTCGTTCGGCGGCGCGCTCGGCGGCATGTTCACGGCGCTGGTGGCGCCCAAGCTGTTCAGCGAGATCTACGAATACCCATTGCTGCTTGCGGCCTCCATGGCGTGCCGGCCCGGCGCCTTGAGCTTCCTGTTCTCGCGCGACCGGCAGAAGCTGAAGGACGAGATGATCGTCCTGTGGCTGATCGCAGCCGTGGGCGTCCTCATCATCTGGTGGCTGCCGACGCTGATCGGCAGCTTGCGTGCGTCTACCTGGGCCGCCCGCGTGGGCACCACGCCGTTCACCGTGATGGTGCTGGCCGCCATCTTGCTGGTGAACGTGAAGTTCGCGCCGCGACAGCTGGTGGCGGCCGGGCTCATGTGCCTCGCGCTTGTGACCCTGCCCTCGGCCGTCCGGCAGGCGGACTCCCAGATCACGCAGAGGAGCTTCTTCGGCGTCTACCGCGTCGCGGATACCCCGGACGGCTACCGCACCCTGGTGCACGGCACCACGCTGCACGGGGCGCAGCGCATCTATGACGAGGAGGGCAAGGAGGTCGAGGACCTCGTGCCCACCACCTACTACTACCCGGGCAGCCCCATGGGCCGCACCATCGCCAAGCGGCGCGAGATCCTGGCGGCCAAGGGCGAGAAGGGCCACTACGGCATCGTCGGCCTGGGCACCGGTTCCAGCGCCTGCCACAAGCAGGAGGGCGAGAGCTGGAGGTTCTTCGAGATCGATCCGACGGTCATCAAGATCTCCAGCAACCCGAAGAATTTCACCTTCATCAGCAAGTGCCAGCCCGACATCGACATCGCCATCGGCGATGCGCGGCTGACCATTGCCAAGGAGCCGGACGCCAGCTTCGACCTGTTCATCATCGACGCCTTCACCTCCGACGCTATCCCCGTGCACATGCTGACCAAGGAAGCCGTCCAGCTGTTCCTCGACAAGCTGAAGCCGGAGGGTGTGGTGCTGCTGCATACGTCGAACCGCTACCTTGACCTGAACTCGGTGCTGGCTGCGATCCAGAAGGAGCTGCCCGAGGGCACGGCCGGCATAGCCATGCAGGATGCCGGCGGCGACGGCTACGGCGAGTCCGGGTCCACCGTGGTGATCTTCGCCAAGAGCGAGGCGGCGCTGCAACCTTACCGTTCCATGGAGGGAGTGCTGGAGCTCGACGACGGGAGCGGCAACGGAGCTCCCCTGCGGGCCTGGACCGACGACTACTCCGACATCCTCGGCGCCTTCTGGAGCCGTCTGCAGGGCCGCGGGTGAGGGGTGTCGGTGACAGGTGTCTGACCCTCTGGGTCAGACACCGTAGCTCCGGCGCCCTTGTCGGCCGGGTGTTTTCAACGCCGTTTGCGCAACGGTGTCAGACCCAGAGGGTCTGACACCGGCGAAGGGGTGGACATGGAGATCGACGAAGGCACCGTGCGGCGCATCGCCCGCCTGGCCCGCATCAGGGTGACCGATGCGGAGGCCAAGGCGCTGGAGGAGGAGCTGTCGGGCATCCTCGACTGGGTGAAGCAGCTGAACGAGGTCGATACCTCCAACGCCGAGCCGATGACGCGCGTGACGCCCATGCAACTCAAGCGCCGCGCCGACGTGGTGAACGACGGCGAGATGGCGGATGCCATCGTGAAGAACGCGCCGATCAGCGCGGAGCACTTCTTCCTGGTGCCCAAGGTCGTGGAATAGCGCCGGACCTGTCCTGCCAATGAGCGATCTCACCAAGCTGACCCTGGCCCAGGCCCGCGCGGGCCTCAAGGCGAAGCGCTTCTCCGCCGTCGAGTTGACCGAGGCGCTGCTGGCGGCGATCGAGTCGGGCAATGGCGCCCTCAACGCCTATGTGCTCGCCACGCCGCAGGCGGCGCTCAAGCAGGCGGGCGAGAGCGACCGGCGGCTGGCCAAGGGCGAGGCGCGGCCCCTGGAGGGCCTGCCGCTCGGCATCAAGGACCTCTACTGCACCAAGGGGCACCGCACTACGGCCTGCTCCAGCGTGCTCGGCGAGTTCACGCCCACCTACGAGTCCACCGTCACCCAGAACCTGTGGGACGCCGGCGCGGTGATGCTGGGCAAGCTCAACTGCGACGAGTTCGCCATGGGCTCGTCCAACGAGACCAGCCGCTTCGGTCCCGTGGTGAGCCCCTGGCGCCGCTCCGGCTCGAATGTGGGCCCTAACGTGGGCCTTGTGCCCGGCGGCTCCTCGGGCGGCTCCTCGGCTGCCGTGGCTGCGGATCTGTGCCTCGCCGCCACCGCCACGGATACCGGCGGCTCGATCCGGCAGCCGGCGGCCATCACCGGCACGGTCGGCATCAAGCCCACCTACGGGCGCTGCTCGCGCTGGGGCATCGTCGCCTTCGCGTCCTCGCTCGACCAGGCCGGCCCCATCGCCAAGACGGTCCGCGACGCCGCCATCATGCTGCGCCATATGGCCAGCCCTGACGCCAAGGATTCCACCTGCGTGGACGTGCCTGTGCCGGATTACGAGGCGAGGCTCGGCGACGGCGTGAAGGGCCTCAGGGTGGGCGTGCCGAAGGAATACCGCGTGGACGGCATGCCGCGCGAGATCGAGGACCTCTGGCAGCGCGGCATCCAATGGCTCAAGGCGGCCGGCGCCACCATCCACGACGTGTCGCTGCCCCACACCAAGTATGCGCTGCCGGCCTATTACATCGTCGCCCCGGCCGAGTGCTCCTCCAACCTGGCGCGCTACGACGGCGTGCGCTACGGCAGGCGCGAGAGCGGCGCCGACCTGATCGACACCTACGAGGCAACCCGCGCCGCCGGTTTCGGCGCCGAGGTGCGCCGGCGCGTGCTGATCGGCACCTACGTGCTGTCGGCGGGCTACTACGACGCCTACTACATCAAGGCGCAGAAGGTGCGCACGCTGATCCGGCGCGACTTCGATGCCGCCTTCGAGGGGGTGGATGTGCTGCTCACGCCCACCACGCCGGGGCCGGCCTTCGGCATTGGCGAGGTGGTGGGCGATCCCATCCAGATGTACCTGAACGACATCTTCACGGTGCCGGTGAACATGGCGGGCCTGCCCGGTATCTCGGTGCCGGCGGGGCTCTCCTCGCAGGGCACGCCGCTCGGCCTGCAGCTGATCGGCCCCGCCTTCGGCGAGCCCACGCTGTTCCGCGCCGCCCAGGTGATCGAGGACGCTGCCGGCGGCTTCACCCCGCCCGAGGCATGGTGGAGCGCGCGCAAGGTCCCGCCGGTGCACAAAGATGCGGCGGAAGCCCGGTCCGACAAAGGCAAGGCGACCAGGACCAGCCGGCAGACCCGGCGGCCGGCAAAGGGTTAGTCGCGACAGCGCCGGCCTACGCGCGTGGCGTGAACAGCGCAGTGCGCCTCCATAGCTTCGGATGGCAGCGCGGGCGGCATTGCACGGCCTGGGGCACCCACTATAGTCGGACGGCGGACTCTTCACGGGGGGTAAGAATGCCGGCGTTCTGGCTTCGCTGCGTTGTTCTGGTCGTTGCCGCGTTGACCGCCGCCTGCGGGGGCACCTCGCGCGTGGCCGACGAGCTGACGGCCACCTCGCTCAGCCAATCCAAGAAGGCGGTGGCGCTGATCAAGCTGGGGGCGGCCGACCCGCTCTGCACCGTCCTGTCGGCCGGCATCGGCGTGCGCGAGGGCGGCGACTTCCGGCTCGTCCAGACCGCCCGCATCGAGCGCTTCGACGGGGTCGCGGTCGCCGAGCTGGAGCTCGGCAGCGGCGAATACCACGTGGTGAGCTATAGCTGTGTCCGGCGCGGCGGCTCCGTGCTGCTGGCGGAGCCGGCGGGGGGTGGGCTCTACAAGAAGAGCTACGCCACCTTCTCCCTGGCGCCGGGCGAGGTCCTGAACGTCGGCTACCTGCACCTCGTCCCCATGGCCTCCACGCCGATCAGCGCCTCCTACCGGGTGCTGCATGTGCGCCTGGCCGTGACCGACTGGCCGGTGGCGGAGCTGGACCGCTTCAAGCGGCAGCGGCCCAATCTGTACAGCCAGATGCGCACCCGGCTGATGACGGTGCACAAGATCGAGCCGCCGACGGTGGCACAGATCCAGGCGAGGTGCGCCGAGATGCGGCGGCTGCAGGGCGAGGGCAAGCTCCAGAACCTCCCCGCGCTGTGCATGCCCGGCGGGGCAGCTGGCGGCGGACCGCCGACGCGCCAGCCGGCCGGCAGCAAGCGGCAGATCGGGATATAGGCCGCAGCCGGGGGCTGACGGGCTCTCACCGGGATTTCATCGGCCGCGCCCGCCCGCGCCGCCGCGGCCGAAGGCCTCGCGCGCCCAGCACGGATACCCGGCGTAGAGGCCGGTGGGGTCCGCGGCCTGCGCCCGCTCCTCGCACACCTGCCGCTGGCTGATGGCCGGGGGCGGCGCGTAATAGTTGGGAGGGGCGTAGGAGTACGAGGGCACCGGAGCGCGCCTGTACTTGCGGGCGGCATCGGCGGATGAGGTGGCTGCGCTGAGCGCGGTGAAACCAATCCCGGCGATCAGCGCGGGGGCGATCAGTTTGGGAGCGATCGAGCTGGCAAGCAGCGTGCGCATGGCTCGCTCCTTGTTCCGGCGTCTCGACCTCGTCGGGCCGTCGCCTGGAGAGGGAAACCGGCGTCCTCCGGACCGGTCTCTTGAGTGTAACGGCAGGCGGGCAGGCGCGCCGCCGGCTTATGGCAGGTTCCGCTCGATCTTCTTGAACACATCCGACGGATAGTCGTACTCGTCCGCGGCACTGGCCACCGACAGCGTGACGCCGGTAAGCACAGACAGCGCGAGAAGCGCGGTTAGGATGACCTTCATGATCCTCTCTCCTCCGGCTATGAGCCTCCGATGGGCTCCGCGAGCCAATATAGCCCCGCTCCGCGGCGCGAGAAGATGCCGACACGCACACGTGAAAAGTAGTGATATTACAGCCTACTATGACGCTTGGATTACACAGGTAGTGACGTTACAGGGTGGCTTGTTCCGCCCAAGGTCGAGAACGGTCAGGCCGGCGATATGGCGGCTGTTGCGGGCATCTGAGCGCCGTTGCGAAGGGGGAGCGAGCGGTGATATGCAGTCCCGCGCGGAAATCCGGTGCCGACTCACGTGGGCGCTGGGAGCGTGGGTATTCGCCTGCACTGGCCGGCTTAGCTCAGCGGTAGAGCAGCGGTTTTGTAAGGCGCAAGCACTCGTATTGCCGAGTGTTGCGCCGTGTTCTCGTCTACGAAGATGCGAGCATTTTCAGGGTTCTCCCTGTCCAGCGATCTTGTCTGGTGCTGTCCCGTCTTGCATGGTCCGGTGCCAATTCCGGTGCCAGCTCTGGTCTCATCCACCGGCAGGTACACCGCGCTCTTGTGCAGCTATAGTCGGGGCGTCTATGTCGGTGCGGCGCGACTACCCCAGGAGGAGGTCCCGTTGACCAAACTTTTGGGAAAGCCGGAACACCCCATGGCGGGGCAAACCTCAGGCTCCCCGGCGAAGCCGTTGACAGGACGGCAGTGAGCTAGCCCGCGACGCGGGCTCGGAGGTATCGCGGCAAGGATTGGATCGAAGCCGCCCCTTCCTATCCGGGGGCGACTTTCTCGTGTGTGTCGTCCGTTCGCTTGGCGTACCGAGGTATGCTGCGCCAGCAGTGCGAATCCGTGGTCGATCACCGGACCCGCTGCTGCTGCGGCGTTGCTCCGGGAAAGGCCAGAATTTTCCCTCTTGGAGTCCGGTCGGTCCGGATCGGGAGTCCGGTCCAAGCCCGCTTCAGACCGGATTTTCAGCAGTTTACGCCAATCGACTCCGAGGTGGCGGAGTCCGGTATGGAGTCCGGTCCACGGCTTTCGGAGCCGTACCGGAGTCCGGTGACGAGTGAGGTTGCCCCGTTCGGCAACGGTCGCTCGCGGGGCTTCGAGCGCGCCACTGACGGTATAGAATGCGCGTTAGCGAACACACTCTGGGACGAGAATGAACCCACCGAAGGAACCGCCCGATGGGTCGCGACACGGCCACGATCGCGCTGGACTCCAATGCAATGACGTATTGGATCGATGCTCTCAGCAGCGTGCAGGGTCCGCCAGCCGAACCCTGTAGCGACGAGAAGCTGGCGTTGGCCCGTATTTTCTTTTGGATGCCTCACGAGTGCTGCTTCCACTTCACGCCAGCAGTGGAGGCGGAGTATCGGGCGATCAGAGACCGGGCGAAACGAGATAACCACATGAGCTGGGCACTGGTGATGATCTCGCCAGTGAGGCCACTCCCTGATACAGTCGCCGTGGAAAAGCGAGCATCTGAGCTCCTGCAGTGTCACAGGAAAGGGGGAAAGGACTGCCGGATCGTCGCCGAGTGCGAGTTGACCGAGATCGTTACCTTGCTCACGTGTGACGGGGACTTGCTGAAGAATCTCCGCGACAAGACCAGCGTCCAGATCTGTCGCCCTTCGGAATACTGGCAGCGAATGGCAGTGCCGCCGGGCACTCGCTCCACGTGTGCACCGCACGAGACAAATCCCCTCTCGCAGTACTCATGGTGGCATTGCTAGATGACGGGGCGTTGCCCATCGGGGTACACATGACCGTCCGCGTGATCGACATCGAGACCACCGGGATCGATCCGACGGTCGATGCGATCATCGAGATCGCCTCGGTGGACCTGCTGAAGGACGGCACGATCACCAACCAGCGCTCGACCCTGGTGCGGCCGCCCGTCCCGGTGCCGCCGGAGTCGAGCGCGGTGCATCACCTGATCGACGAGGATCTTGCCTTCGCGCCACAGCTCGATGATGTGCTCGACCAGTTCAGAGGTGCAGACGCCTACGTCGCTCACAACGCCGACTTCGAGCGCGCCTTCCTGGAGCACCTGCTGGGTGAGGCCCTGTGGGCCTGCACTTGCAAGAGCGCCCTGCGGATCTGGCCGGACCTGCTTTCGCATTCCAACCAAGCGCTCCGGTACCAAATGGGATTCGTCAGCCCCTTCGGCATCGATCGCCACACGTTGAGCCCGCACCGGGCCCTTTCGGACGCGATCGTCACGGCCGGCGTGTTCATGGAGATCACAAAGCACGCGACCTGGCCGGAGCTTGTGCGATGGTCGAACGAGCCGGCGCTACACACTCGCCTGCCGCTCGGGAAGCACCGAGGTGAGCGCTTCGACGCCGTACCGGAGGACTATCTCAGGTGGATCGTCGAGGGGCAGAACGAGCTGCGCGAGGAGGTGAAGGCCTCGGCGCGGTACTGGCTCGACCGGCGGGCTTCGGGTGGGGCGCGCTTACCTGGGCTTTGATGGTGCACCGCGGAAAGTCGCGAACCCCAAGCCCAGTTATCAGACCCACCCAAGGGAGGAGACCACGAGCACCGAAATGCCGACTGACCTGTACGATCTTCTCGAAGCGCTCGAGGTGACGCTCGCTGCTGCCGACCCAGCGAAGCGTGATGCGCTGGCAAAGACGATCGACGCCTACGCTCACGACTTCCCCGACGAGTTCTACTGGGGAGTGAGCGCGCAGGCTCCGGCGCTTCTCTGTCACCTGCTTAGGACTATCGATGTGGCGTGCCGCCCGGAGGTCCAAACCAAGCCGCGGCCGGTCATTCGCCTGATCGATCGAAAGCCCGGAGGGGATGCATGACCGTCCGCGTCATCGACGAAGCGTCACGTACTCAGCCGCTCGACCACCTGCCATGTGTCATAGCGCACCGATTTGCCGTAGTTGCTCGCCGGCCCATGAATTCCGTCAAACCTTGGCTTTCCGCGCAGGTCCGCGCGCAAATGCTCCGCTTCCTCACGGCCGACATGTCGGAACCCGCGGTGCTCCATGTAGACAACCAAGTCCTCCTCGCAGTCGAACCAAATCGACAGCATGTGGTCGCCAATCTGCTCCACGAACTGCGCATACATTACTGCGCCGATCGCCTCCGCAGCCGCCATCCGAGCTTCGCTCTCGCGCTGCATCTCAGCCCAATCAATGTCGCCCATCGGTCAGAATCTCCTGCCCGGCGCGCCGAGCGTTCACAGGTCGTCCCAAGCGTCTACCGACATCGCCTGTAACCCGTCAACGAATGCCGCCGCGAGCTCCACAGTCGGGCAGTGTGACGAACTGCTTGTGCGGGATCGTGGAGGGGCAGGAACGAGCTGCGCGAGGAGATCAAGGCCTCGGCGAGCTACTGGCTGGAGAAGCGGGCGACCACAACTAAC
>Ga0268265_10001069_pt1 | contig 24456 bp, 23 predicted proteins | sample KBSSwiS52_FD_190355 | JGI IMG/M metagenome (GOLD analysis project Ga0268265, IMG submission 190355) | Switchgrass rhizosphere microbial communities from Kellogg Biological Station, Michigan, USA - KBS Switchgrass S5-2 (SPAdes) (version 2) | ecosystem: Host-associated > Plants > Roots >... | reverse complement strand
CAACCATCTGCTGCTGGAAGCCCTCCAGGTCCCGATCCCCCAAATCCCCGAGATCACGGCCGTCCTCAAGAAGCCCCACCAGTGGCGTTTCATCGGCAAGGAGAAGGGCGTGCCGTTCGTCGACGCCCAGGACATGGTCACCGGCAAGGCGGTCTACGGCGCCGACGTCGATCTTCCCGGCATGCTGACGGCGATGATCGTGCGCTGCCCGGTGGCCAACGGCGAGGTGAAGAGCTTCGACGACACCGAGACCCGCAAGGTGCCGGGCGTCGTGGACGTCCTCAAGGTCCGCCTCCCCGGCCAGTTGCCGGCGGGAGGAGTGGGCGGCGGCTTCGCGCCGCACGCCGGCGTCGCCGTCCTGGCGGAGAACACCTGGGCCGCGTTGCAGGGGCGGCGCAAGCTCAAGGTCGAGTGGGATCTCACGTCTCCTGCCGCTGCGTTCAACGCAAATTACGACTCGGCAGCCTATCGCCGCGAGCTCGAAGCGTCGACCGCGACCCACCAACCTGACAAGAACAAGGTGCTGCGGACCAAGGGCAACGTCGACGACGCCTTCAGGCTGGCTGCCAAGGTCGTCGAAGCCGACTACTACGTTCCGCACCTGGCCCAGGCACCGATGGAGCCCCCCGCGGCCGTCGCCCTCTACGAGAACGAGAACGGGAGCTGGGAGATCTGGACGCCGACCCAGGGTCCGGAAATCACGCAGCACTACGTCGGCTGGGCGCTGCTGGATGACGATCCCGATCCGGTCGCGTGGCTCGTTTGGCAGGCATCCGACCCGCTCGAAGTGAAGGAGTGCGAACAGGAAGAACGACGCGAGTTCAACAAAGCGCTCGCCGGGCTGCTGGGAGTGGACGAGGCGACGCTCTTCGTGCGTCGAGATGAGCTCAAGAAACGGGTGCGGGAGAAGGTCAAGGTCCACGTGACCTTGCTGGGCGGCGGCTTTGGACGCAAGTCCCAGCCCGACTACGCGCTCGAGGCGGCCTATCTCGCCAAGCAGCGTCCCGGCACGCCGATCCGGGTGCAGTGGACCCGCGAGGACGACCTCAAATTCTGCTACTACCACGCGGTCAGCAACCAGCGCCTGAAGGCGGCACTCGACGGGGAGGGAAAGACGACGGCGTGGCTGCAACGAAGCGCCTTCCCCTCGTTCTTCGCGACCCTCTTCCCCTCGACGCCCGAGATCTTCCAGAAAGCGCGGGCGGCGTATTTCGGCGGCGGCGAGTACCCGTACGGCGCCGCCATCGAGCGGGCGCAGGGTCTCGAGGACATGCCGTTTGCCGTCGACCACATCCGCATCGAGAACTGCCCGGCCCACAACCACATCCGCCTCGGCTGGATGCGCTCGGTGTCCAACATCTTTCACGCCTTCGCCATCGGCTCCTTCGTCGACGAGCTGGCGCTCGCCGCCGGAGGACGCGACGCCAAGGACTACCTCCTCCAGCTGATCGGGCACGGAGGGTGCCTCAACCTCGAGGCCGAGGCCGTCAAGTGCTTCGACAACAACGGCTTCCCGGCGATGAACTTCGGCGGGACACCGCCAGTGCTGGCACCGTATCCTCCGGATACCCGGCGGCTGCGCGGCGTGGTGGAGCGGGTGGCGCGCGAGTCGCGCTGGGACGAGCGGAAGGGGAACTTGCCGAAGGGGCACGGCCTGGGCATCGCCGCCCACCGTAGTTTCTTGAGCTACGCGGCCATCGTGGTCCACGTCTCGCTCAACGAAGCCAACGAGCTGACGGTCCACGAGATCCACGGCGCGCTCGACTGCGGCTTCGCCGTCAACCCGGACCGGGTCAAGGCGCAGATGGAGGGCGGCATCCTCTACGGCCTGAGCTACGCACTGCTCGGCGAGATCACGGCCAAGAACGGCAGGGTCGTCCAAAACAACTTCGACGACTACCCCGTCCTGCGCATCCACCAGGCGCCTAGAGAAATCTTTACGTACATCGTGGAGCCGAGCCTGGAGGTGGCCAAGGACTGCCCGAACGGCGAGGTGCAGCCCACCGGGGTCGGCGAGCCTCCGACGCCCGCGGTCGCCCCCGCCCTCGCCAACGCGATCGTCGCCGCGGGCGGACCTCGCATCCGCGAGATCCCGTTTTGCTGGCGGAAGGGGGATCCGCCTGGAACGAAAGTCGTGGTGCTCTGAGCCAGGCCTAGCTTGCGAGGAGGTCACATGTCCGAAGAGGCTCTCGGGATTCAAGGCTTCACCGCCGACGACAAGCGTGTCATCGCCGGCTCGCGCTTCGGCGTCGTGCGCGACGCCGTCTTCGCCAACCCGTATCAGAAAGTATGGGGGACGCAAGGGAACGCGCCGTTCGAGCGCTTCCCGGTCACGTTCATGCCGCTGCTCAAAGGCATGCTGCCCGGTGGCAAAACGTGGCAGTTCCTCGCGGCGGCCAGGCGCGTCCTGGCCTCCGATTCCGACCTTCGCTGGGGTCCGGACGGGAAAGGCTACCGCCGCCTCCTCCACACCAACGCCATCTGCATGACGGGCCTGTGGGAAGTCACCGAAGACACGCCATACACCGGCTACTTCCGCAAGGGAAGCCGCGGCCTGATCATTGCCCGCTACTCCACCTGCTGCACTGAAACGCGCCGCGGCAATACGCGGTCGCTGTCGATGATCGGCCGGATCTATCCGACCACCGACCCGAATCATCCCGAGCCCCTGCCGACCGCGTGCTTCATCACCCAGGAAGACATCGGCGGCGAGGACACGCCGAACATCAACGGCGCGAAGCTGCGCAACGCGCCGAACACCACCGTCTCGCGCCGCGGCGGCGGCATGCCGATTCTCCTCCTCAGCGGGCTGGTGTTCAACATCGCCGAGAAACGGCCGACCATCCGGCAGGTCTACCAGATCGCCGAGCTCGGGAAACCGGCCGCCGAGCCGACGCGCGCCCCCGAGTTCCTGCAGCTCACCGTTGCCCCGGGCCAGCCCGTCATCCCCGGCGACGATCTCGACTTCCGCGACGAGATCATGGCCCACATCTACGACCCCGGCGACCCCACGCCGAAACGCAAGCTCGTCTTCGACGTCGAGACCTCCGACACCGGCACCACCCACGGCCTCCCGATCAAAGAACGCCGCGACATCACCAACTGGAAGAAGATCGGAACCATGACCTTTGATGCCGCAGTGGTCTCGTTCAACGGAGACCACGTGTTTCATGTGAACCATCCGGCGTGGCGGGAGGATCGGAACGACCCGCGGACGGTGGTGGTGTCGAAGGTTTGAGGAGCTGACGATCCATCGGAGGCTGGCATGAACCACTGGAAAGAAACTGCCGAGATCCTCTCGCGGCTCGCCGAGCTGACGGCATCGGGACGGCGGGCGGCGCTGGCCACGGTCGTGGGCATCGCCGGCTCCGGCTACCGCCGGTCCGGCGCCAAATTCCTCATCGAAGAGACCGGTGCCACCCTGGGCAGCGTCAGCGGCGGCTGTCTGGAGGCCGATGTGCGCGAGGTGGCCAAGGCCGTCCTGGAGACGGGAGCGCCGAGCCTGCGGCACTACAGCACGGGCGGCGACGAGGACGCCGTCGGGGGCCTCGGGCTGGGTTGCAACGGGCTGGTCGACATCTTCGTCCAACCGGCCACCGAGGGTCCGTTGGCGGAGTTGGCGGCGCCTCTGCTGGAGCTGCTGGCCGGCGATGCACCCTTCGCGCTTCTCACCGTGATCGATGGAGAAGAGGGCCTGGGCGCCACACGGGTGCTGGGCTTGGAAGGAACGACGCACGGCTCCCTCGGATCGGCCGAGCTGGACCGGCTTGCCGCGGAACCGGCGCGTGGCCTGCTGCCGGGAGGCCGTTCGGCTGTGCAGACCGTCGCCGGGCGCGGGATCTTCGTCGAGGTGCTGCCGCCACCGCCCCATCTCGTGATCTGCGGCGCCGGGGACGACGCGCGGCCGCTCGTGGCCTACGCGGCGGACGCCGGCTTCCGCGTCACCCTCGTGGACCATCGTCCGGCGCTGCTGGAGCCGGCGTGGTTCCCGCAGGCGTCGCAACGGCTGCTGGCGCGGCCCGAGGATCCGGAGATCGTCCTGCCTCCCGCCGGACGGTCGCTCGCAGTCGTGAAGACGCACTCGCTGGCGCACGATCGCGAATGGGCGCGGCGACTGCTCGCGGCGGGTCTGCCTTATGTCGGCATGCTGGGACCGCGGGAGCGGACAGAGGCCATCCTGCGCGAGATCGGAGCGGGTCCCGCGGAAACCGGGCGGGTCTTCGGTCCGGTGGGCCTGGACCTCGGCGCTGACGGGCCGCGGCAGGTGGCGCTCTCGATCGTCGCCGAGCTGCTCGCCTTCATCGCCCAGCGCGCGCCGCGCCACCTCAGCGAACGCAGGCAGGCCATTCATGCCGCCTGACCGGTCCGGAGCCGTCGCCGGAGTCCTCCTCGCCGCCGGCACCTCGAGCCGCATGGGGAGCAACAAGCTGCTCTTCGAGCTGGGAGGGGAGAGCGTCCTGCGGGGGGCGGCGCGGCGGGCGCTTGCCGCCGGCGTCTCGCCTCTCCTGGTGGTGCTCGGCCACGATGCGGAGAGGGCCGAGCAGGAGCTCGCCGGCCTTCCCTGCCGGGTGGTGATCAACCCGGGCTACGAACAGGGGATCAACTCGTCGCTCAAGACCGGCGTGTCTGCGGTGCCGGCCGAGGCGCAGGCAGCCGTGGTGATGCTGGCCGACATGCCGTTCGTCACCCCGGAAATGCTCGCCGGGCTCATCGCGCGGTTCCGGTCGAGCGAGGCGCCGCTCGTCATCTCGGATTACGAGGGGGTCCATGCGCCTCCCATGCTGTACGACCGGAGCCTCTTCGGCGAGCTGCTGACGATGACGGGAGAGGGGTGCGGCCGGCAGGTGGTGAAGCGGCATCGGGGCGAGGCGGAAGTCCTGTCCTGGCCCGCGTCCGCCCTCGCCGATCTCGACGTGCCGGAGGACTACGCACGGTGCCGAGACAGGCCCTCGACCCGGCCGCTTTGAAATGCCGCGAAGCGGCCAATCCTAGTGTAGTGGGTCACTCTGTTGTGCTCTTAATGAGGGCCTGCCGGGCACGAGTGACCTTCTCCAGGATATCGCTCGCCTTCTTGGTCCAGATGAATGGCTTGGGAGCCTTGTTGTGGTGCACTAAGTAGGCCTCGATCGCCGCAATCAATTCCTCTACGCTGCGAAAGACTCCTCGGCGCAGTCGGTTCTCGGTTAGGTCGCGGAAGAAGCGCTCGACCATATTCAGCCAGGAGGCGCTGGTCGGTGTGAAATGAACCGTGAATCTCCGATGGCGCTTTAGCCAAGTTTGAACCTTGGGGTGCTTGTGGGTCGAGTAGTTGTCGGCGATGAGATGAATCTCTTTGCCCTTCGGGGTCTCTCGCTCAATCAGTCGCAGGAACTTGATCCACTCTTGATGGCGGTGCCGCGGCATGCAGGTCCCAATCACCTTCCCGTCCAGGGTATTGAGCGCTGTGAACAGAGTCGTCGTCCCGTGACGCTTGTAGTCGTGGGTCATCGTGCCACAGCGACCCTGCACCAGTGGCAGCCCAGGCTGTGTTCGGTCGAGCGCCTGAATCTGGCTCTTCTCATCGACACAGAGCACCAATGCATGCTCCGGGGGATTCAAGTAAAGGCCCACGATATCGTCCAATTTCTCGACGAACTTCGGATCGCGACTCAACTTGAAGGTTCGAGCCAAATGCGGCTTCAAGCCGTGTCTCCTCCAGACACGACCAATCGTGCTCGGGCTGAGACCCATCTCCTTGGCCAGACTGCGAGTGCTCCAGTGAGTCGCAGCCGCTGGCGTCTCTTGCGTTGTCTTGCGCACGATCTCCCCAGCAACCTCTTCTCGGATCGAACGCCGCCGCCCAGACCGCGGAGCATCCTTCACGATGCCGGAGATCCCCTTCTCCGCGAAGCGACGACGCCAAACGCCAACGGTCCGGCGAGTCACTTCGCAGATCTCAGCGATCTCTTGGTTCTGCTTGCCCTCAGCGGCCAAAAGCACGATCCTCGCTCTTTCCGCCACCCGCACGGCAACCGCCCGGCCTCGTGCAAGCTTCTCGACTTCTGCCCGCTGCGCTGGCGAAAGCACGATCTCCACTGCTACCCGCATCTTCCCTCCTGGAGGCATTCTGTACCAGGAGAGAATAACAAATGTTCCCAAATATAGGACCCACTACACTAGGAATCATTCCTTCCGGTCAAGGAACGATTCCCAGCGGACTCCGAATGCTTCCCAGCTCGCTTCGGGACATTCCCCTCGACATGGGAATGCTCCCTAGCCGGCTCGGGATCATTCCCACCGCGAGGGGGAACATCGCTGACTCGGGGGGAATCGTTCGCAGCTCGGTAGGAATGGCCCCCGAACGCGGGGGGATGGCGCGGAATCCGGTGGGAGAGGCGCGGAGGCTCGCCGGAGCCGCCGCCGAATGGTCCTGAATGTTCCAGACCCGAGAGCGAACGTTCCCGAGACCGGCGGGAATGTCCGCGAGGCGCTTCCGGATGTCACGCGCCGGTCTTGCGATAGATCGTGGCTCTCTGGCCGCCGCCGGGAGTCTCGACGCGGAGAGCGCCGGATCGGGTCAGAAGCTGGAGAGACCGGTAGAGGGCGCCCCGGTCCGGCTCGTAGCCGAGGGCCTCGCACACGTCGCGGCGCGTGAACGTCTCGGGGAGTCGCGAGAACGCCTCATGGACGTCTTCGTCCACCTCCGGGGCGCTCCTCCGCCGGGGCCTGTCCGCAGGCGGAACCGGCGCCGGCGCTGGAGGTGCCGGCGGGACCTCCGCATCCTCCTCGGCCTGGACCATCCAGACCAGGTCCAGGGCCCGGATCTGGGCCCGGTAGACCGACTCCATCAGCTCGACGCCTGCCCGGAGCTGCTCCTCGATCCGCTGCTTGCGCCGTTCGTATTCGTCGCGGGTCATGGCGTGCACGATTACAACTCAATGCACGTAGCGTTGCAAGAGGGCTCAGCCCTCCCCGGGCTCGTCGGCCGGCTTCTTGCGCGAGCGGGGGGCGCGCCCCGCGGCTTGCAGGGCGCGCGCGAGCAGGTACTCGATCTGCGCGTTGACGCTGCGCAGCTCGTCGTCGGCCCAGATCCGGAGCGCTTCGTACACGTCCGGGTCCAGCCGCAGCGGATAGTTCTTGCGCTCGGCCAAGGCTCCTCAGTGGTAGAGCGAGCCGGCGTTGACCACCGGCTGGGGATGACGGTCGCCGCACAGCACGACCAGCAGGTTGCCGACCATGGCGGCCTTGCGCTCGGCGTCGAGCTCGACGATCTGCTTCTCGGAGAGCATCTGCAGGGCGTGCTCGACCATGCCGACGGCGCCTTCGACGATCTTGGCGCGCGCCGCGACCACGGCACTCGCCTGCTGGCGCTGCAGCATCGCCGCCGCGATCTCCGGCGAGTAGGCGAGATGGCTGATGCGCGCCTCGATCACCTCCACGCCGGCCTGGGTCAGGCGCTCCTGGATCTCCTCTTTCAGGCCGCCCGAGATGTCCGCCGTATGGCTGGAGAGGGCCATCTCCCCTTCGTGCTCGGCCACGTAGGCAAACTGGGTCGCCAGGTTGCGCAGCGCCGATTCGCTCTGGACATGGACGAAGTTGATGTAGTCGTCCACGTTGAACAGCGCCTCGGCCGTGTCCACGACCCTCCAGACCACCACGGCCGCAATCTCGATCGGGTTGCCCGCCCGGTCGTTGACCTTGAGCTTGCCGGTCTCGAAGTTGCGGGTCCGCACGGAGACCTTCCTCTTGCTGTAGAGCGGATTGGCCCAGCGCAGGCCGGCCTTCCTGGCCGAGCCCACGTAGTCGCCGAAGAGCTGCAGGACCTTGGTCTCGTTCGGGTTGACGAGGAACAGGCCGGCCTCGCCGGCGATGGACGCCAGCAGCAGAAGGATGCTGCCCACGATCAGGGCCAACGACCCGTACCGGATGCCCGAGTACATCCCGTAGATGGCGACCGCAAACCCTGCGAGGAACAGGAAGAACATCCCGAAACCCGGCCTGCAGTTGAGCTCCCTTTCGCGGATCATGTCGAGTCTCTCCCTTTCACTTGATGGCAGAGTGATATCACTCTGACATTGTATACGAGATTCGAGACTCGGAGTTTCCGACGGGCAGGGAGGGGACTATTCTTCGTACTTCACGTTCCCGAACACCACGATCAGGAAGAGCACGCAGCCGATCCCGAAGAGGGTCAGGAAGGCGCCGTCGATCGAGAACCAGAGCCTGAGCTTGTCGACGTCGGGCTTGTAGTAGAAGCCGGGCGAGAGGTTGTCGATGAAGCGGTAGCCGAAGATGCCGTTCACCCAGACTCCGAGCACGGAGACGAGCGACAGCCAGAAGTGGCCCGCGGCGAGCTTCGGGGCCAGGGGGGTCGGGGTGCCCCAGTCCGAAAGGGCGCGGTAGACCAGGCCGAAGAGCGTGAAGCCGACCCAGCCCAGGAGGACGACGTGCCCGTGGACCGGCGCCCAGGGGCAGGAGGGCGTCGTGTGGCCGTGCAGGTAGTGATGAAAGGGGCCGTAGCCGGTCCAGAGGCCGAGGACGAGCAGGCCCGTACCCCACTTCACGAAGCGCAGCGCGATCCTTTTCATGGGGTCAATCCTACCCGCGCACGGCCCAGGTCGCGCACCTCGGCTCTCACCCAGGCCTCCACCTCCTCCCATTCCAGGGGGAGCGCCAGCCTCGGCATGGGCTCGCCTTCGACCTGGGAGAGGTCGGCCAGCCCCTTGAGCGCCTGGAGGGGGAAGTCGCGCACGTGGCCGAACTTGTCCTCGGCACGGTGGAGCAGCTCGGCCAGCGGCAGGGCGCGGCAGAGCAGGTAGAGGTCCACGAAGTCCCGCCTCGTGCCGCGGCTGATGATCGCGCCGAGCTTCATGAGCCCGAGGTCCACGGCCGAGATCACCGCCAGGCCGGAAAGATCTTCGAAGGGCTCGATCAGCGGGTAGGGGTAGTAGTAGAGACGCAGACCCACCCCGCCCTGGAGACGGACGAAGAGGTAGCCGTCGCGGGCGGTCTCGACCTCCGTGTCCGGGGCCAGGTTCAGCAGGTCGCCCAGGATGTCCCGGCGGTCGGGGCTGACCAGGCGGTTCGTGCCGCCCATGAGGTCCAGGTCGCGGACCGGACGGTGACCCGTGTAGAGCGCCAGGGCCGCGGAGCCGGCGAGGTAGAAGTCGTCCGTCCAGGCGCGGGAGGCCAGCTTTGCGAGCAGCTCCTGGGCGCGGGGGGAGAGCGACTCCGTATGTTCCAGGCTCAGAGAGGCCACAGGTCTTTCCTTGCGGGAGCTTCGGGACCGGCCCGCCGGTCCAGCACCGCCTCCCAGAAGGCGCGGCTGCGGATGGAGAGCTGCCGCCCTCCGCGTTGCTCCAGCCAGGCGGCCAGCTCGGTTTCGGGGACGTTGCGGGTGAGCCAGCGGAGGTCGGCCTCGTCGCCGTCCTCCAGCAGGCGGGCGATCAGGAAGGGGAGACCCGGGTTGATATCGGCGTCGGCATAGCCGGGGAAGAGGCGCCGGGTCTCCGGAGGGATCTCCAAGTCAGGCTTCCTTGGCCGCTTCCTTCTTCCGGCGCGGGAGGGTGTGGATGGTGGCGGTGTTGTGCTCGTCGTCCATCTCCGCCTCCAGGATGCGCTGGAAGAGGTCGAGGGTGTTCTTGAACTTGAGCTGCAGCTCGCGGCGCTGCATGCGCAGCTCGCCGATCTTGCCCTCGATGCGGGTCGACTGCTCGATGGCCTGCTGCACGATCTTGTCGGCCATCATTTCGGCCTCCTTGACGGTCAGCTCGGCCTCGCGGCGGGCGTTGTTCGTGATCTCGTCCGACACCTTCTGGGCGCGCAGCAGCGTCTGCTGGAGCTGGTGCTCGCGCTGCATCGTCTCTTCCAGGCGCTGGCGGTAGTACTTGTTCTCGCGGTCCAGCTTCTCGATCTGCGCCAGCCGGCCTGCCAGCTCCTCGGCCATGAGCACCAGGAAACCCTCCACCTCCGTGGTGTCGAAGCCCCTCATACGCTGGTTGAAACGCATCTTCTGGATGTCGAGCGGAGCGAGAGCCATACGGACCTCCTGGTGCGAACCCTTCGGAAAAGAGATAGCTATCCTAGCATGAATAAAGGCTATCCCCTCTGTCCGAACAGCGAGGTCCCCACCCGCACGTGGGTGGCGCCCTCCTCGACGGCGACCTCGAAGTCGTGGCTCATGCCCATGGAGAGCCAGCCGGGGAAGCCGGCCCACTCGGGCAGGGCGCCCAGCTCGTCGCGCAGCTCCCGCAGACGGCGGAACCAGGGGCGGGAGCCCTCGGGATCGTCCGCCTGGGGAGGGATGGCCATCAAGCCCACGATCTTCAGGTGCTCCAGGTCCGCCAGGGGCCGCGCCGCCTCGGCGAGCCCCTCGGGCGAAAAGCCGTGCTTGCTCTCTTCGTTGCCGAGGTTGACCTCCAGCAGGCCGGAGATCCGCAGATTGCGGCGGCCCGCCTCCTGGTCGAGGGCCTCGGCGATCCGCGGGCGGTCGATCGAGTGCACGGTGCGGAAGAGGTCGAGCGCGGGCTTGACCTTGTTGGACTGGAGCGGCCCGATCAGGTGCCACTCGATGTCGTAAGAAGCGAGCTCGCGGCTCTTGGCGAGCGCTTCCTGGACGCGGTTCTCGCCGAAGACCCGCAGGCCGGCGCGCCAGGCCTCGGCGAGGACCGCGACGGGCTGGGTCTTGCTGGCGCCGACGAGGACGACGTCCCGGGGATGCCGGCCGGAGCGCTGGCAGGCCTCCTCGATGCGGCGGGTGATCTGAAGAAACCGATCCTCGATGTCCGGCATCAGGCCGGCTCGACCTCCAGATGGAGGATGCGCTTGCAACTGTCGCACTGCACCAGGCCGGTGCCGTTGCGGATCTCGACCACGGACTGCGGCCGGACCCGGTAGTTGCAGGCGGCGCAGTGCCACTCGCGCTGCCCCTTGCTGCCGGGCCGCTCGATCAGCCGGACGGAGGCCAGGGCGCCGCCGGGGTAGCGGTCCAGGATGCGCTCGAACTGGGTGACGAAGCCGCGCGGCAGCCTGCCGCGGAGCTCGGCGATGCGGGCCTTGAGGTCGGCCACCTGCTGGGCCACGGCGGGCTTCTCGGACTCCCAGCGGGCCTGCTCGGCGGCGTAGCGGCCCTCCAGCTCGCGGAAGCCCTCGCGCCGCGCCGCGAGATCCTTCTCGGCCTTCTCGTGCAGCTCCAGCGACGACAGCGCCTTCTCCTCCGACCCGGTGATCACCGTCTTGACCGTGTCGATCTCCTGGAGGAGCGCGCCGTACTCGCGCTGGGTGCTGACCTTGTTGATCTGCTGCTGGTACTTCTTGAGTTTCTCCTGGGCATCCGCGGTGGCCGCTTCGGCAGTCCGCCGCTCGCGCGCGGCCTCTTCGACGGACTTCTCGATCTCCTCGATCTCGGTCCTGCTCGACGCGTGCTCGTCGTGGAGCTCGCGCATCCAGTCCGGGATGCCGTGGAGCCGCCGCTCGGCTTCGCGCAGTTGGTGAAGGGCGGCTTGCAGCTCCACGATGGTTTCAAGGTTCTGATTCATGGGTGGGGTCTGTTCTCCTCTCCAAAAGACAGGGCAGATCGAGCGCGCGGCAGTGCCGTCGAGGGGGGATGGCTCATCGCGCCGGGTTCGCCTGCGAAGTGGGTCCACCTGGATTCGAACCAGAGACCTGCCGGTTATGAGCCGGATGCTCTAACCGCTGAGCTATGGACCCGGAAAATAGCCCACCAGGGGCGGTTTGCCAGTATATATCAGCTATCGGCCTCATCGGAGATACCGCTTCCGGGACGGCTTGCGGGGCTTGCGCGCCTTCTCTCCTCCCGCCTCGGTCCATTCGTGCGCCTCCTGCGACGGCGGCAGCTCGTCCGGGACGAACGCGCCCCAGGCCCGGACGAGGCGCGCCGCCATCTCCCGCGCCTCGACGGGATCGTTCACCGGCCGGGCTCCACGAGGACCCGGGTCGCCGCGGGCGCTCCAGCGCTCCAGGGTGAGCCGCGGGGGCTCGATCCCGTGCAGGGGAGGCGTGGCGCCGAAGCGGTCGCGCAGGCGGGTGAACAGGGCCCGCGGCGGCTCCTGCAACTGCGCCTGCGCCTCCTTGGAGCGGAACGACATGCGGGCCAGGTAGTACTCGGGCTCGGGCGGCGCGAAGCGCGATTCCCAGAGGAGCTGGTCGTCCCCCTCGACCAGGGAGAAGCGGTTCGTGCCGTTGGTCAGGTAGAGCTCGGACACGGCGGGCACGGAGGAGCGGCGGAAGAGGCTGGGCGCCGCGGCCGGCGGGACCTCGCCGCCGGCCGCCACCACGAGGGTGGCCCAGACCCGGGTCGTCGGCACCCTTTGCCGCTTGGGCACGAGGATGCGGCGCTCGAAGCCCGCCGGCAGCTTGACGATCAGCGGCACCTCCAGGAGCTGGCGGCCGAGGTTGCCGCCATGGAGGATCTGCCCCTTCTCGCCGAACTCCTCGCCGTGGTTGGCGGTGACCACGAGCAGCGTGCGGTCCCACTCGCCGCTGGCACGCAGGGCGTCCAACAACCGGCCGAGCTGCTCGTCGGCCCAGGCCACGTTCAGACAGTACATGGCCCAGAGCCGCCGCCGCTGGTTGAGCGGCAGCGGCTCGGCCGGGTCGAACCAGCGCTCGATCTGCATGGGGAGGACCTTGCGCGGGAGCTGCGGCGGCGTGCGGCCGAGCCGGGGGAGGAACGCGTTGCGGCGCAGGTAGGGGGCCGCCGGCGCGGGCAGGTGCGCCCAGACGAATTGCCGCTCGTCCTTCATCGCCCGCAGCCTCTCGACCAGGCGCGCTCCCTTGCCGTAGTGCTGGAACAGGTCGAAGCCCTGATTGAAGCCGAAGGTCTGGTCGTGCCAGGGGCCGCTCCAGTAGCCGGCCGTCTTGAAGCCGGCCGCCTGCAGCGCCTCGGCGAGGGTGATCAGCGCCGGAGAGAGACGGGCGCGCCCCTGGTGGAGCACCTGGTGCTGCCAGGGGCGCAGGCCGGTGAAGAGGGTGGCCAGGGTGGACCCCTCCCAGCTCGACGAAGCGATGGCCGGTCCCGCCCAGTCCGCCTCCCGGATCAGCTCGTCCATCCGCGGCGTGAGCCCGGGCTCGCCCCCGAGCCCCTCGACGGCGTCGGCGCGGAGGGAGTCGAGGGTGATGAGGACGATGGGACCGTCGTGGGGGTAGTCGGGGGCGCAGGCGGTCAGGGACAGGAAGGACACCAAGGACACCAGGGACCTCAAGGACCTCAAGGACGAAGTCCCTGGTGTCCTTGGTGTCCCTGGTGTCCTTGTCGTCCTTGGTTCCAACCGTTATCCGGGCAGCGGATAGAGCTGCCGGTAGCTGTCCGACAGCACCAGGATCCGCTTCACGTAGGTCTTGGACTCTTCGAGGTCGAGCCCTTCGAGGAAGCGGTCGATCTCCTTCGAGCCCGCCTCCTTCCAGAGGCGCTTGATGCGGTACGGCCCGCCGTTGTAGCCGGCCAGGGCCAGCTCGACGTTGCTGTCGAACATGTTCAGCACCTGACTGAAGTAGGTCGTGCCCAGGCGGAGGTTGAAGGCCGGGTCCGACAGCTTGTCGTGGGAGTAGCTCAGGCCGGCCTTGCCGGCCAGCTCGCGGGCCGTGGCCGGCATGAGCTGCATCAGGCCGCGCGCGCCCGCCCAGCTTTGGGCCTGCGGGTCGAAGCCGCTCTCCTGCCGGATGATCCCGTAGACCAGGTGGAGCGGCAGGCGGTTCTGCACCGTCCAGGTGCGGATCGTGTCCTGGTAGTCGAGCGGATAGTAGAGGCGCCGCGCCTCGTCCGGCAGGGTGGCCTGGAAGGGTCCGCCGAGCGCGGGGAAGGCCTCGCGGATCGTGAGCATGCTCTTGCGGCGCTCTCCCTGGCGGGACTGCACCAGCGCCGCCAGGGCTTGGAGGGCGCGCTCGTCGGCCTGTGTCTTCCCCGTCCGGCGGACGAGCTCGATCTCGGCGGCGGCGAGCTCTTCCAGGCCCAGGTCGGTCAGGAGCCGCGCCCGTTGCAGGACGGCATCTTCCGGCCAGGGCTCGACTCCCCGCTCGTCCGCCGCGGGCGCCTTGCCGCGCAGGCGGATCAGGGCGTTCTTGCGGTAGAAGTCGGTCGTGTCCGCCGTGGCCACCTCGCGGTAGATCTGCTGCGCGCGCTCCGTCTCTCCGAGAGACTCGAAGGCGCGCGCGGTCCAGTAGCGGCCCCGGCGGCCGGCGCTGTCCTCGGGATAGAGGGCGAACAGCTCCGTCCAGTAGCCGACCGCGCCCGAGTAGTTGCGGCGGCCGTACTCGCGCCAGCCGCGCTGCCAGAGGTGGGCCGCGCCGGTCGTGTCCCGGGCTTCGAGCCGGCGGAGCTGGCGCAGCACCTCGATCGACTCCTCGAAGCGGTCGTCGTCCGCCAGGTCCTTGTAGAGGCTGCGCAGGGCCTTGACCGCCAGCTCCGGATCTGCCGCGCCGAGCTGCCCCACCTTGCGCAGATGGCCGTGGGCCATCTCCAGGTACTGCTGGCGCTCGGCGGCGGGCATGGTCCGGCCGCGGCGGGCGGTCGCGACCTCGGCCGCGGCCTGGGCGCGCGCCCACTCCAGGGCCGCGGTCTGCTTCGGACCCGCGGACGTGCGGCCGGAGAGCAGCTCCAGCGCCGCGGCGCCCTCGTTGATCCGGGTGAGCGCTTCGGCCTTGAGCAGCGCCCAGTCGAGGTCGCGGTCGCGGAGGTCGGCCGCGTCCAGCACCGCCAGGGCGCTCGCGTCGAGCTTGATGTCGAGGAGCGAGCGGGCGCGCCGCTTGAGCTGGTCGGGCGTGAGGATCGCCGCCCACGGCAGCTCGGCGGTATCTCCTCCGGAGCCTCCGGAGCCTTCCCGGAAGATCTCGGCCACGGCGAGCTCGGCCGCGGCGGCCGGGGAGTCGGCGAGCAGGCGCCGGGCGGCCTCGCGCCGGACCTCTTCATCAGGGAGGCTGCTGCCGATCTGCCAGGCGAGCTTCTCCAGCCGGGTGGCCTCCAACCCCGAGACCTTCTCGCGCCGGGCCTGCGCCACGAGGTCGAGAGCGCGCTGGGCGTCCTGGTGCTTCCAGGCGAGCTCCGCCGCCTCGGCGAGGGCCCGCGGCCGCAGCGGCGACGCCGGGTAGTCGCCGAGCAGCTTGGCGAGCGAGGCCTGCGCCAGGAGCGTATGGCCCCGCGCCTCGGCCGCGTCGCTCAGCGTGTACAGCCGCCAATCCTCCAGCAGGCCGTCCGGGTCCTGGGCGGCGAACAGGCGCTCCTCGGCCTGGCCCGACTGGTCGCAGGCATGGGCGTAGAAGCCGGTCACGAGCCGGGCGAAATGCGCCTCGGGCCCTCGGGCCCCGGCGAGCGGAGCGAGGACCTTGGCGGCGCCTGCGCAGTCGTTCCGGCGCACGGCCGCCGCGGCCTCTGCGAAGAGCAGGGCCGTGCGGTCGGACTTCACCGTGAAGGGGACCTCGGGATGAGGCCGGATGGCCGGCTGGGACGCGGAGCCCAGCAGCAGGGGGACGAGCAGGAGGAGGGCAGAGGGAACGAGGTTCCGCGGAGACTTCGGCGAACGGCGACGGCTCGAGCTGCTCAACTCTCAAGACTCCTTACGGGCGCGGAAAAATCCGGCTCGCTGGTTACAACACTCAACCAGGGTCCCTCAAATCCCGAGGGCCTTGGCATCACCTGCCGCAAGGATGCGGACCAGCTCCTGGTAGAAGTAGTCCGTGGTCTTGAGGATGCGCGCCTCGACCCGCTCTTCGTACATCTGCCGGGAGCGGTCGATGTCCTCCCGGAGGCGCTCGTACAGGTCGCGCTTGCGCCTTCCCTCTTCCACCTGCTCTTCATTATAAAGCTTGATCTCGCTGACGAGGAGACGGGCGAGCCGCCGGGCCTCTTCGTGCAGGGGATCGTCGGTCGCCACCGGCTGCCGCGCGGCGGCGCCGAAGGCCCAGCCCGGACCCTGCACGTCGCTCGGCGGGCGCACCTCGGGGGTGGCGGAGGCGGTGGGCGAGGCGTCCTCGCCCACGTGCCCCGCCGGAGCGGGCGGCGCCGGAGCCGGCACCGGACGGATCGGCGTCGGCGGGGTCATGGGCCGCTCGGGCTCCGGCTCCGGGACCGGTATCACCGGCATGGGCGCGGAAGGGGTCATGGCTTCGCGCAGGCTGGAGCGCTGGAGCAGGACCGTGGCCTCCGGGCTGGAGGCCGCCGGGGCGGGCTCCGGTTCCGGCTCGGGCTCCGGCACGGCGGAGAGGCCCCGCAGGTCGACCTTCTGGGTCGGCGTCGCGGAGTCGTCGTCGGAGACGGGCTCGCCCCAGCCGCTGGCCGGCTCGGCCGCGGTGTCATCGATATCAATGGCCTCCAGCTCGTAGGTCTCGGACTCCTCCACGGCCGCCCACGGCTGGGGCTCGGACGCGGGCGGCTCGGGCTCGGCGACCGCCTCCAGCTCCTCCGCCTCCACCTCCACGTCGGCGGTAGTGGCGCCGGGGCTCTCCCAACCGGCGGAGGCCGGCAAGGCCTCGGCCGTCTCCTCCGCCGGCCCGGCGGCAGACCAGGGCTCCGCCGGCTCGGTCTCCTCCTGGGCGGGCTCCCCGGAGTAGACCGGAATGGCCGCGGTCTCCGAGATGGAGGTTTCGGTCTCCATCGCCGGCTCGGCGGTTTCTTCCACCGGAGGCTCCGCCGGAGGCGCGGGCGGCGCCTCCTGCCTCTCGACGGGGACCAGGGTCGCCGTGGACGAGCGCTCGCGGAACGGCAGCGACTCGATGGCGAGGGCCGCGGTGTAGCAGAGGACCTGGAGCGCCTCGGGATAGAGCGGGGTGCCGGCGTCGGCGCTGTCGGCGTAGAGGGCGGCGGCCACGCGGTCGCGCAGGACCAGCGGCACGAGCACGCCCTCATGGGGGACCGGGCTCTCCAGGCGGCTGCTCAGGGCGGCGCACTCGCTCGCCGACAGCCAGGCCGAGCCGTGGCCCTGGAAGATGCGGCTCCACACGCCCTCCTCGGGAGCGCCGAGGTTGAGATCGCGGACCGCGGAATCGGCGTCGCCGAAGCCGTGCCCGTTCCAACCCCGCACCTCGCCGCCGCGCAGCAGCAGGATCGCGCTGCGGGAGGAGTAGCGCGCCGATTCGTTCAGCAGCGCGGTCAGGATCTCGGCCTGCGAGCGGGCGCGGTCGATGGCGCCGAGCGCCTCGTGCAGCTCGGACACGCCGCCGCGCCGCGCCTCGGAGGTCAGCCCTTCCGCCAACCCCTTGGCCTCGGAGCGGACGGCGGGCTCGAGGTCCTCGTGGGCGACGAACGACTCGGGCACCGGCGGCCGCAGCTCGGCCAGCCGTCCCAGGAGGTCGTCGCTGCTCGACCGCAGCCACTGGGAGACCTCCTGGCGCATGTCGGCCACCGCGCGCTCGAACGTGGACCCGATCTCGCGATTGAGTTGCTGGACTTTTTCCGAAAGGGACATCCTTCTGCTCTCCGCTCGGCTCTCCGCAGCCTGTCTCTTAGAGGGTTCGACTTAAGGAATCCGATTATTCTGTACCGTCCCCCCCGTGTCAAGGTTCGAATCCCTTTGAAAGACAAGGGCTTTCGCCTCCTGGCTTGGTCGCCCCGGCGCCCGTATGGTAGGTTGCCGCGGTCTTTGAAGGAGGCTTTGGATGGGGGTGAGATCAGTACAGATGTGCGGCCTGCTGCTGGGGGCGCTCGCCCTCCTCCCGGCCTGCGGGCCGCGCCCGGAAGAGCGCCAGGACGCCCGCCAGGACGAGGTCGGCGTGGCCCAGTGGGACTGGCTGCAGCAGACCCGGCAGCGCCTCGACGCTCAGCGCGCGCGCCTGGCGCAGCTCGAAGCCACGGCGAAACCAGGTTCTCCCCCGTCCGAAGAGCTCGCACAGCTCCGCAAGGAGGTCGACGACCTCACCGGAGAGCTCAACCGCCGGCTGGTCGAGTACGTGAACGCGAACGCCTCCAGTAGTGATACTCCCGGCGAGCGCCAGCTCGCCGCGATCCGGATGAAGAGCGACGAGGACATCCTCCTCGCCCGCGAGTACATCCAGGAGGCCGGCGACTACCGCCGCGCCATCGAGATCTACGAGACGGCGCTGGCGGCCGATCCGGACAACCCGCGCCTCCGTGCCGAGCTGGAGACCGCCAGGGCGCGCCGCTACGTGACCCGGGAGCGCTTCGCGCTGGTCCGCGAGGGGATGACGCAGGACGAGATCCGCCGCCTCCTCGGCCCGCCCAACCTGCTGGACGTCCGCGACTACCCCGAGCGCGGCGTCACCGCCTGGTTCTACCCCAAGGATGCGAGCGGCGCGGCCGCGGCCGTCTGGTTCCGCAAGGGAGCCCCGGCGGAGGCTTACCTGCTCGACTTCGACGCCATCCAACCCCCGTCCGCCACTCCCCGGCGGGCCCCCGCACGGCCCCGGCCGACCCCTGTCCCGACGGCGACACCTTGACTTTCACCCCCGAATAGTGGACGCTTTCCGGTACGCGTCCCCATGGGGCGCTCCTATTTCCCAGAGAAGGTGAGGTGAGTTTTAATGCCCGTTGTGCACGTGCGCGAGGAGGAGAGCTTCGAGAACGCGCTCCGCCGGTTCAAGCGCAAGGTTGAGAAGTCCGGCATCCTGACGGAGCTGCGGAAGCGCCAGCATTTCGAGAAGCCCTCGGTCAAGCGCAAGCGCAAGGCCGTGCAGGCCCGCAAGAAGATGATGCGGAAGCTGCTGGAAGAGCGCCGCCAGGGTCTCGCCTGACCTCACCAGACTGCGTAGAAAAAACAAGGAGGAGGCCCCGAGGGGCCTCCTCCTTGTTTTTGGGGCGAAAGAAGATTACTGCCCCTTCTTCTTCCACTCCTCCTCGGTCAGCAGGTTGACCGGCTCCAGCTTGCGGGCCGCCAGGGCCTTGTTCACGGCCGCCAGCTCGTTCTTCGCGAGGGCGTCCAGCCGGGCCGCCGCCTTGTCGAGCCGCGCGCCGAGCACGCCCATCTGGTCGAGCTGCGACTTCGTCGGCCGGCCCTCATAGCCGTTCACCCCGCCGTAGAGGTAGCCCACCTTCTCGCGGAGCTGCTCCTCGCCCGACAGCCAGCCGCCCTCGCCCGTGGCCGCGAGCGTGGCATGGAGCTTCGTCAGCTCGCCGGCCAGCGCGTCGAGCTGCTTGCGCAGCTTGTCGTTCGGGGGCAGCCCCTCGGCCCGCTTCTGCAGCCCCTCGCGCGCCGCGAGGGTGGCGTCGACCACGTAGGTCAGCCGCTCCATCATGGCGTGCAGCTTCATGACCGTGTCGTACTGGAGATTGCGGTCGTCGGCCGTGTGCGTCGACCGCGGATCGGCCACGAGCTGCACTTGGCTGTCCAGGACCTGGCCACCCTTGGTCAGCTTGATCGTGTAGGCGCCTGCCTTCACGCGCGGGCCGAAGAAGGAGAACGGCGCCTGGATCACCGAGTTGCCCCCCGGCGTGCGCGGAGCCTTCATCCGCATCGGCCAGGTCACGCGGTTGATCCCCTTGCGCTTGCCGGCCGGCAGGGTGGAGATGAGCGCGCCCTTGTCGTCGTAGACCTCCAGCTTGAGATCGCCCACGATGTGGCGCTTCTTCAGGTAGTAGGTCACGTACGCCGCCTCCTCGGGAGTGTGGCCCACGTACTCCTCGTCGCCCGGGAACTCCTGCACCGCCGACGGGATGACCATGGCCGCCGGCCGGGAGGGGAGAAACGCCACCTCCTGCTCCATGACTTCGCGGGTCAGCTTCCGCAGCGGCGTGATGTCGTCCAGGATGTAGATGCCGCGGCCGTGGGTGGCAAGGATCAGGTCCGTGTCCCGCGGATGGATCGCCATGTCGCGGATCGCGACCTTCGGGAAGTCGCCGCCGATGTAGCGCGCCCAGCCCGCGCCCCCATCAACCGAGATGAAGAGGCCCTGCTCCGTGCCCAGGAAGAGCAGGTCCGGGCTCTCCAGGTCCTGGCGGACGACATGGGCGTAGCCCTCCAGGGCGGCGGTCATCAGCGGCTTCCAGGTCTGGCCGAAGTCGGTGGTCTTGAAGACATAGGTCTTCATGTCGCCGGTGGTGTGGCCGTCCAGGGTGACGAACGCCGTGGCCTCGTCGAAGCGGCCGGGCTCGACGTGCGAGACCCAGGTGTTGGCCGGCGCGCCGGAGAGGTTCTTGCTGACGTTCGTCCAGCTCTTGCCGCCGTCGCGGGTCACCTGGACGTAACCGTCGTCGGTCCCCACCCAGATCACGCCCTTGTTCTTGGTCGACTCGGCGATCGAGTAGATCGTGGTGTGGTTCTCGGCGCTGGAGTTGTCCACCGTCAGACCGCCGGACTTGAGCTGCTGCTGCCGCTTCGGGTCGTTGGTGGTGAGGTCCGGGGAGATCTTCTCCCACGACTCGCCCTGGTCCCGGGAGCGGAACAGGAACTGCGAGCCGACGTAGATCGTGCCCGGCTCGCTGGCGCTCAGGTGGATGGGCGTGTTCCAGTTGAAGCGGTACTCGGGGTCGCCTGCGACCGGCAGAGGCTGGATGTCGCGGTTCTCGCCCGTGGACAGATGCCCGCGCGAGATCTTGCCCCCCTGGTATTCGACGTAGACCACGTCCGGATCCGTGGGATCGCGGAAGGCCCAGAAACCGTCGCCGAAGCCGATGCTCCGCCAGTTGCGGTTCTGCACGCCGGCCGTGCCCCGGGACGGAGCCGACCAGGAGCCGTTGTCCTGCAGGCCGCCGTAGACGTTGTACGGCCAGTCCATGTCATAGCTCACGTGGTAGAACTGGGAGACCGGCAGCGACTTGACGTGCCGCCAGTGGCCCCCCTGGTCGGAGGAGATGTAGACGCCGCCGTCGGTGCCCAGCACCAGCTCCTGCGAGTCCTTCGGGTTGATCCAGAGGGCGTGCAGATCGCCGTGGACGTTGCCGCCGCCCGGGCCGAACGAGGAGTTGAACGTCTTGCCGCCGTCCGAGCTCATGGTGAGCGACAGGCCCGGCTTGTAGATGGTGTTGTGATCGTTCGGGTCCACGACGATGTGCGCGAAGTAGAAGGGGCGGGCCTGGATGTTGAACGAGGAGTTCATCTCCTTCCAGCTCTCGCCCGTGTCGTCGGAGCGGTAGAGCGCCGTGTTCTTCGACTCCACGATGGCATAGACCGTGGCGGGCCGGGACGGCGCCACGGCGATGGCCACGCGGCCCTTGGTGCCGTTGGGCAGGCCCGTTTCGACCTTGCGCCACGTCTCGCCGCCGTCGGTGCTCTTGTACAGACCCGAGCCCGGGCCGCCGGAGCTGAAGTAGGAAGCGCCGCGGCGGAACTCCCACATGCCGGCATAGAGGATGTCCGGCTCCTGCGGGTCCATGTCGATGTCCGAGCAGCCGGTCTTCGCGTCCACATAGAGCACGCGCTTCCAGGTCTTGCCGCCGTCGGTCGTCTTGTAGACGCCGCGCTCCTCGTTGTCGTTCCACAGGTGGCCGGTGGCGCAGACCCAGACGATGTTGCCGTCCCGCGGGCTCACCCGGATGCGGGCGATGCGCTCGGAATCCGGCAGGCCCATGCGCTCCCAGTTGTCGCCGCCGTCGGTCGACTTGTAGACGCCGTCGCCGACCGAAACGCTGTTGCGGGTCCAGGACTCGCCGGTGCCGACCCAGATCGTCTGCGGGTTCTTCGGATCGACCCGCACCGCGCCGATCGACTGCGTGTGCTTGTCGAAGACCGGCTTGAAGGTGATGCCGAAGTCCTTGGACTTCCAGACGCCGCCGCTGGCCGAGCCGACGTAGAGAGTGACGGTGTCGCCGGCCACGCCGTCGATGCCGGCGATGCGCCCGCTCATCACCGCGGGGCCGATGGCCCGCGCCTCGAGCCCGGCGAAGGTGTTCGAATCGATCTCGGTCTGTGCGGGAACTGCCATGGCCAGGGTCAGCCCGGCCGCGAAGAGACAAAGAATCCTCTGAGGTGTGCGCATCTCGCGTGCCCTCTCTGAAAAAGAAATGGGATTGAACGCGGAGGCCGCTCCGGTGAGCGGCCTCCGAGGGGTTTTACTGCTGTTTCGGCGGCGGCGGGGCCGGGGTCTCGGCCTTCGCCGGCATGTCGAAGCGGCTCGCCGCGATCTCCGGGTTGATCTCGATCTTCTCGAAGGTGATCGTCTGGCCGGGACCCGGGCTGCCCTTCATCTTGGACTGGATGGAGTGGGCGAACACCATGCCGCCGACCTCCTTGTAGTCGCCGAAGGTGGTCTCGCCCTCGATCTCCTGGCCGCGCATCTTGGTCTTGCCCTCGGCCTTGATCTCCAGGAAGCTGTCCGCGTCGAGGTAGAGCGTGGCGACGTCGCCGTTCTTCTTGGTGACCTTGAGCTTGTGGACCGGGGTGCCCTCGATCTCGCCCTTGCCCAGGTACTCGACCTGGTGGCCCTTCTCCTTGTAGTCGACGAGCGGACCGTCGATGTCGGCCTGGTCCTCGACCTGCTTCAAGTCGTCGCCGGACATGGGCTCGGGGTCCTTCTTGCCCATGAACGGCATCACCATCCAGCCGGTCTTGCCGTCGTAGGCCTGGATGCCGGTCATGCCCTGGAAGGTGAACTCGACGCGCATCTTGTTCGGGCGGACGGTCTCGATGACCATGGGAGCCTCCATGCCGGGGCCCATCATCATCTTGCCGCTGATGCGCATGCTCTGGACCGCCTTGAGCTTCTCGAGGCCGCCCTTGGCCTCGATGTTCTTGGCGATGATCTCGTCGACGGTCTGGGCCCAGGCGGCCGAGCCGATCAGGCCTGCCAGGAACAGGCAGGCGAAGGTCTTGCGCTTCATGGATGTCCTCCTGTGGACTGTTTTTTCACGGATGCTTACCGATTGAGCGACACGCCAGGATAACGTAACCCACCCCTCCGGCGCTACACGGCTCGTCCTCTATACGTCCGGGCGGGACAAAAGTTGCCGTGGGCGGGCCAGGGTATCTACAATGTGTGAGTGCGAAACAGGAGTTCTTCTTCTCCGCGATCCCGGACGGACTGGGCCCGAGTCGATGCGATGAGAGATGAAGACATCGACTTCTCCGATATCCCCGAGATGACGCCCGAGATGTTCGCTCGGGCCATCGTCCGCAAAGGGCTCAAGCCGGTAACCCGGAAATCGGAGATCACCCTGCGGATCGACTCCGAAGTCCTCGTCTGGTTCCGTGCGCAAGGGACCGGGTACCAGAGCCAGATGAACGCAGTGCTGCGGGCCTACAAAGAGGCTCACGAGAAGGCATAGGGGTTGTCACGGAACAACTGTGCCAGCAACGCGGGGCGGTGGCGTCCTCTCCCGCGAAGCGGGGGAGGATAGAGGAGGGGGCTTTTTGGCAGGGCTCGGCACCGGGGGTTGGCAAGGGCCCATACCCCAGGACGGGGGCGTCGCCCTCGGGGCCGAAGGGGCGCTTACACGTCGAGCCCCGAGCGAGAAGCATTCTCCCGGGCCGGTCGTCTTCCACGCCAGCTTCTGACGCAGAAGCACCCCACACTCCCTTGGATAAGCCTTCTTATTCGCCACCACAAACATTCCGCAGCCGCAGCGCGCGGCGGAGTGCTTATGCGCCAAGCGCTATCACTTTGACGTTGATAAGAGAATGGTGTAAGCTGGCTTAAGTCCGAAGGCGCTGAGAGAAGAGATAGGCGGTCCTGCCCCTAGCTGCTTGCACATATTCTGAGCGTCTAATGGGAGTGGTAGGCAGAGGTTGAGCGATACCGAGTTCCCTAGGAGGTTCATGTGCAACTCAACACTCTCAACCGAGTTATTTCCTTATTTCTTATAGGTGGCTTCGTCGTAGTCGTCGTCGCGGGATCTCTGAGAGAGGAAATCGGCGCCTTTCTATTGCGATATTCCTTCGGCCCAGGATGGGGTCCAACGGCCGGAGTTTTCCTTGCGGTGGGCTTGCTCTCAGTAACGGCTCTGGCAGGTGCCATCGTCGACGCATTAGGCAATCTCACAGTCCGCCGATTTATTAGAAATTTCCCTGGCAAGAGCCGCTTCCTTGCAGGTCTGTTTCTCTGCAGGGGAGAATTCAACGAGCAAGCCCGTTGGAGAGAAACTTTCAAATCTGCACTCAAGGACAACCAGAAGCATCAATCCCTCGCCGACAAGAAGGAGATGCTCAGCCCTCTGTCAGCTGGCTTGTTCTTCCGTACCGCGGAAAGAGAGCACGCCGAGTGGTTAATTCAGCATCATTCGATGTATCATCTGGCGGCTGACTTTGTCGTGATACTCCTAGCCAGCGCTATTTTCTCATGGTTTCGAGACATACCCAATGTGGCGTATGGGAGTATTGGAGGAGCATACCTCCTAACGACATTTGCGCTCGACAACTATCTGTACACATATCAATTGTCCTTTCGCAATGCTTACTTAGCCATCAAGGATGAGCAAGGTGCCAAGGGAGTGTCGAACGTAGAAACCCCGGGGCCAAGCTCCAGCCCCAAAAGGATGGCTGGCACCGCCGTTTATTGATAGGCCGACTCGTTGCGCGCGAGGCAGAAATCCTAACCCGGCGGAGCCGGAACCAAACAAGTAGCGTAAAGAGGGATAGGTAT
>Ga0268265_10001067_pt1 | contig 24461 bp, 18 predicted proteins | sample KBSSwiS52_FD_190355 | JGI IMG/M metagenome (GOLD analysis project Ga0268265, IMG submission 190355) | Switchgrass rhizosphere microbial communities from Kellogg Biological Station, Michigan, USA - KBS Switchgrass S5-2 (SPAdes) (version 2) | ecosystem: Host-associated > Plants > Roots >... | reverse complement strand
TGGTGATGGTGTCGGTCGTGGTGACCGTCGCCGGGTTGTAGACAACGGACGCCTGAGCGGCGTTTCCGTTCTGGACGATAACGTTATCGGCCGTGGTGATCGCGCTGGCCTGGGCCGCCGTGATCGTCTCGAATGTGTAAGTCGCCATAGATCTCTCCAGTGTGTGTCACAGGACCCACGGCACGCTTGGCTTCCATCCCCGATGGAGCAGTCCCAGCGGTCCATTACCCCCAAAGCCCACGGCGAGAACCGTGGCCAAGGTTAAACGAGCCCGGCAGCAGACGTATCGGAAGCCTCGAATTTACGCAACACTAAGTAGCGGCCGAAATCCCGTGTGAATCAGGATCGATTCTTGGCTTCGCAGCAAAAGGTTAATCTTCCCGAAAAGCGTTGTGGAACGTGTCGGTTATCGGGGTGATCAGGAAGCCCATGATCGTCCGCTTGCCGGTCACGATCATGGCGTCCGCGGGCATCCCGGGCGTCAGCTTCACGGTCTTCGGAAGGTGACTCAGGTCCTTGGGGTTGATCCGCAGGTCGGCGACGAAGAATTCCTCGCCGCTATGCTGATTCACCACCCGGTCGGCCGAGACGGTGACAACCTCGGCGGGCACCGGGTCGGTCCAGCGCTGGTTGAGGCCGCTCAGGCGCACCTTGGCCCGCATGCCGACCCGCACCTCGTCCACGTCCTGCGGCTTGATGGCGGTGGTCACCACCAGCGGCTGGTTGTCGGGCACCACCTCCATCAGCACCTCGCCCGCGCCGGCCACGCCGCCGACGGTGGACTGCGACAGATTGAGCACATAGCCGTCCACCGGCGAGCGGATGTCGGTGCCCGCCAGGGTCTGCTTGGCGGCGGTGAGCTTGGGCAGGCCGTCGGCCAGCCGCGACTGCATCTCCCGCAGGCCGTCCGCCGCCTCGGTCTGGCGCTGGCTGCGCAGGGTGGCCAGCTGCATCTGGGTCTCGCCCATCTGCTGGCGCGTGCGGGCGATGTCGGCGGTGAGCTGGCCCTTGCGCCCGCCCAGGTCGGCGAGCGAGCGCTCGTAGCTCAGGATCAGGTTCTTGCTGGCGTAGCCCTTCTCGAACAGGGTCTGGTAGCCGGCGAGCTGCTCGCGGGTCAGGCGCGCCTGCTCGTCGAGGGCGGCCACCTGGGCCTGCAGCCCGGTGATCGAGGTGGCCTGCTGGTCGGACCGCTGGCCCAGTACGGCGGCCTGGCTCTGGAACAGCTGCATCCGCGAGGCGAACAGCGCCTGCTGGTCGGCGATCATTCCCGCCACCCGCGGGTCGCTCATCCGCGCGGTGAGCTCCGCGGGAAAGGTGATGGTCGGGAGCCCCGTGGCCTCGGCCTGGAAGCGCGCGCTCTGCGCCATGGCCACGTCGACGATGTTCTGGGTGACGTCATAGTTGGCGCGGGCCTGCACGTCGTCGAACTTCAGCAGCACCTGGCCCGGCCGGACGTGCTGGCCCTCCTTGACGTAGATCGCCCGCACCGTGCCGCCCTCGCGGTAGCGCAGGGTCTTGCGATTGCTCTCCACGCGGATCTTGCCGGGCGCCGACACGCCGGAGCTGATCGGCGTCACCGACGCCCACAGGCCCAGGCCCAGCACCGCCACGCCGATCACCGCTGCGCCGATCCGAATCGGCTTCCTGACCCGCTGCGCCAGCTCGGCGTCGGCCGGCAACTGGTCGTTGTCGTTGAACGAGGGCGCCACATAGCCCTGGCGCAGCGGCTGCACGTTGTTGCTCATCGTCCGGCCTCCACGGCCCGCACTTCGGCGGGCTTGACCATCCGCGCCATCACCTGGTCGCGGGGCCCGTACATCTCGACCCGCCCCTCGCGCAGCACCAGCATCTTGTCGGCGGCCCGGAAGATATTGGGCTTGTGGGAGATGATCACGATGGTGGTGCCCCGGGCCTTCAGGGCCTCGATCGCCTTCATCAGCGCGTCCTCGCCCTCGGCGTCGAGGCTGGCGTTCGGTTCGTCCAGCACCACGAAAGCAGGTTCGCCCATCACGGCGCGAGCCAGGCCCACCCGCTGGCGCTGGCCCGCGGACAGCACCAGGCCGCCCTCGCCCACATCGGTCTCATAGCCCTTGGGCGTGCGCAGGATCATCTCGTGCGCTCCGGCGAGCTGAGCGGCCTGGACCACGTCGGCGTCGCTCACGTCGATGCGGAAGCGGGCGATGTTGTCGCGGATCGTGCCGGCGAACAGTTCGGTGTCCTGCGGCAAATAGCCCACGTAGCGCCCGAAGTCGGCGCGGTTCCAGCTGAACACGTCCGCCCCGTCCAGCCGCACAGCCCCGTTGAGCGGCCGCCAGATGCCGAGCAGCAGGCGCGCCAGGGTCGACTTGCCGGCGCCGGAGGGCCCGACCATGCCGACCACCTCGCCCGGCTCCACCGCGAAGCCCACGCCCATGATGGTGAGCTTGGCGGCGCCCGGCGGGGCGAAGTTCACGCCCTCGACGCTCAGCCGCCCGGTCGGCCGCGGCAGGCTGGTGGACGGCTGGGCGACCTCGGCCTTGGCCAGCAGGGTCATCAGCCGCTCGTGCGCCCGAGCGGCGTTGTTGAGCGTCTCCCAGGACCCCACGATCTTCTCGATCGGCGCCAGGGCGCGGCTCGCCAGGATCATGTTGGCGAACAGCATGCCCGAATGGATCTTGCCCTTCAGGATCAGCGCCGCGCCGATGGCGATCACCAGGATCTGGATGCCCATCCGCACCGCGCGGATGATGTCGCTCAGCATGTTGTTGCGTTCGCTGGCGTCCACGCCGCGCTCGATCGAGATCGCGCGATACTTGGCCCAGGCCGCGCCCAGGCGCGGGAGCATGCCCATGGCGCGCACCACCTCGCCGTTGCGCAGCGCCGCGTCGGTGAAGGAATAGCTCTTCATCGCCGCCTCGTTGGCGTCCTTCATCGCCGGGCGCGTGGCCTTCTCCTGGGTCAGGGCGAGCAACACCAGCACCACGGCGCCGATGGTCGTCACCACGCCGATGGTCGGGTCGACCAGGAACAGCATGAACAGGAACACCGGGATCCACGGCACGTCGAACAGCGCCGCCGCCCCGATGCCGGTCAGCGTCTGGCGGAAGGTGTCCAGATCCCGCAGCGCCTGGGCGCGCCCGCTGGGGTCGCCCCGCACCGCCGCGTCGAACAGGGCCGAGAACACGTGGCCCGACACCCGCTGGTCCAGAAGCATGCCGTAGTTGATCAGGATGCGGGCCCGGAAGTCGTCCACCACGCTGGAGATGGCGAAGACGAACAGGGTCGCCGCGGTCAGCACCCACAGGGTCGCCTGGCTCTGGCTGACCATCACCCGGCCGTAGACCTGGAAGGTGTAGAGCGGCATCGCCAGATAGAGCACATTGCTCACCAGGCTGAACCCGAAGGCCGCCAGCACCGGGCCACGGCCCTCTTTCAGCGCGCGCGTCAGCACGTTGTCGGGCTGGTTGAACAGGAAGGCGAACATCTTCATGCGTGCAGGACCGTTCCGCCGTTACTCAATTCCGCACGCTCCGGTAGGGTCCCGGATCGCCGTCGGCGAATTCGGGCGCTGCTGAGCCGGTCCGGTCACGGCTGGCGCCGCCGGTGCGTGGGAGAGATGCTTGGACGCCCGTTCCGTGTCAATGGTTGCGGGGGCGTCCATGGTGTCGCGCCGCCCGAGCGTGGCTTTGCGGTCGCGCCCTGGCGGGCGGCGCTCGCCCACCGCTGAGGGCCCAGTTGGAGGGATGGTGATGTCCCGCGTGGCCATCGTCGGAAGCTGCATCACCCGCGACCTGTGGCCGATCCTGGGCGAGGCGCCCGCAGATCTGCTCTATGTGTCGCGCACCAGCCTGCCTAGCCTGTTCGCCGCGCCGGCGCCGGGTTTCCAGCCCAGTTCCGAGCCGCCGGCGCCGCTCAAGCGCCATCAGCACCGGGCGCTGGTGGCCGACGTGACCAAGCGCGGGCTCGCCGCCCTGGTGGAGCACCGGCCCACCCACATCATCTTCGACTTCATCGACGAACGCTTCGACCTCTGGTCGGTGGGCGGGACCTTCGTCACCCACAGCTGGGAGCTGGAGGTCTCCGGCTACCTGGCGCAGCCGGCCCTGCGGCGCGGCCGGCCGATCGCGCGCCTCTCCGACGCCTGCGAGCGGCTGTGGCTCGACGCGGTCCAGGAGATGTCCGGCTTCCTGCGCGCCACCCCGCTGCGCGACGCCGCGTTGATCCTGCACGAGGCCCGCTGGGCGGAGGTCTGGGCGGCTTCGGACGGGACCCGTCGGCCGTTCGAGGACGTAGAGATCTGGCCGGGCCAGCCGACCGACATCGCCGCGCACAACCGGCTGCTCGACGCCTATCAGGAGGCGTTCTGCGCCGCCACGCCGGGCGTGGTCCGCATCGCCGCCGGCGAGCGCATCGCCGACCCGCAGCACCGCTGGGGCCTCAGCCCCTTCCACTATACGCCCGGCTACTACCGCGATATCTGGTCCCAGCTCCACGCGCTGGGCGTCTAGTGTGCTGGATCCGAAGTTCGCCCGCATATCGGGTCGGGCGCGGTACGAACTTCGGAATCGGGACACTAGGGCCTATTCGCTCCGCGGCGGCGGTCCGGCCAGCCGCGCCCAGTGATCCAGCGGCGTCAGGCCGGAGCGCGCCAGCTCGGGGCGCGCGGCCAGGTAGGCCGCGGTCGGGAACCCGGGCCGGGCTTCGCCCACGCACCAGGCTCCGCCGGTCAGGTAGTCGACCAGGGGGTTGGCCTCGGCCGGCAGCTGCTCGCCGCGGACCGCCGCATAGTGGGCGCTGTCGAACCACGGCCCAGGGTTGCGGCCCTCGCGCCCGCCGGCGGCGGCGAAGTGGCTCAGCGGATCGCCGCGGGCCTCGGCCACGTCCGGATAGCTCTGCAGGTACCAGCGGCTGTCGAACAGCGGATGCGGCGACAGTCCCGCGCGCCAGCCGCCGACCAGGTAGTGGATCAGCGGCGCCTCCCCGGTCTCGGCGGGGGTCAGCTGTCCGGCGTACCACGCCGGATCGAACAGCGGGTGCGGGCTGAGGCCCCGCCGCCAGCCGTGCTCGGTGTAGTGGGTCAGGGGGTTGTCGCCGCTCTCGACCAGGTCCGGCGCCTGGCCCAGGTACCATTCGATGCTGAACAGGGGATGCGGGTCGCGCCCCTCGGCCGCGCCCAACCGGACGAAGTGCTCGAACGGCGCCAGGCGCGTCGCCGCCAGGGCGTCGGCGTTCCGGTGACGGTAGTAGCTGGTGTCGAACAGCGGATGCGGCGCGCGGTCGACCGGAACGCCGCTGACGAGGAAATGCACCAGCGGCGCACGGCGCGAGGCCGCCGCGTCGGGCGCCGTCAGGTACCAGGCCTGGTGCAGCGGGGCCCGGGGCCGCAGCCCCGGATGCGGCCCCCGGCGCGCATAGGCCGCCATCTCGCGAAGGTCATACAGCCGGTGGCGCAGGGTCGGGCCCGACGGCCGCCAGAGCCCTGAACGCGCGATCAGCAGCGCCTGCCCCGGCGAGCCGAGCCGGGCGAGCCACCGGTCGAGGCGCCGGGTGCGCGCGCCGCCCCGCCCCCGTGCGGCCGTCCGGCGATAGATCTGCAGCGCCAGGGCGCGCAGCCGCGCAGCGGCCTGGGCGTTCGCCGCCAGGGCCTCCACCAGCGCCAGGGTGTAGGCGTTGCGGCTCAGCGCCTCGCGCGCGGTCGCCTGATTCTCCCGCCGCTCGGCCTCGGCCAGCGCTACGCCCAGCGCCCCGATCTTGCGGATCAGCTCCGGTCCTGGGCCCGCGGGCGGGCGTGCTTGCGTCTTGCGTGTCGCCAATGCCCCGGCCGTGCGCGACGGCCCCTCTTCCCCATCGCCTGTCTTCGTCCAGGCGGTCGCGGTGTCAAGCGGCGCAAAGCGTCGGCGGTCGATCATCGGCCCTCGCTGGCAAGCCAGTCACGATAGGAACCCGGGCCGCAGACGAAGGGATCGGGAAAGGCCAGCTGCAGGTCGGCCCGCTCGCGATAGAGCACCCGGTCCGCCTTGGGGATGGGGGTTCCGTCCGCATAGACGCCATACGCCCAGTAGCCGACCGGGATCGCCGGGTCGGTGGCCGCCTCCACCTGGCGCTTGTACCAGCTCCAGATCTCGTACACCGGATAGTTGGTCCCGGCATAACGCTGCGTCATCGTGTCGCCCAGCGCGCCGAGCTTGGTGAAGTGCCAGAACCGCAAAGGGACGCCATTGACGGTGATCCGCCCGTCCTTGCCGATCGCCACCTCGCGCCGCGAAAGGTTCCAGCTGGCGACGTTATAGCCGGGGTCGCGGATCACCTTGACCTTGTCGAACAGCGCCGGGACGTGGTCGCACCACCGCTGGTCGACGAACAGGCCGCGGTCCATGTCGTCGTAACAATAGTCGAGCAGCCGGTCGTTCCACCACTTGGCGAACCGCGCGCCCTCGCCGCCCGCGCGCACCGCCACGAAGCCCAGGTTGAAGATGCCCGTGCGCGAGGCCGACAGGTCGTTGTCGAGGATCGCGGCCGGCTCGTCATTGGGGTCGATCAGGTGCGGGGTCAGCAGGATGTCGTCGCTCTGCAGCCAGCGCTCCAGCGGCTCCAGGCTTTCGAACAGGGCCGTGTCGGGGTCCAGGTAGATCACCGCATCGGCGCCGGACGAGCACGCCTGGTGCAGGAACGGACCCTTCACCGCGGTGCAGACCTCGACCACATCGTGCTTGAAGAGCCATGAGGGGTAGTCGGCGATGCCCAGCTGCTCGGCGAACACCACCCGGTGGAACGGCTCGGCCGCGGGATCGAAGGCGAACCCGCGCGGGGGCGCGTCGGTGATCAGCGCCACGAGCTCCCAGTCCGGATGGCGCCGGCGCAGCGTCTGGAACAGCACCCGGGCGCGGTTCAGATAGGAGAAGGTGAAGCTCGAATAGCACAACACCCTCATCCCGCGCCCTCCGGCAGGAGGTCGGCGGTGAGGCCGCTGAACACCAGATCGTAGCGCTTCGCCGGCCGCACGGCGCGCGCAAGCTCGAGAATCTCGCCGCTGGCGAAGGCCGCGTCGAGGGCGGCCTCGTCGGCCAGCACCCGGCCGCAGCCGCCGTCCCGCACGAAAGCGGCGACGTTGCCGCTGTCCGGGCCGGTGACCACCGCGGCCCCGGCCGCGGCCGCCTCATAGGCGGTGAAGGAGAAGGTCTCACGGCACAGCGGCCAGACCATCGCCGCATCCACGCCCAGCGCCTCGATCGCGTCCCGCATGGCGTGCGCCTGGGCGGCGCCCACCATCACCGGGTGATGGGCGATCGGCAGGCCGATGTCCGTGCGCACGCCCAGGTGCAGGAAGCTGTAGCGCGGGTCGTCGGCGTACTTGAGCGCCAGCTGCCGGAAGATCGGCCAGCCCTTGTGCGGCGCCGGCAGGCCCACGAAGGCGAAGCGGAAGCGCCCGTCGGCCACGCGGGCCGGGGCCGCGCCGTCCGTCCGTTCCACCAGCCGCGCGTGCGGCAGCACGGTCTCGCCGGCGGTGGGATAGCGGCCTCCGGCGCGCCAGGCGTCGAGCGTGCTCTGCGCCGGCGCGGCCACGGTCAGGCTCAGCGCCTCGAACAGGCGTGCGTGCCCCTCCAGGTGCCGGGCGCGCAGGGGCTGGTAGGCGCAGACGCCGCAGGCGGCGCTGTCCGGCGGCGGCGCGCCGCAGTCGGCCACGTCGTTGCGCAGGAGGTGGTAACCCGCGCACAGGCTGGCGAAGTCGTGCAGCCAGAACACCCCCTCCGACAGGCACGCCGCCTCGAGGATCGCCAGAGTCTCGTCGACGCTGTGCCCAAGCAGGCTGTGGATGGCGAAGCTACGGCGCCCGGGCTGGGCGGCGCGGGCGGCGGCGCGCACCGCGCCCGCCACGGCGCCGGCGTCGAAGGCGCCCAGGGCCTCGCCGTTCCACCACACCCCCAGCGGGCCCGGCTCGTCCGCAGCCCGCAGGGTCGGCCAGGGCGCGACCGGGAACAGGTGCAGGTGGTCGAGGCCCGCCTCGGCGATTCGCGCCGCCTCGCGCTGCAGGCAGATCTGCAAGCCGCCCAGGTTGGCCGAGAAGTCGTCGTGGCTGAAGGTCAGGTGCAGGTCGCGCCAGCCGGTCCGCGACGCGGCGAAGGCGGCGCTCAGGCGCTCAGGCGCGTGCACGGGGATCGCGGCGGAGGCCCTCACGGCCTGGGCCACCCGCGCCTCCACCGGGACCAGCGCCTCGATCAGCCGGTGGCGGAAGCCCAGGTCGATCCGGGCCACCCGGCCTTCGGCGCGCCCGGCGGTGACGAAGTGGACGAAGGGATTGACCCCGGCTGCGCCGATGTCCGGATAGGCGTTCAGGTAGTCGGTCAGCGCGAAGTGCGGGCTGGGGTCGCGCCCTTCCCGCCAACCGGCGACCAGGAAGTGCTCCAGCGGGTCCATGCCCCCGGCGGCCACGTCGGGGTTGGAGGTCAGGTAGAAGTCCGCGTCGAATTCTGCGGCCACCGCCGCCCGCGCTTCGGAGCTGATCGCGTCCGGTGGGGGCGGCGGCGGCGCCGGGTGCGTCGCCGGGGCGACCTCGTAATGCGGCGCGAACGCCTCCTCGTCGCCGGCCGGTGATTCGGCGTAGTAGGCCCGCGCGAGCTCCGAGCGGACGATCTCGCGCCCCTCCCGGCGGCCGTTGGTCAGGTAGTGGTGGAACGGGTTCACGCCCGCGCGCGCTACGTCCTGATGCGCCGAAAGATAGGCGCTGGTGGAGAACCACGGCGCCGGATCGCGGCCCTCACGCCAGCCGACCAGCGCATAGTGCGCGGCCGGGTGTGTCGCGCCATCGACGTCGCGATAGACCTGCCGATAGAACGCCGGGTCGACGGCCGAGGAGATCACGAGCTGCACTTGGTCGAGTTGGGCCGTCGCGGCCATCGGGGATTCGTTCCTTTGCCCGGACGCCGGTGTTTGCAACGAAAGGCCAGGCTGATCAACCGGCGCTCCGCCCTTGCGACGATGAGCCCCGCGCCATAGAGCGGTAGGCTTCGAAGGCGACCTGAACGACGAATGACCAACCCCGAGGCTGCCACCGGCTCCGCAGAGCGCGTCGCATACCTGGTGCTGGGCATGCACCGCTCCGGCACCTCCGCCACGGCGCAGCTCCTGGCGCTGGCCGGCGCGCACCTGCCGCAGAACGTCATGCCGGGCGACCGGCACAACGTACAGGGCTATTTCGAGCCCTGGAAGATCGCCGTCTTCAACGACCGGCGCCTGCGGGCGGGCGGCGGCGCCTGGGACGACGTGTTCGCCTATCCGCACCGGCCGCTCCCGCGCCGCAAGGAGCGTGGCTGGCTGAACCAGGCCGCGGCCCTGTTCGCCGAGGAGTACGGCGAGGCGCGGCTGCCGCTGCTCAAGGACCCCCGCGTCACCGTGCTGTTGCCGTTCTGGCGCGCCGTGTTCGACGACCTGGAGATCGCGCCCCGCGCCGTGATCCCGGTGCGCCATCCCTTCGCGGTGGCCGGCTCCCTCGGCCGCCGCGACGGCTTCGCGGTGGAGAAGTCGCTGCTCCTGTGGAGCGCCTACATGCTGGCCGCCGAGGCCTACACCCGCGATCTGCCGCGGGTCTTCGTGGGCTACGACCAGATGCTGGCCGACTGGCGCGGCGAACTGGCCCGCATCGAGGCGGCGGTGGGCCCGAACCTGCCGCCGCTGAGCAAAGCCGCGGCCAAGGCCATCGACCGGGCGCTGACGGCGGATCTGCGCCACAATGACGGCGCGCCGGACCTTTCCGCATATGGCTGGGCGGGCGGGCTGACCGAGCAGGTCTGGGCCTGGTTCGCCGATGCGGCCGCGGGCCGCCCAGCCCCGCCGGGCGCGCTCGAGGCCGCCGCCGCCGAGCTCGCTCGCCGCAGCCAGGACGTGGGCGTGCTGGTCTCCCCCGTGACCCGCGACCTCGACGCCGCCCGCGCCGAGTTGCATGACCTGCGCCTGGGCGCCGCCATCGCGCGCGATCAGATCCGCCAGCTCGACGCCGAACGCCAGGCCCTGGCCGACCAGCTCGCGGCCCTTTGGGACGATCGCGGCCAGGCCGAGGCGCTGGTCGACTCTATCCTGGCGCGCGGCTAGGCGGGCGGGCGCTTTGGACCGGCCCCGTTCCGCCACCGCGCCGCCGCTCCGCCTCGCGGACGCCGAGGCCTTGCTGGCCCGCCGCCGCGCCGCCTGGCGCGACCGGGCGGCCCTGGCCGAGGACCGCTGGCGCCGCTATCGCGAGGCCGCGGCCCGCCACGCGGGCGTCACCGAGCGCAGCCGACTGGAGCAGCGGCTCGACCGGTTGCTGGCCCGCGGGCGCTGGCCCGGCCGCACCCTGCAGCTCGCCCGCTCGGGCCTGTGGCTGCCCAGGCTCACCGAGGGCCTGGGGTGGGGCGGCGGGCCCACCGTCAGCCTGCCGCGCTACGTCCGCGCCGGCCCCGATCCGCAGGTCCGCCCCAAGGCGCTGTTCGACCAGGTCTGGTACCTGGAGAAGAACCCCGAGCTGATGGGCGGCCAGTGGCCGCCGCTGGCCCATTACCTGGTCCTGGGCGACCCGCAGGGGCGCTCGCCGCATCCGCTGTTCGACGCCCGCGACTACCGCGCACGCCACGCAGTCAAAGTCGCCGCCAGCCGCCAGTCGGCCCTGCAGCACTTCCTCTTCACCGGCGCCCAGGAAGGTTTCGACCCGCACCCGCTGTTCGATCTGCGCTGGTACGTGGGGCGCTGCGAGGAGTTGGCGGAGACCGGCGAGAACCCGTTGATCCATTACCTGCGACAGGGCTGGCGCGAGGGCCGCGACCCGCACCCGCTGTTCGCCGGCGACTGGTACCTTGAACACAATCCGCAGGCGGCCGAGGCCGGGTCGGCCCCGCTGCTGCACTACGTCATGTTCGGCGCCGCCGAGGGGCGCGACCCGCACCCGCTGTTCGACGCCGCCTGGTATTCGGCGCGACGGCGCGACGTGGCCGGATCCGGCTACGACCCGCTTTCCCATTTCGTGCGCGTCGGCGCGCGCCAGCGCTCCAGTCCCGGCCCGCACTTCGACGTCGCCTATTACCTGGAACAGCAGGTCGAGCTGGCCGAGACCGCAGCCAATCCGCTGGTCCACTACGTCACCGAAGGCGCGTTCACCGGCGCCTGGCCCGCCGCGGACTTCGACGAGGGCGGATACCTCGCCGAACACCCCGAGGTGGCCGACACGCCGTGGAGCGGTTTGGAGCACTCCTTGCGCACCCATGCCGCGCCCCCGACCCCCGCGCCGGGAGCCCAGGGCCGCTGGGTCTCCGCCGAGGCGCTGTTCGAGCAGCTGCGCGTCACAGCCCGCGCCCGCGACCCGGCCGCCTACAACCTGCCCGCCTGGCTGGGCCTCGCCGCCGAATTGCGGCGCCAGGCGGCCGAGGATCGCGCCGGCCCGTCGCCGCCGGCGCCCGCCATGGGGCCGCTCGCCGAGGCCGACCGCGGGACGGTCCAGCTCGTCCAGACCTGCAGCCCCGCCGCCGCCGACGCCGCCGCGCGGGCGGGCGCCGGCCCCATCGTGCTGTTCGCGGACCGGCCCCTGCAGGTCGCCCCGGACGCCCTCGCGGCCCTGCAGGCGGCCCTGGACGAACCTGGCGTCGCCGCCGCCGCGCCCAAGCTGCTCGGCGCCGACGGGCGGATCTGGTCGGCCGGCGCCGGCCTGACGCTGGACGGGACGGTCCTGCGCCAGGGCGCGGGCGAAGCCGGCGACGCTGTCGACTGGGCCGCCCCGCGGGAACTGGACGCGGCGGGCGAGGTGGCGGCGGTCCGGCGCGCGGACCTGCTGGCGGCGGGCGGCCTCGATGCGGCCTTCGCGACCCTGCCGGCCGCCCTCGCCGACCTGGCCTTGCGGCTGCGCGCCCGGGGCCTGCGCACCGTCTATGCGCCCGCCGCGACGGCGCGCATCGCGCCGCCGAACGCGACCGACGGCGGCGCCATGCGCGACGCCCAGCGCCTGCTCGAGCGCTGGGCCGAGGCGATCGAGGCCCTGCACGAGGTCCGGCTCATCGCCTTCCATCGCCCCGACCTCGCCGGCCCGGCCGCCTGGAACAGCGTGGCCCGCGCCCTGCCCAACTACCGCGGCCATTACCAGCCGCACCTGCCCGGCGAACTCGGCTTCTACGGCGACGACGCGGCCGTCCTGCGGCGGCAGGCCGGCCTCGCCCGCCGCTACGGCCTCGCCGGCTTCTGCCACCTGTTCCGTGTGGAGGCCCCGCCGGCCGTCCTGCTGCGCGCCGGCGGCCCCGACTTCGGCTTCTGCCTCTGTGTGGGCGAGGACGCGCAAGCCGAGGCCGACGTCCCCACCCTCGTGGCCGCCATCGCCCCCTACCTCGCCCATCCCCGGGCCTTGCGTGTCCACGGCGCAGCCCTGCTGGCCGCCGCCGCCGCACCGCAGGGCCCGGACGGCGCCGCCTGGACGAGCGCCCTGCGCGAGGCCGCCCGCGCCGAAGGCCTGGGCGAACTCTTCCTGGTGCGCTGCGCCGACTTCGCCATGCCGGCGGGCCCCGCCCCCGCGGATCAGGGCTTCGACGCGGCCGTGGACTTCGCCGAGGCCGGCGAGATCGCGCCCATCTCGCCGCCCGGGCCGGTGGTCAATCGCCGCCACCAGGGCGTGGTGCGCGACTACCGCGCCCTGGTCCGCCAGGTCCTGGCCGCCCCCGGCGCAGACCGCCTGCCCGCCGTCGCGCCGGGCTTCGACGACGCCCCGTGCGGCCAGGACCTGGCCAGCGTCTTCCACCACGCCTCGCCCGGCGCCTTCCAGGCCTGGCTGGAGGGGGCCATGGCCCAGGCCCGGCGGCGGCGCTTCGGCGAGGCCCAGCTGGTGTTCGTCCACGCCTGGAACGGTTGGCTGCAGGGCGCCCATCTGGAGCCGGACGTCCGCTTCGGTCACGGCTGGCTGGAAGCGGCGCGCAACGCCGCCGACGCGGATCTGTTGGAGCGGCCGTGACCGCCGCCGCCCTCCCCGACGTGACCGTGGTCGGCTACCCCTTCAGCCTCACGGGGATGGGCGAGCACGCCCGCTCGGTCTGCCGCGCGCTCTGGGCCGCCGGCCTGGCGCCCGGCCTGGTGGACGTGGACGCCTCGGCCGCCCCTCCGGACGCCGACTTCGCCCGCGAGTTCCGCCCCCACCTGCGGGCGGGCCTGGGACGAGGCCCCAACCTCTTCTGCCTCAACGCCGACGAGGTGGAACGGGTGACCGGCCTCCTGGACGCCGCCGCCTTCGAGGCGGCGCACAACATCATCTACCCTGCCTGGGAGCTGGCCGCCTTCCCCGCCCCCTGGGCCCCGCTGCTGGAGCGGTTCGACGAGGTCTGGGCCCCCTCGGCCTTCATCCGCGACGCCCTCGCCCCGGCTGTCCGCCGACCGGTGCTGCACATGCCGCTGGCGGTGGAGATGAAGCTCTCGGCCTTCCTGGGGCGGCGCTGGTTCGGCATGCCCGAGGACGCCTTCGTGGTGCTGTTCTTCTTCGACGCCGCCTCCTTCGCCGACCGCAAGAACCCCGCCGGCGTGCTGGCCGCCTTCGAGCGCCTGGCCGCACGCCGGCCCGAGCAGCCCCTGCACTGCGTCATCAAGTTCCGCGGCGCCCCCGGGACCGAGCCCGAGCGCCGCGCCCTGGAGGACCGCCTGGCCGCCCTGGGCGGGCGCGTGCAGGCGATCAACGCCGACCTCTCCGACAACGAGATCAAGAACCTGGTCCGCAACGCCGACGTCTTCGTCTCCATGCACCGGGCCGAGGGCTTCGGCCGCGGGATGGCCGAGGCGATGGCCCTCGGGCGTCCCGCCGTCGCCACCGGCTATTCCGGCAACCTCGACTTCATGACCCCGGAGACCAGCCGCCTGGTGGGCTACGACCTGATCCCGGTGCCTGCAGGCGCCTATCCCCACGGGGAGAGCCAGGTCTGGGCCGAGCCCTCGCCTGACCACGCCGCCGACCTGATCGAGCAGCTTTTGGACGACCCCGCCGGCGCCGCCGATCTCGGCCGCCGGGCCCGCCGCCACATCCGCACCCACTTCTCCGCCCGCGCCGTCGGCCTGCGCTATCGCGAGCGGCTGGAGGCGATCGGCGCGCCGGAGGGCTGACGGCCCGACGCGCTGCGCTCAGCTGTCTTGGCTGTTGGCGGCGGTCGGATTCAACGATTGCGACCCGGGACTGGCTGCGCCGAGCAGAATCTCCCAGGCGTCGTCGTTCGCGACGCGATCAAGCGCAGCCTCGTCAAGCGGATTGAGCAGCGTTCTGAGCCTGCCGGCCTCGTCCTGGATCGTCACAAGGGCCGTCTGGCCGCAGGCGCGGTGGACGGAGACCATGGTGATCACGGCCGCGATGGCGGCGTCACGGGACGGAAAACCCAGCTTCACCCCGTCATCGCCATTGATCGTCCAGATCTGCCCGAGTTTGAAAACCCCGTACTGAAAAGCAACCATGGCCATCCGATCTTTCGGTGACCGTAGTGCGCGAAGTCAGGCTTCGTCTGTCGCATACCTGAAATTGCAGGAGATCGGCCGCCGGGCTGCAGCAGCGTGGTCCATCATGCTGACCGCTGAGGTTGACGGTCGCCTGAGTCCTGCTCCGAACCGAATAAACCGGTGTATTAAATCAGCCGCCGGATCTTGTAATATTATGTCGGAAACACGATTTATAAGTTCAAGAATCGCGGTTTTTTGTAAACTTTGTGCAAAGAACTTCCGAATTAAATTCATAGTCCCCAAAAATAGTGCGACGGATGGGTCTGACCCATCGGGAGCCCAGGTGCAGCTACTTAACTTTTTCTTGTCCGCTTTGAAGCCGAACGACCGTGCGGCGCTGACCGCGAACATGTCCGAAGTGGCGATCGGCGCAGCCCAGGTCCTGTTCGAGACCGGCGATCTCGTGGACACCATCTACTTCCCCGGCAGCGCCTGCATTTCCGTGGTCATTGTCTTGAGCGACGGCAAGACCGTAGAAACCGCGACCGTCGGCCGCGAAAGCGTCGTGTCGCTGATCGACGCCATCACCGATCAGCCGTCCCGCTCGAGGGTTTTCGCGCAGATCGGCGGCAGCGCCATGCAGATGGCGGCGTCGGCGTTTCGGGGACGGCTGGCGGAGAGCGGCGACCTGTTGGCGCTGACCTTGCTGCATGCCCGCGCCACGGCCATGCAGGCCGAGCAAGGGGTGGCGTGCAACGCGGCGCACGGCGTTCACGGACGCCTCGCCCGATGGCTGCTGATGACGCAGGACCGGGTGGGGACGGACAGCTTCCCGCTGACCCAGGACTATATGGCGGTTATGACCGGCGTGCAGCGCAGCACGGTGAGCAACATGGCCGGCGCGCTGAAGAAGGCCGGGGTGATCGACTACTCGCGCGGCAACCTCAGGATCGTCGATCGCAAGGCCCTGCTGCGACATGCCTGTGAATGCTACGCGATCGTGTCCGACCAGTTCGAAAGCCTGCGTCCCGACGGCGGCCAGCGCCCGTCGTAGGCGACCCCTGTGGAGGGTCTCAGGCCGCCGCGCGCGGCCGCCAGACAGCCGGGTCCATCGCCAGGTAGATGAGCCCCGCCATCGCCGCCACGTCGAGGAAGTAGAGGTATCGGTAGTCGCAGGCCACCGAGATCACGAAGAAGCTGGCGGCGAATCCCAGCGCCGAGACCAGCATCGCCGCCATCGCCACGTCCGCCGGCTCGCGCCGCCACAGCAGGGCCGCCGCCACCAGCGCCGCCACCGCCGCATAGCTCAGGTGCGAATAGAGCGGCGTTCCGAAGAACCGCCCGGCGTAGTCCGCCAGCGCCTGGTCCTGCGGCTCGACGCCCGCGGGGATGTCCAGGTCCTCCAGCAGCGCCGGCGGCCCGGTCACGCCCACATGGACCGGCAGGCAGCGGTCCAGCTTCGGTGTCGCGAACACCTGGACGAACACCGCCCAGCGGTGGGCGAGGTAGTCGCCGGTGTGCCGCAGGATGACCTCGCGCCACTGCGCCCCCATCACCGGGTCGGGGTTGCGCCACAGCGCCCGCCGGAACGCCGGGTCCACATCCAGGGTGTCCACCCGCTCGGCCGAATAGGTCGTGGCCGCCTTGGCGCGCAGCAGGGCTGCGGCGGCCGGGTTGGTCTTGGCCAGCAGGTCGAAGGTCAGGGCCGGATCGTGCGCCGCGGCGCCCACGATGTCGTAGTGCTGCAGCACCAGCAGGCCGGCGTTGGGCCGCAGTTTCGGCGCGATGGCCCCGGGCTGCACGGCGGCGTTGATCCCCACCGCTAACACGATCACCGCTGCGAGCCCGCCCAGTCCCCAGCCGAGGCTCGCGCGCCAGCCCCCGCCCCGGGCGATCCACGCCAGCACCAGGGCCGCCGCCAGCACCGTCACCGCCCCGTTCTGCCGCACCAGAGCCGCCAGGGCGAAGCACAGTCCCGCCGCGGCCAGCGGCGCGATCCGCCCGGCCGTCGGCCACCGCCGCGCCGCATGCGCCAGGAGCACGAACCCCGCCACCGCCAGGTTGGCGAACAGCACGTCCTTCCAGACGATGGCCTGGTAGACCAACAGCCCCGGCGTCAGCACCGCCGCCAGCGTCAGCGCCGGCGCCGCCCAGCCGATCCGCGGCCGCAGCCCCCCCATGGCGATCAGGCTTCCGTAGAGCAGCGCCCCGCTGGCGGCGACGTAGAGCCCGGTCCCGCTGAGCAGCTCGTCAAACCGCCCCAGGATCCACGACACCACCGCCGGCGCCCAGGTCTCCCGAACGCCGGTGCGGCCCTCGTGCAGCGCGACCACCGAATCCAGCGACAGGTGCCCCGGCAGATTGGCCGCCAGCATCAGCACGAAGCCGCCGATCAGCACGATCCGGTAGGCGTTGGCGGCGCTGGGCTCGAACCAGGACCTGACCGTGCGATCCTCCAAGCGAACCCTCCCCGGCGCGGCGGCGCCCCGACGGCGCCGTTGGTAGTCGGCCCTCCGGCCGCTGCAAAGCCTCAAAAGGTTCGCGTCCGCCCCGCCAGGGCCTATGGTGGCCCGCTCCGCCGGCCAGGGACCCGCCCGAATCCTCGCAATGCCGCCCCGCCAGGATCAAGACCTTCAAGCGACGCTGGCCGGCTTCCCCAAGCAGCGCCCGTCGCTGCCGCCGGCGCTGCAGCGGATCTACGAGAAGCAATACCTGCAGAACCGCAGCGGCGTGACGGTCGCAGCCTCCCTCTCCCAGCGGCTGGAGCGCTGGCTGCACCGGCAGGTGGCCGCCGACGCCCTGGGCGGCGTCGCGGGCGCGACCCTGGAGCTGGGCGCCGGCACCCTCAACCAGCTGCCGTTCGAGCCGCACACGAAGGTCTACGACATCGTCGAGCCCTTCAGCGCCCTCTTCGAGCACTCCGCCGACCGCGGCCGCATCCGCGAGGTGTTCGCCGACATCGGCGACGTGCCGGAAACCCGGCGCTACGCGCGAATCACCAGCGTCGCGGCCCTGGAGCACATCTGCGACCTGCCCTTCGTGCTCGCCCGGTCGGCGCGCCTCCTGGAGGAGGGCGGCGTGCTCCGCGCCGCGATCCCGAGCGAGGGCGGGCTGGTCTGGGCGCTGGGCTGGATGCTGACCACGGGCCTGGAGTTCCGCCTGCGCTACGGCCTCGACTACGGCCAGCTGATGCGCCACGAGCACGTCAACGACGCCCGCGAGGTCGAGGCCCTGGCCCACGCCCTGTTCGAGGAGGTGGAGATCCGCAGCCTGGGGATCGGCCGCCAGCTCTCCTTCTACCGGTTCATTTCCGCCCGCCGCCCCCGCCTCGACCTGGCCCAGGCGTGGGAGCGCCGCTTCCGGCCGCTGCCGCAAGACGCGCCGGCCCAGGCGGCCGGCTAGTTGATCATTTCCTCGCGCAGGGTCTTCGCCGCGCTCCAGTAGATGAGGGCGGCCGGAATCCCCAACACGGTGAACAGCAGGATTGACCATTTGACGCCCGCGGCCGGGCCAAGGCGCATCACGTTGGAAATGAGGTCGCTGACGATCCCGATACCCAGCGGTCCCAGGCCGAGGCCGATGAGGTTGGTGGTGAAGAGGAGACTGGCCGTCGCCGTCGCCCGGACCCGTGGCCGCACCAGGCCCTGGATCGCCGCATAGACCGGCCCGGTCCACAGGCTGCTCAACAGTCCGGGGATCATCAGCAGCGCGAACCCGATCAGCACGGAATCCGACAGCAAGGCCGCGGTGTAGAAGGGCACGGCCATCAGCATCCCAATCGCCGGGATGCGGGCGTAGGCGCGGATGTCGCGCTTGGCGAAATGGTCCACCAGCTTGCCGCCGAGGATGGCGCCGATCGCGCCGGAGACCCCGGTGGTCACCCCCAGCGCCACGCCCACGAAGCCGGTCGCCTCCAGCCCCATGCGCTGGGCGAGGACCGCGATCTCCTCGGCGTGGTTGCGGAAGAAGAACGAGCCCAGGAAGGCGGTCATCCCATAGGTCACGAACGACTTCACGGCGCCGCCGAAGATCAGCCGCCACAGCGCCCGCTTGCCGCGGATCTCGCGCAGCGCTTCCAGCAGCGGCGGCGCCTGCTCCTGCTGCGCGGCGAGGTGGGCCTTCAGGCGACGACGGGGCTCCCGCAACAGCGTGGCGGCTGCGACGGCCAGCAGGAGGCCCGGCAGGCCTACGATGAAGAAGGCGGCGCGCCAGCCCCACAGGTCGGCGACCAGCCCGCCGATCACCATGCCCAGCAGGCTGCCGACCGGCGAGCCTATGGTGTAGAAGGCCATCGCCGAGGCGCGCTCCGCCTTCGGCGTATAGTCGGCGATCAGCGAGACCGCCGGGGGCGTGCAGCCGGCTTCGCCGACACCCACGCCGATGCGGGCCAGGATCAGCTGGGAGAAGTTCTGGGCGAGGCCGCAGACGGCGGTGAAGGCGCTCCACAGGGCGACCGCGCCGGCGATGATGAAGGGACGGTCGCCGCGCTCGGCCAGCCGCGCCACGGGAAAGCCCAGCACGGTGTAGAACAGCGCGAAGGCCAGGCCGGTCATCACCCCCAGCTGCCAGTCGGCCAGGTGCAGGTCGTTGCGGATCGGCTCGGCCAGGATCGAGACGATCTGCCGGTCCAGGAAGTTGAAGATATAGATCAGCAGCAGGATCGAGAGGGCGTAGCGACGATAGCCGCGGGTGAAGGCCGCCGCTTCCGGCGCCGAACCCTCGACGGCGAGCCCGGAGGGCTCGGTGGCGGTCGTCGTCATCATTCCTCCCGGTCCGCTTGGCGAGGCGCGCCGGCGGCTTGCTGTCGTGATTGTCTGCTCTTGGCCGCCTGGGCGCCCGTCGTCGGTCACGCCGCGGCGAAGCGTTCCTTCCAGCTCGTCTGGCCGGGGATGACCTCGGAGATGGCGTAGAGGCTCGAATAGGCGATCGAGGGATCGGTTCCGAGCGGGGGCTTGCCCGCCATGAAGTCCTCGACCGCCTGCAGCAGTGTCCAGCGCATGCGCACGATGGCCATGTCGCCGGAACAGAGGAACTCCTTGGACCGGTCGGTCCGCGGCCCCATGCTCATCTCGATGGCGGTGTCTTCGGTGAAGAGCCCGCCCTCCCCCTTGAAGCCGGCGTAGGAACGGCCGTCGCGCATGGCCTGGCGGTCCTGGCCCCAGCGATTCTCCGCATTCCCCAGCGGCGGCGCCCAGTTGTCGATGTCCGAGCCCGGCTTGGCGAGGATCGAGTTCTCGCCGTCGTAGGGCTCGTCGTAGCTCCAGCCCACGAAGACCCACCAGGTGGTCTCGTTGTCGATCGGAACGAGAATCTGGTAGGCGGCCTTGTTCGGCTGGCCCGTGGGCATCGAGGCGTGGAACGGCATCACGAACTCGTTCAGCCGCACGAGGGTGGCGCCGTCCGCCAAGGGCCGCAGCGCCGCGCCGCGATAGCCGTATTTGGTGGGCTGGAATTCGAAGCGCGGCGCCAGGTTCTCGCTGGCGCCCTTGTAGGCGTCGCCCAGTTCGCCGAACCAGTCGCGGTGCAGGAAGCCGATGTGCGAGGAATCCAGCGTCGCCTCGAGCCCCTGCACGAAGTTCACCGGGATCTTGGTGCTGGCGACGAAGCAGTGGCTGGCCGGAACCTGCATGTACGGCAGGTCCGGGAACTTGGGCGCCTCGCCCGCGCCCAGCCACACCCAGAGCATGCCGCCCGCCTCGCGGACCGGGAAATGGCGCACCGGCACGCGGGCGCAGAGCTTCTCCGGCTCCTTGTGCTCGTTGGGCATCTCCACGACCTTGCCCTCGGCGGTCATCTTCCATCCGTGGAAGATGCAGCGAAGCCCGTCACCTTCATTGCGGGCCAGGGTCAGCGAGGCGCGCCGATGCGGACAGTGCTCGTCGAGGAACCCCACCGCGCCCTTGGCGTCCCGGAAGGCGACGAAATTCTCCCCGAACAGCCGCACCCGGACCGGATCGCCGCCCGCCTCCAGCAGCCCGGCGCGGAGACATGGAATCCAGTAGTTGCGCCGCATCATCTGGCCCATGGGCGCGTCGCCCTCGACCAGGGTCAGCAGATCGTTCTGTTCGGGAGAGAGCATCGTTCCTCCTCGCCGCCGTGAGCGCTTGTGGGCGCGCCCCTTCGTCATTCCGTGGCGCATATCATACCCAGGCGGACCGGAATGGCTATGGCGCGACGGGGCCGCGGGCTACTATCGGGCCAACGGCGCAGACGACGCCGGGGCGGACGCAGCCCCACGGAGGACCAGGATGAATCAGATCGCTAAGGTGGCGGCCCAGGCGCCGGCGCACGTTCCGCCCGAGCTGGTGCGGGACTTCCAGTTCCAGAACCTTCCGGGCGCCGCCGTCGACGCCGTGCAGGCGGCGGCCGACAGCGTGCGCGGCGGGCCGGAGATCTTCTACGCGCTGAACGTCCGGCACGGGGCCCAGGACAACTGGGTCGTCACCACCCACGAGCTGATCCGCGAGGTCTTCCAGAACACGGAACTGTTCTCGAGCAAGGGCGGCGCGAACTTTTCGGCCTTGCTTGGCGAGACCTGGGACCTGCTCCCGCTGGAGGTCGATCCGCCTGAGCACGACAAATGGCGCGTGCTGATGAACCCGGTCTTTTCCCCGAAGCGGATGAAGGCCGTCGAAGCGGACATCAAGGCCACCGCGGCCAAGCTTGTCGACGGCGTGCTCGCCAAGGGCGAGGCGGAGTTCGTCGGCGATTTCAGCGAGGTCTTCCCGGTCGCCATCTTCCTCAGCCTGATGGGGCTGCCGCTGGACCAGACCGCCCGGTTCCTCGAGTGGGAAAACGGCATCCTGCACAGCGACGACATGGAGACCCGGATCGCCAGCGCCAGGGCGATCAACGACTACCTGCTCGGCGTGATCGCGGAGCGCCGGAAGACGCCGACCGACGACCTGGTCAGCTATATCCTGGCCCAGGGCGTGGACGGCCGCGAGGTCACCGACCAGGAGGCGCTCGGGGTCTGCTTCCTGTTGTTCGTGGCCGGCCTGGACACGGTGACCGCGACGCTGGGCTTCATCTTCAAGCACCTGGCCGAGCACCCGGAGCACCAGCAGCAGCTGCGCGACAAGCCCGAACTGATCCCCGACGCCATCGAGGAGCTCATGCGCGCCTATCCGATCGTGGTCAGCTCGCGGCTGGTGACCCGCGACGCGGACTTCCACGGCGTGCGGATGAAGAAGGGCGACCGGGTGACCCTGGCCACCATGCTGGCCGGCCGCGACGCCGGCGAATTCCCCGATCCCGACGTGGTCGACTTCGCCCGCGAGAAGGTCAACCACATCAGCTTCGCCGCCGGTCCGCATCGCTGCATCGGCTCGCACCTGGCCCGCCGCGAGATGCGGGTCGCGGTGGAGGAATGGCTGAGCCGGGTGCCGCCGTTCAAGGTCAAGCCCGGCGAGACGCCGGTCACCCACGCCATCGGGGTGTTCGGCGTCGACTACCTGCCGCTGGCCTGGTAGCCGCGCCCCGCCGTCCGGAGCGGGCGCGCCGGCCGCCGGAACGGGGTTTTCACTTCCGGCGATCACGCTCTAGGGTTCGCGGGGCGGCGCGCGGGAGGGGCGAGAGGACCAGGTCTGATGGATACGCCGCGGCCCCGGCGCTCGTACTTCGCCCTGATCGCGTCTCTGGTGGTGCTGGCCGGCGTCGTGCTGGTGGTGCTGGCCCGCGCCTATTTCGGCGGCGGGCTCACCCAGGCGGCCCCGGAGGTCCCCGCGCCCGTGCTCGCGGCCCCGCCGGGACCGCCAAGTCCGGACCACGTCGCGGCGGACCCCGGCCCGGTGACCTCCGCCATCCCGCTGAACGACCTGCCGCCGCCCCCGCCGCCGCCCGAGGAGGGCGGGGCCGCGCAGGAAGAGGCGGCGCCGGGCGCCCTGCCCGTCATCGAAAACCCCGACGCCCCCGCGCCCGAGAGCGCCCTGCCGCCGCCGGAACAGTGACGGCTCAGCCGAGGCCGACGGACTTGGCGTAGCGCTCCAGTTCCTTGAAGCCCTCGCGGCCCACCTGGCCCACCTTGGCGCCGTCCCAGGGGGTGACGACCGCACGGTGCACGCCTTCGGCCGCCATGGCCTCGAGGTGCGCCCGATCGACAGAGCCCAGGGTGATGGTGCCGAACTCGAACGGCTCGTTCGCCCGGCCGGCCGCCGCCAGGTGCGCCTTGATCGCCGGGATGCTGGACGCCGGACCGTGCCAGCCGTTCCCCAGGAGACCCGCGCGGCGCTCCGCCGGCGGGCTGCCGCCGCCGATGTGGATGGGCAGCGGCTTCTGGATCGGCTTCGGCCAGAAGCCGCACGGCCCGAAGTTGTAGAATTCGCCGTGGAACTCCGGCGTCTCCTGTTCGAACAGCACGCGCATGGCGCGGATCGTCTCGTCCATCTTGCGGCCCCGCTTGGACCAGTCGTTGCCGGTGTAGGCGTATTCGGCCTCGCTCCAGCCCAGGCCCACCGCCAGGTCAAGGCGGCCGCCGGAAATCACGTCGAGGGACGCCACCATCTTCGCGGCCAGGACGGCGTCGCGAAGCGGCAGCATGTAGATGCCGACGCCAAGGCGAATCGTCTTGGTGGCCGCTGCGAAGGCCGCCAGCGCGATGAGCGGATCGAGGAAGTCGGAGTCGGGGCCGAAGCTCACGTCGTCCTGGCTGCCCGCCTCGCCCTTGGCCACCACGGAGGGGTAGTTGCGCCACCAGCCCGGGCTCTTGTCGAGGCAGATGTGCTCACCGGACCATACGGCGTCGAAGCCGAGGTTCTCGGCGAGCACGGCGCACTCGACCTGCAGCTCGGGCTTCACCCAGACGATGTTGAGGCCCATCTTCACCGGCGCCGCCATGCAGTCCCTCCAATGTCGGGGACACCCATGCCGGCATCCCGCCTTTGTTCGCCGCCCGCGGTCGGCCGCCCTTTATCGGGGCGCCGGCCGCTGGGCGCAAGGCGGCCGCGACGCTATCGGCGCGCCCGTGCGGTGGCTTCGGTCATCATCTCCGCGCCGCGCTTGACGAACGGCTCCGGCGCGTCCGGCAAGGTCATGGCGCCGTGCTCGCGCGACGGCAGGATGACCGTGGCGGTGCCGGGCGTGGTCACCCAGCCACGCTGGCAGGTGCCCTTGATCTCCAGGTCGACCACGCAGTGCCGGCCCTCGCGCCGCTTGGCCGCCACCCGGCCTTCCATGATGTGGAAGTCGCCGATGAAGTTGAAGGCGCGCATCTGGCAGAAGATCCGCCACAGCCAGGCGTCGTCGCCCATCCAGGCGGTGACCAGGTGGCCCATCCAGTTCATCCGCATGTCGGCGTAGTCGTAGGGCAGCGGCAGGCCGACCTTGTTGGCCCAGTCGGTTTCCCAGTGCAGCCGCTGCGCCACGTCCGGCACGCCGTAGGGGTTCTTCGGATAGAAGCCGGGGATCTTCTGGCGGGTCTTCCACCAGTAGCGCAGCGGCCCGTGGCCGTAGTGGCCCATGCCGCGGCCCATGTGCTCGGCGATGATGTCGGTGACGGTGAGCGGGCCCTTGGCCAGCGGCTGCATCAGGTCGCCGACCTCGACGTCCTCCCAGTAGCGGGGTTTGGCGCCGCGCGTCTCCTCTGCGGCGTACATGGCGTCGATCTTGGCGATGTCCTCGTCGCTGTAGACCCAGGGCTCGACGCCCTCGTGCTTGCCGCCCGTCTTCGAGCCGGAACGCTCGGCGACGATCAGCAGGGTCTCGTGGTTGGAGATCGGCGAGCCGACCGCGTCGACGTCGAGGCGGCGACGGGTGACGTGCACGGTCTTGCCGGCGAACTTGCTGGTGTCGATGACGCTCACGCCACAGGTGGTGGTCTCGTAGAACACTTGGTCGCCCGGCCGCACGGGCCGGTACCATTCATAGGTGAAGCCGGAGACGTATTCGCCGCAGCCGGGGAACAGCTGGCGGAACAGCTTCTTCTTCTCGGGGTCCAGCGGCGGGGTCTCGTTGATCCCGGTGATGGCCATGTAGGTCGGCGGCGCGATCTGTCCGCGCCAGCGGGTGGTCTTGGCGTAGTCCGGGTCGTTGTAGAGCGGATTGTCGTCGCCGTAGGAGAAGGCGAAGTGCGAGAT
>Ga0268265_10001066_pt1 | contig 24500 bp, 19 predicted proteins | sample KBSSwiS52_FD_190355 | JGI IMG/M metagenome (GOLD analysis project Ga0268265, IMG submission 190355) | Switchgrass rhizosphere microbial communities from Kellogg Biological Station, Michigan, USA - KBS Switchgrass S5-2 (SPAdes) (version 2) | ecosystem: Host-associated > Plants > Roots >... | reverse complement strand
GCGTCCAAGCGGCATATCCCTCATTTCACCTATGTCGAAGAGTTCGACGTCACAAAGCTGGAGGCGTTGCGCGGCGACCTCAATCGCGAGCGCGGTGATCGGGCGCGCCTGACGATCCTTCCGTTTCTGATCACGGCGATCTGCAAGGCGCTACCTGACTTTCCGATGATCAACGCGCGATATGACGAAGAGGCTGGGATCGTTACGCGGGCGGGCGCTGTGCATCTGGGCGTAGCCACACAAACCGACAACGGTTTAATGGTGCCGGTCTTGAGAAACGCTGAAAGCCGCAACATCTGGCAGCTCGCCTCGGAAATTGCGAGGCTTTCGGACGCTACGCGGAGCGGCAAGGCGAAATCAGACGAACTTTCCGGGTCCACGCTGACGATCACCTCCCTGGGCGTCTTGGGAGGCATCGCCACCACACCAGTCATCAACCGACCGGAAGTGGCGATCGTCGGCCCTAACAAGATCGTCGAACGTCCGGTGGTAGTCGAGGGACAGATCGCCATTGCCAGACTGATGAACTTCTCCATCAGCTGCGATCACCGCGTCGTTGACGGCTGGGATGCGGCGAACTTCGTCCAGGCAGTCAAGCGTCTCGTGGAAAATCCTGCGATGCTCTTCATACCCTGAACGAAGGCGCGTGCTGGCTTCGAAAGATCAAGACATATGAGTTTCTTCGTACCTTTCGCCCCACATCTTGGATTTCCGTCGATCGACACGCCCCTGTTCCGGCAGTGTGTCGGCAGCGCCGATCCAGTCCGACAGATTGCTTTTGCCGCCGAACGCGGTCTTGCCGGTGTGCAGGATCCCTTCGCTGCTACACGGACGGAGGACGAGCAGGTTCGGATCGGCGCGGCGATCAAGGACCATGGGCTTCGCCTCGGCTGCTATACCTACGCAAGCCCGGATGTCATGATGGCAAGCCCTTGGGGAAGCGGCGATCGCGCGATTGAGGAGCGGATCGAGGCGGATGTCGCGGCCGCGTTTAAAATCGGAAAGCGGACGGGCGCCTCCGAGATCGCGGTGCTAAGCGCGGCAACAAGTATCCATTCGCCGGAGCGACAAAGAGATAATATGGAGCGTTTGCTGCGCCAGCTTGGCAGCAAGGCAAGCGACGAGGGCTTCACCCTCTGCCTAGAAGCGGTCGATGCGTCCCGTCTGCCGTGGGCCCTTCTCCACCATCTGGCCGATGCTGCCGAGGTCGTTCGAGCCGTGGCCAGCCCTTCTGTACGTCTGGTTTTTGACACGGCGCACGTCGCCGCAATGGATGGAGACCCGAACTCGGTGCTGGACTCGGTTTGGGATCTTGTCGAAGTGGTCCAGATTGCCGACGTCCCCGGACGTGTCGAAATCGGTGGCGGCGGCCTCGCGCTCGAAAGCTTCATTCTGGACGTTATTCGGCGCGGCTATGGTGGGCTCATCGAACTGGAGCATCGATGGAGCGCCCCAGGCCCCACCTTCGAGACCAGCTATCTAAAGTATATCGCCTCGCTCGATGAGCGGATCCATCTGGCCGTAATGTAGATTCGCCTCCGGCTGGCGGCTATGAGGCCAAGCGTGCTTCATTTCCAAAATCTTCGTAGCGCATTTCTAATGCTAATTGTCGGTGGCTACAGGAGGAATCATGGTTGGCCTATCCTAGAGCTCTATCGTCAGCGGATGGGGCTTGTCCCGCGCGAGGTGTCCAATGAGGAAATCCTGGAGCGCTGTGTGCCGAGCGTCATCAACGAAGGCGCAAATCTCGTGGCGCTGGGTGTGGCTCAGCGGCCGAGCGATGTCGATGCGGTCTATGTCACTGGTTACTGATTTCCGGCGTCGCGCGGCGGTCCCCTCTATCTTGCTGACCAGATCGCCTTGAGCGGGGGCTGGAGCGCGTCGAGCATTATCATGAGCCGTTCGGCGACACATGGACGCCACCGCGTCCTTCAAGGCGAGCCCGCAAAGACGGATGACTGGAGCTAGGAATGATCAACAGGCCGTTGAACCGGTGGTGGAACGTTGTCGCCGGCGTTTTGGGCAATGCGATAGGCGCCGGCGCGATCGCGAACTATGCCGTCGGCGCGTTTACAAAAGGCATCGCTGCCGAGTTTGACTGGGAACGCAGCTACGCCACCCTTGGCATTGCATGTTTCTTCATCCTGGCAGGTCCTGGAAGCATTCTATTGGGCTCAGCGATTGCGCGTTGGGGGCTCAGGCCGGTCGTCGTCGTCTTTTTCGGGCTGTTCGGCTTGACGATCATGGCGGCTGCGGCCTTGCCTCCTTCGCTCCTTCTGTTTTGCCTCCTATTTTCGCTGATGGGTCTGTTTAGTGCGGCCGCCACGCCGTTGCCTTACACCATCGTGCTTTCCCGCCAGTTCGATCACAATCGCGGCATCGTGCTGGCGATCATGGCGAGCGGTGCGGGCCTCGGCGCCCTCTTCTTGCCAAGCTACGCCAATTTCCTTCTGGATTGGCAAGGTTGGCGCGCAGGATATCTTGGCCTTGGACTGCTCGTCGGGGTTGTCGGCGTGGGCAGCCTGCTACTGTTTTTGCGCGTGGCGCCGCTGCGAGAAGATCACGCAGCCGAGACCTCGATGAGCCTGAGGGAGATCTACACCACGAGTGGCACCTTCTGGATCATCGCCTTGAGCGTGCTGGCAATATCGATTGCGCTCGTAGGCCTGATAACAAACCTGATACCGATCCTCACCGATCGCGGCATGTCCGGCGCCGACGCTGCGGTTCTCGTCAGCATTCTGGGAGCGGTCTCATGGATCAGCCGGATCACGATCGGTCTGTTGCTGGACCGATTTCATGTAAAGTATATCGCCTCAGGCATTTTTCTGCTGTCCTTCGCGGGCATCGTGACCATCTCCCTCGTTCCCTCGGGCGCGGGACTATATTCGGCGGTCGTCCTGCTGGGTCTAGGGATGGGCGCGGAGGCGGATCTCATCACCTTCACGATGAGCAGATATTTCTCTCCAGCTTCGCTTCCCCGGGCGCTCGGAGCCGTCTGGATTTTCTGGGCCTGGGGTAACGGCATCGGCGTTTCGACGGGCAGTCTGTCGTACGATTTGACCGGCGATTACAATGCCGCCTTCATGATCTTCGGGGTGCTTGCGCTGGTTTCACTTGTCCTGTTCACGCGGCTGAAGAATTACGTCTATCCGGTAGAACATGACAGGAGCGGGGCAGGCGCGAGCGATTCTCGCCGGCGCGGCGACCGTTGAATGCGTCGGTGGCGCCTTCTGCACAATCGAATTGCTGCCGTCGCGCTGTTTTCGGTGGACAGGGATGATCAGGCTGCATGACAGGGTTGCTGGCGGGAAGGTCGCGCATTGCTGACGATGATCGCCGGCCCCCGCCGGGATCGGCCGTAATGGATGAAATGGTCGATGCGATTACCGCTTGCGGTGGCGAGTGCGTCGTCCTCGTCTATCCGGCGCCCCTCGAGGAGGAAACGCTGTGGCCGGACGTTTCTATCCTCATCACGCTTTAAGTCCCGTGCAACGCGCAATCTATAGCCAGGTCCCGCGTAAGGCGGCCGAGAACGCGATAACGCCTTTGCGGGGAATGTTGCCAGATAGCGGCTGCAATTTGCAGATCACGGTCGACTGGCTCGACCGGTTCAGCGGGGACCAAATTTCTCGCGCCTGGAGTATCCAAGAAGATGAGGCGAACCGCAAGCCTGTAGCTCGATCAACAATTTAGGTCTAGCTCCCACAGCTGCTAGGGCGTTAGCCTTACGAACAGACCAAAAACGCGGTGCCAGCCGATATGCTTCCGCGAAGACGTGGCTGGCGGCTTGGGCAGCCTGCGGTCCAGTCCCGCGGGTTAAAGGGGGGTCAACGGCAGCAGCGCCCTTGCTTGCTCCAAGCCACCTTGCTTGACGCGGGCTTGCTCCGTCCGAAGCGACTCTTGCGCAAAGATGGCGATCTGATCCATCTTAGGACCTGGAAGGCGTTTCGCAAGGCAGGGTCTGCTGAAAAAAGGCCTAGCGATTTGGAAGGGATCGGGCAAAAAGATTTCTTTGTCAGCGGTCGTCCGCCGGCCATGCTGGCGAAGAGTTCTTTCAGGATAGAGATGTTGCAGCGCAAAACTTCCACCCACCTCGATGAGGTATATGCTTCCTGGCATCGGGAGATGCCGACCAAGGATGTCTCGGCCATGCTCCTTGTGATCGGCCTGACCAGGATTGGTCGGATCATGGACGCTGATTACGATCGGCGAGCTCGGCGTGAGCATGGCGTCAGCGGAGCGGAAATGCGCATTCTATTCGCGCTGCGCCGGGCGGGTCGTCCCTATTCTCGGCGGCCGACGGATCTTTTTCGAGCGTTGCTGCTATCGTCTGGAGCGGTTACCAAGCAGGTTGACCGTTTGGTTGCCAAGAAGCTGGTAGTGAGATCGCAGGATCCGCTGCACGGCGGTGGCTTTCTGGTGAGCCTGACACCAACAGGGCTGAAGGTCGCGACCGCGATGTCGGAATCGATGGCGGACAACTCGATTCTTGGAGATGTCCTGGGCGAGCTTGACCCTGCGACGAGAGAGGCTGGCATCGCGTTTTGCGAGCATCTCATGCGGGGGGTTGAACGAAAGACGCAGGGAGCCGCCTTGTAAGCATCCGACGCAGATACATGACCGGTTCTGCGAAAGGGAAGCTATTAGTTGGATATTTGATGCCTGGCTCTCATGGGCGGCCTCTGGGGCATGGCCAGAAGCTCGCGCGGTTCGCAACATCCCGCGCTCAAGGGTAGCTGCGCGCTCCGAAAGTGTTGATCGTTGCGAGCGACGATCAACGCGTTTGGTGGAGCCCTCGCTGTTGCGCATATCTACTGCCCCATCGCACGTGGCTGATGTCATTCCGAGGCCATGGATTGCCGCGGTGCGTCCGGCCACACCAGCTGTTCATATGGCGCCGGGAGATGCGGCAGGCGATGGAAGTCGCTGCGACTTCGCCGGCCTTTCGTGCCTGCCGTTATCGAGCCGGCGCCCCCGGCCGGTCCTACCGGAACCGCCGCCTGCACCGAAGCGTCGGCGGACGCGGCGCTCGCGATCGAGCGGTACGGCGGTCGAGCCGGAGATCGATGGCGTCGCGGTGAGGATCGCGCAGGGAGCCGACGCCAAGGTGATCGCGCGGACGCTGCATCATACCAAGCAAACTTTGCCAAACGAACCTCGCACAGACGGTAGGTGATGAAAAGCAGCACGCCGTTCAAAGCGCTAGTTCAACCAGGGGGCGATCAGCTCGCACTCGCCGACAGATCGTCTAGAAACGTCGCAGCAACCGAATCTGCGAGATTATCGCCGACAAGGGAAACGCGTGACACATTTTCAGTTCGCCCCGCAGAGATCAGCTGCGGCGGGTAGAGGGTGTGGTGGACCCCGTGAAGTGCTGTCACTTCGTCAATACCTCGTAAGTGAAGCAGCGCCTTGAACCGCAGAACACGCTCGCCGTTCCGTTGCAAGAATGACCGCACAACCGTTTCCACCCGGTCCCAGTCCAACGCTCCTTCGAGCACGCGACCATAGGACGATATGCCCGACAAATGGTGATGGTGGTGCTCGTTGGAGGGATATGTGCGAACCTGAGGCAGCTCAGATAACAGGCTGTCTCCAAAAATCGCTTTCGAGGTGGGTGTAGCGCTCGATAGAATGATCGGCGCGGACGGGTTTATCTCCCTCGCCAGCGCTATGACTGCCGCGGGAGCCGGAACCAGATCAGTCTTCGTCAGAATGACGCGGTCGGCGATTGCGACTTGCTGAACGGCTTCATGATGGGATTCCAACGCGGCCATGCCGTTCTGCGCATCAAGTGTGGTGATCACCGGACCGAGTTGGTAGCGCATCTCTCGAATGGTACGGGACGTCAATGTCTGCAACACCGGTCCCGGCTCCGCCAATCCAGTCGTTTCGAGGATCACTGCCTCATAGTCCGGGATCAGATCGCGAACACGCTTCAAATGAAGATCGCGAAGCGCTGCCTCCAGATCGGATCGGACCGCGCAGCATACGCAGCCCGAACTGAGCAGCATGACGCCTTCGGTTACGCCCTCGATCAGCGCGTGATCGATCGCGACTTCCCCAAACTCATTGATGACGATTGCTGTCGGAGGGAGTGATCCACTCCGTAGCAATCCGTTGAGGAGAGTGGACTTGCCGCTGCCCAAAAACCCCGTCAGTACGGCGATGGGGACGCTGTCGAGCAATGGAATCAAGCTTCTGGCCCCGTATACCGCAGGACAGTCAAACCGTAATTTCGGTCACCGATGTAGATGTAGCCGCGCGAGTCGATTAGAATGTCCTCGAACTGTGGCACCAAGTTGGTAGGCAGATAGGGTCTGCCGAGACGCTCAGTGGGGTCTCCCGGCACGAAATAGCCGACCTCCCGGGGTTGGTAGGGATCGCTGATATCGTAGGTCCGCAGCCCGCCGGCGAAATAGGTGAGGTGCAGCAGGTTGCCGACCGTTGCGTAATTCGCCTGGTGGTTCGGAATGTGGATGTTGTGGGGCCCGAACTTACCGCCGCGCTGGGCATAGCTGCGGAACGGCGCGCTTTCGCTCGGTAGCGGCGTTGGCAGGATCGACATGGCCCGTGGACGCGTCTCGTCAGAAAGGTCGATCAGCGCAACCAGATTAGCGGAATCCATATTGTTCTCGAGAATGGCTTCGGTCGTAAGAACGGCCATCTTGCGGTCCGCCAGCGGCAAATAGGTATGACACCCGATGATGCTGCCAAAATCGCCGATCTTGAACTGGCTCACTAACTCGGGCTTGGCAGGATCCTCTACGTTGAGGATGACGCCGCCGAAGCGACCATAAGGGAGATACGCACGTCCATTTTCTATATAAGCAGGTCCGTGGAGCGAACCCAGCTCGCTGGGCGCGACCGGCGGATCTTCGTTTCGCTGCCCAGGCATTGAAAAGCGGGACACTTCGCGAGGCTTGGTGGGATCGGAAATATCCACGCAAACATAGATATTGGTTCGAAAGCCGGCCATGTTGGCTGCCAGATGCATGTAGTCGCCGCCATCGTAGAAATTGCGGTGCGTACCGCATCCGCCGGTCGCGAACTGGCCCAGGAGCTTGGGCTCCAACGGCCTTTCCACATCCCAGATCATGACCCCTTCCTCGTTCGGAAGGCCGGGAACAAAGCCCCACAGCTTTGCGCGTTCCTCTGGCAGCCAGGATCCGATCTTCTCCAGCCCGGTGATCAGCTTACCATCCGCGACTTGGACCTGAAGGGTCCAGGTGTTGGTCTCAGGTCCCTTCCAGTGATGGACGACCTCGGGCTTTTGCGGATCGGTGACATCGACGACAGTCCAGCCATTATGCCAGAAATGCCCCGTGTAGAGATACCAGCGTCCGGCCACCACCTGCAACCCCATCTTGAAATGCGGCCGCCTGTCCATGTGATGATATGCTACGAGTTCGAAGTTCTTTGACTCTATAACGGGAAGAAAGGATGCACCGTCAGCCTGGTTGGCCATTATCCGCTCCAAATATGCAATTATAGTGTTCAGGCGTGGGCCGGCTCGGTTCCAACGGTGGCGAGCTTCTTGTACATCGTGCTTTCAGGCGGTACTTCATGAGCCTGGAAATAGACGCCGCCATAATCCTCCGTGCCAAAATAATACATCTTGACGCCTTCCTCAGTTTCCGCGGCGCCAACCACGGAATAGCCCTTTTCGCTCATGAATTCCTTCACGGCTTCCATGTCCTCGACGTCATAGCCGTAATGCCACACCCCCTCGCCCTTGGCATCCAGGAATCGCTGGGGGATGCTGTCTCCGGAAACGGGCTGAAAGATCTCGATCGAGATTGCGCCAAGCTTACCCCAGGCCACCTTATACTTGTGATCATCGGTCGGCTTGTTGAAGTGATGCCTCCATTTGAACTGGGCAAATTCGTCGCTGGGAAGATCGAACCGGCTGAAAGGTCCCATTCCGAGCTCGACATATTGCTGCACGGTGCGCTCGATATCGCGCGTGACGATCCCGATATGGGTGAAGTTGGTCCAGGGGTTTCCCATTAGTAAGTCCTTCTACGCCATATTTTCAGGCGTGCTCTTTGGCGACGGACTCAGCGATTTCTCCTTCGCTAGCCAATGTGCGCCAGCTCTCGCCTGCGTTGAGCACCGTGGTCCAGCCACGAACGAGGCGATCCTTGTCGTTGGTCGGCACGATTGGAGGCTCCGTGCGCACGAGCTTCAGCAGCGCCCTGTACAGCTGTGCGACGGCGAGGTCCGCCGGGCACAGATTCTCGATCGCACGGTTGCGAATAGGTCCGCTGCTGACTGCAACGGCGACATCTTCCTCGACGAGTCCAGCAAGGCCGGTAAAGCTGCGACCTTCGCGCATTGCCACGCGATCCTGCATGAATTTATTGTGCCAGCCCGGCCGCTCGGCCTCGGGCATATCGAGACCAACGCCGTAATGAGCTAGTGTTTCGTCGTCGAGACCGACGAACTTGAGCTGGGCACTGCGTAGCGGTTCCTCGCCGATCCGCTTCTCTTCGTCCCAGAAGACGTGGAAGAAGAGCGTCTTCACGTCCGAGGCGGGCACCATGATGGTGAGAATGTCGCCATTGGCGTTGAACACGAAATATGGCGCGACGAATTGCGTGATCCTTGTGTGGAGCTGATCCGGAGAGTTGTCGTTGCGGCGAATGGCGGCGTAGCGGAAACCGCTGTCGGTCTCCTGAACTTCGAGACGGGGCGCCAGATCGACGCCCATCTGGGCGACCCGCTCGCCGTAATCGATCTCGATGTCCCCTGCCTTCGCGACCCCATTGGAATGGAGAATGGACAGGTGGGACGAGTCCACGAGTGCTTCTGTGACCTGGACATAATTGCAGTCATAGATGTGCGTGGATGTGATCCGGTGGGCATCAGGCAGATCGAGAAACTTCCAGGCAGGGAAGGGGGGCTCGTCATCCTTCGGACCGATATAGGCCCAGATCAGCCCGCCGGCCTCGCGAACGGAATACGCCTTGGCTCGCACACGCTCGCGAAAACGCGGGTCCGACACATTCGGCGTTTCGAGCAGGGTGCCATCTGCCGCAAATTTCCAGCCGTGGAACAAGCAGCGAATGCCGCAACCCTCAACACGTCCAAGCGCAAGGCTCGGACCGCGGTGGCAGCATGCCTCGTCCAGCAGCCCGATGACCCCATCGGTACCGCGGAACGCCACGAAGGTCTGGCCCAGCAACTCCACCCGGCGCGGGTCGCCGCCGGGCTCGGAGAGGTCGGAGCTCTGGAGGAACGGCACCCAATAACGCCGCAACGCCGTACCCATGGCCGTGCCCGGACCTACGCGGCACATCAGTTCATTGTCCTCGTGTGAAAGCATCATCCTACTCCATGTTCGCGCATCGTGTCCTGTACATCTTCTAAGTGTGATACCGAAATACCCGGATTAGGGGAGCGGCGAATCCCAAAGGCATGGGGAAGTATCCGCGGAACTTAAAAAACGCATGATTACAACCATATCGCTGTCAAGTCTCGGACGGATCCTGGCCAGGGGTCCGTCACTCCATAGCACAGCGAGTCGCCGAATAATACCTTCCAAAGAAGATGTTTTTACGTCTTTGCAGCCTGTGGGCTCCCCTTCGGCGGCCACTGCGGCGCGGCCAGGTGTGACGACGCGACAGACAGAGCCCCGACGCTTCCGTGGCGTTGCTCGACATCGCTTACGGTGTCGGCAAAGCGGCAACCACGTCTCCGCCGCCATCAAGAGTCATCACGTTGCCGGTAACATAGCCTGCGAGGGCGGATTGCAGAAAGAGCACCACGGACGCGATGTCCTCGACCGTTCCCGCGCGGCCGAGCGGCGCGGTCCTGTCCACGGTTTCCCAGAATTCCGGACCCAATTTCTCCAGAAGACGCGGCGTTCGGACGAAGCTGGGTGCAACGACGTTCATTCGTACGCCCCGATCACCAAACTCGCGCGCCGAGCACCGTACCATATGATGAAGCGCAGCCTTGGCGGCGCCGTAGATCGTTTGCCCAGGGACACTCTTCATGCCAGAGTTCGAACCGATGAACGTCATGGCGCCGCCGCCATTGGCCGAAAGGATGGGAGCGCCAATCTGAATCGCCAGAAACGCGTGGCGGAGCACGACCTCGAACTGGGAATCGAACCTTGCATCATCGAACGATTCGACTTTGTCGAGCAGGGCAACGCCCACGATGTCGACGACGCCCTTCAGGCTGGCGCCAAAATGCGCTTGGGCGGTCTCGAAGACATTTTCCATTCCGGCTCTATCGGTAACATCGGCCGCAAAGGCGATGCCGCCGACTTCATTGGCGATCTGTTCGGCGAGGCTCATTTCGCGGTCGACGCACAGAATGCGCGCTCCGGCTTCTGCGAGCGCGCGAGACGAAGCCGCTCCCATCCCCGCACCGGCTCCAAGTACGACAATGCCCTCGCCGTCCAGACGCAGGCGGGGAAGATAGCCTTCCACTTTCTTCTCCTCGATCAGATAAAACCTTCCATGGAAGATTGGTGGCTGCTATGTCAAGGTTAAGCGCCGAGCCTCGTTGGCTAAACATGCGCGGGATGTCTGTTCGGTCGCCCCTCTTCGGGCACAAGCCGGCAGCGGCGACGTCGCGAGAAAGCAGGAATCCCGAATGCTGCCATCGACGATCGCGGCTGCCGCCCCCCGCGCTAACGCGCAGCTATGCATGATCTCCCTCCAGACCGCTGTCCCGACATGCTCTCGTGCATCGACAATGACAACTTGCCCGGGTCGCGAGATATCGAGCGCATAGAGAATCGGACTGATATCGCCGGCCGGACCTTCGACTGTGAGCGCGGCTCCGGCAAAGCCTGCCACGGCTTGCGAGCGGACGAATGCCCGGATCCAGGATGTTGCGTCTACCAAGCTCGTTACCCAGGATCGAGACCGGCACCGTGCGCAGAACGTCAAGATCGATTGCGCAATCACGCTCGATGTGCGGGCCGATGTCGATGGTGAAGCTGGCCCAATTATCGCTCCTTAGGGCTGGATCGCTCTGATGCCGGCGCGATCAGGGAATTAAGCGCGATTTCGCTCGTATCCCATTACGCATGCTTGATCTGAAACTCTCGCGCCCATCTCGCCGTCGCCTGCAAGCCGCCGAAAGGGTAGAGATGCAAGAGGACTGCGCCGTGGCGTTCTGGGCGCAAGCGATCCGCGAACTCCCTTATCAGCTTGTCCGGACCAGCGGTCGTGAGCAATTTGGTGATGGAAACGCCATATTTCGCCATGACTTTGGCTGAAGCACCGACACCGCAGCGCGCCGCGAAGCGCAAAAGGGTCTTCACACTGGCTGGCCCTGGAATGCCCACCCGCACCAGAGCATGAACGTCATTGGCGCGAACCCGCTCGAGCCAATCGAGGACCGGGGTCGCGTCGAACGCGAATTGCGTCACAATCGCAAAGTCATGGCCTCGCGTGTTGAGCTCCAGCTGCTTTTCGATGCTCGAGGTCCACAGCTTCTCATTTCCGATGTCCGGATGGCCTTCAGGATAACCGGCGATGCCCACACGCTTGATGCCATATTCGGCGAGCAGACCGGTGCGAATGATCGCAAGTGCGTCCTCGAACGGCCCAAGCGGCTCGGGCGGATCGCCGGCGACCACAAAGGCATGATCGACCTGCGCCGTCTCCTGCAAGCCCGATAGGAAGGCGCGCAGTTCGTCGTGGGACTGAAGGCGGCGCGCCGAGATATGCGGGATCGGGACGAAGCCGAGCGCACGCACCCGGGCGGCGGTGGTGATGCGTGCTTCGAATGTTTCATTGGGCAGGAAAGTGACCGGAATCTTAGTACCGGCCGGTATCAAGGGCGCCGCTTCTTCCAGCGCGGGGAGATCCTTGGCAGTCATCTCGATGGAATAACCCTCGAGCAGCTGCGCAGCGGTCGGCTGCATGGAGACGTCGGAGGGATTCATGTTAGTCCGCCCAATCTGTTCACGCTTCGGCTGGAGGCAGCCTCCCGACAGTTCCTGGTGCGAGTCCGGCACCACAGCCCATGCACGAATGGGCGAGAGCGAACCCGTTCCATCGGGACCAAGCTCGGGCCACCATTGGTCCTGCCGCCCGAACCATGATGCCCGGCCGGGACAGGGATCTAGGTGCAGGGGGCGGGCGCCGTGACCCGCCCCCTGCATAGGATCAGCGGCCGGTCCGCCAGCCTTCCTGATAGGATTCACGCGCGACCGCGGAATAAGGCACTGGACTGACGACGCAGCGGACCTCGATCTGCTTGTGCGGCTCGACCGTCGTTTTGCGCGTGCCGCCATCAGGCTCGCCCCATACGACCTTGAGCTCGGTGCCGATAGGGATTTCATGATCGACCGTGGCCAGGCTCAGCGCCGACTTCTCGTTGAAGCTGTACCCGGTGAACATGGAAACGCCGACCGTCGTTCCGCCAGCGTCGACGACGCGATCATAGTTGGAGGAGGCGTAGTTCGCGAGCGGCAGATCGAAGAATTTGTAGGGCGTCTCGCTGCCGTCGAAAAGTGACGCGTAGATCTTCGCCATATCCTCGCCATTCCATGCCAGCGTCACCTTCTTCCGCTGGAGCGCCGGATCCAGCGCTTCGAGCGCTTCTCGGCCGTGGAAGTCGTGATCGAACTTGACGAAAGGACCATATCCGAGCTCCCACGGGTTCAGATAATAATCCTCGACATTGTCCGATACGAAGCTTCCGCCGATGGCGCCCGTGGCTTCATAGCTGTCCGCACCGAGCCACTCGCGGTAGGCCTTGAGCTTGTCGCCGGTATAGATGGCCGGAAGCGGCGAGGGGATCCAGCCGGATTCCAGTGTGTTCGAAGGATAGGCGCGGCTTCCGCACGGCACAATGCCGAACTCCTTGCCCGCTTCGAGGATCGCATTGCGGATCTCGTCCTGTTCCTCATAGGGGCCCCAGATCTCGAGACCCGGTGCGCCGGACATGCCGTGGCGCAAGGTGCGAACCGTCTTTCCGGCGATGTTCATGGTGCTCATGTTGAAAAACTTGAGCTGCTCCACCGGACCACTGTTCAACTTCTCGATGATTGCCCAGGCGTTCGGCCCCTGGATTTGGAAGCGCCAGCTGATGCGCTTGACCGGCTTTCCCATCGGGCGCGATGGCGAGCGATCATCCTTGACGATTTCGACATCGTAACCTCCGGTCTCGGCGTGGTAGACCAGCCAGTTGGCGGCCGGGGCGCGGCCGACATAGACGAACTCTTCCTCGGCGAGGTAGAAGACGATGCCGTCGCCGATCACATGGCCATAGGGCGTCGTCGGTACATATTGCTTGGCCTGATTGACCTTGAAGTTTTTGGTCGAATTGATCGCCGTATCGGAGATCAGACGAAGCGCGTCTTTCCCACGGATATAAAGATCGACCATGTGGTGGGACTGGTCGAACAGCACGGCGGAGTGCTGCCAGGCCCACTGCTCCGAGCGCCAGTTGTGGAACTCGGGTGCCACGACCGGATAGACATACGCCCCGATCTGCGAGTTCCGCAGCAATTCCACAGGGTTACCGGCATTCTGGAGCACCTGCTCGAGATTGGTCGCCATTTTCCTCTCCGACTTTGAAATGCGCATTCCGCCGAGTCGCCAGCGGAAATCTGTAGTAGACACATACAGATATTTGTATGTAACGCAAACGAGTTTAGGCGATCTAAACACTTGTCGACAAGCGTGATTCGGCAGCGGTCCAGGAGGAGAGGCATTTCATGTACCCGACCCATATTTTGACGCTTACATGCGAGGATCGGCCCGGCCTCGTGGCGGACGTCGGCGCGTTCCTCGCCAGCAATCACTGCAATATCCGCAGCTCGCATCAATTCGACGACGGAGAGACCGGCCTGTTCTTCATGCGCGTCGTCTACGAGGTGCTGGAGGATATTCCGCTCGACACCCTTCGTGAGTGCTTCGCGCCGATAGCCGATCGGAATGGTATGAAGTGGAAGCTACGCGAGGCTGAGCACCGTACGAAGGTCATGCTGCTCGTCTCGAAGTTCGATCACTGCCTGGGCGATCTTCTCTACCGCCACCGTATCGGCGAACTGGCGATGGACGTCGTCGGCATCGTTTCCAATCATCCGCGCGAGGCGCTCAACCTGAGCTTGCTGGGGGATATTCCCTACCATCACCTTCCGGTCAGCAAGGATACAAAGCCCGCGCAGGAAGCTCGGATCAAGGCGTTGGTCGCGTGTACGGGCGCGGAGCTGATTGTCCTGGCGCGTTACATGCAGATCCTGTCGGACGATCTCGCGGCCTTTCTTTCCGGCCGCTGCATCAACATCCACCACAGCTTTCTGCCCGGCTTCAAAGGCGCCAAGCCTTATCATCAGGCTTTTTCCCGCGGCGTGAAGATGATCGGTGCCACAGCCCATTATGTCACCGCCGATCTCGATGAGGGGCCGATCATCCACCAAGACGTCGAAACGATCACGCATGCAGACAGCCCAGACGAGCTTGTCCGTAAGGGCCGAGACATCGAGCGCCGGGTACTGGCCCGCGCGGTCCAGTGTCATCTTGAGGACCGCGTCTTCGTGAATGGCCCTAAAACGGTGGTCTTTGAGCACTAAGGACCTGACATGGCGAAAATCATCGACGGGAAGGCGCTCGCGGCTGACTTGCACGCCGGTATCGCTGCCGAAGTAAAGGCATGAGAGTCTGATAGCGGCGTGCACCCCACGCTCGCGGTTGTGTTAGTCGGAGAGGACGCGGCCAGCCGGATTTACGTGAAACGCAAGTTGCAAGCATCGAGCGATGCCGGCATCGCATCAAGAGAATATCGTCTCGATCAAGGCGTCAGCGAAGGCGCGCCGCTTCAGTTGATCGACCAACTGAATGTCGATCACGGCGTACACGGCATCCTCGTCCAACTTCCACTTCCAGAGCATATCGATGCCAAATTCGTATTGGACCGGATCGATCCGCGAAAGGACGTCGACGGTTTCCATCCGGTCAACGTCGGGCGGCTTTCCATCGGCCACGACGCGTTGGTTCCTTGTACACCGCTGGGATGCATGCGCCTGCTCGATACGGTTATCGATGACTATCGGGGTCTAAAGGCGGTCGTGATCGGCAAATCCAATATCGTCGGCAAGCCGGTCGCGATCCTGCTGCTGGAACGGGAATGCACGGTGACGGTCACCCATATCCTTACCCGCGACTTTCCCCAGATCGTCCGAACGGCCGATATCGTGGCCGTGGCCGCCGGTAGCCCGGGACTCGTGCGTGATGATTGGGTGAAGCCCGGTGCGGTTGTGATCGACGTAGGCATCAACCGTGTGACCGGCGAAGGCGGCAAATCGCGGATGGTCGGTGATGTGGCGACCGCCGAGATGGATCACGCGCGAGCTGTGACGCCGGTTCCTGGCGGCGTTGGTCCCATGACCGCCGCGTGCCTGCTGGCTAATACCGTCACTGGCGCGAAGTCGCTGCGCCATGTCCATTGAGCGCGAACAAGCCGGTCGCCGCCTTATCGACGTCCGCGTTAGCGATCTCCGTCTCGCCGCACGGATCGGCGCTGACGTCCATGAAATGGATCGCCGCCAAACGCTTCACATCGCGGCCACGCTTTCACTCGTGTCGGTCCCGGCCGATCGCCTGGCGGCCCGTATTCGCTCTCCATGCGGATCGGTTGGACCAGGTCAAGCCCATGCTTCAGCAGCTAAAGGCAGGCTCTTGCCTCGGATATTGATGCGACCGAGACGCGGCCTCGTGGCCTCTACCCCGGATCAATCGGCTGGATCGCGCCGAATGGCAATGCATCGTTCAATGTTGCGATATGCACCATCTTGGTCGGCGCTGACTGCAGCGCTACGCTGGGGCTCGGCTCCGGAATTGTGGCGGACAGCAACCCCCAGGCCGAATGGCGGGAGTGCCTTCAGAAGGCGGGATTCCTCCGCCGAAAAGCCATAGGCTTTGCGGCACGGTCTGGATAGAAGCGAAGCTTTGATATGATCGAGGAAACCGTAGTGGTTCGCCGAAGCGACGATGAGTTTGTTACGCCGCCCGGCAGTGACGAGGACGTGGGCGAATTGGCTTCGATCCTCGGTTTTCACATCCGTCTCGCCCATGGGGCGGTCTACCGTCATTTTACCGAGACGTTTTCGAGCCTCGACCTCACGCAGAAGCAAGTTTCTGTTCTATGGCTGGTGGATGATCATCCGGGAATAGCCCAAAGCGAACTGTCGCAGCGCCTGCGAATGGATCGCGCCACAACGATGGCGATCGTCAATCGTTTGCAGGCGCGCCATCTGTTGCGGCGAACCGCGTCGGCCAAAGACGGGCGTAAGCAGGCGCTCTTGCTCGAGCCGACGGGCACGGCCCTGCTCGCGGAAGCGAAGAAGGCGGTGCTCGAGCATGAGCGGTGGCTGAAAAGCCGTTTCACGCCCCGCGAGATCAAACAGTTGACTGCGCTGCTCACCCGTATCCACGAGTGAACACCGATTCCGACCTACAGTTCGCCCCAGCCCTCCTGTGCGATCGAGGCGATGAGCTCAAGTTTCGCGCGCGGCTGTGGACTCAGACGAGAAATGCGGCTCACTCCGACGTGAATCTTTAATGCCGCCTCCAAAGTTAGAAATAGTTTGAAATCGCCTGCTGCAATGAAGGGCAGATGGCGACATGGGGTGCTCGGTGTTGTGCACAAGGTTTAGCGCCCGTGCGGTTGCGGTCGTCATTTTAATCGTCACATCACCGCCTCCTCTTCGATCGACAGCCCGGTTGATCGGGCGACCCTTGGGCCGCTGGGAAGGTAGAAGAAGCTGGTCCGCTTCTTCTACTTGGGGACGGCCTTCTGGTTGGCAATGTGACGCTTGGCCAGTGTCCTTAGGCTCGCTTGACTACGCTGTATCGCATGACGGGCTTCCTCAGTCGTTGTGGCGCTCCCGTGGCGCCTCCTTCCAGCTGACGGCGAACAATGCACCGTCAAATCCCCGGACCAAACACAAAGCGGATCCCGAGGTATAATTCGAGGCACGCTGTGGCACCGCTGAGAAAATATCACCGTCGATCGGATGTTTATGTCCGGAACGCAGTGGAGGGCATGACAGTCGAATGGGCGGGCATCATACAGCGAGGTCGGAAGGTCCGGTATTGGAACTTTCCTGCCGTCCCGAGCTACATATCGAACGTCAGGCCTTGCCATGAGCCAACATCAAATGTTTGCTGACCAGTATCGAGAAATGACGGAACGTGAGCCGAGGTCGGAAAATCCGATTTAGATTCGCGGATGCGGGCGATTTGTATAGTGATGGGTAATCATCAGGATCGCGGACGAGCCATATCACTATTGCCTGGAGACTTTAGACTGCATGTACCTGCGGACAATTACTTGTTCTATCGATCCGGACTCGGTCCGCGACGCGCCTCCAATCCGCCGAGAGTTGGTCGAGGGTGTCCAGAGGGGCGCCGCCCTGACACATTCCTGGGGTTCATGACACCGGCCGAAATTGCTTCATCGGCCGGGATTAACCTCGGCCGATGAAGGGCCAGGTCTATCATTCTGGCCGGATGCATTCCGGGGACGGTGTCAAATCGGCGCGACATGACCGCGAGCAACGTGCGCGCCGATGATCGCCGTGCGATATTCGCAATTGATCGCTCCAATTTCAGTATAGCTCGGCTCAGAGTTGACTGATCGACATCCAGAGTTCGCGCTGCGCGGTAAAAGCCGCCGTGGTCCGCCGCCGCAATGGCGTAACGGAGTTGCCGCATGTCAAAAGGCACTTAGATTCTGCTTAGTTCAAGTTTGCCGTGGGCAAGCCACGTTCGCCGTTCTCCCCCGAATTTCGGCGAACGAGTTTCGTTCTAACTTTATCCAAATGGTATTATCTCCGAAGCTGATCCGGTTTAAGGCCCAAGTAAGTATTTTACACGAGCGTCATCCTCCAGTGGGAGGAGACGTGCTCGATCGAAAGGAAAGGGCGAATAATACTGCTATAACTGCAGCAAAGGCCGCGGGCAGCAGCCAGAAGGTTTGCCAATGCTCGTTTCCTGTCCCGCTGGCAGCTGCCTCGGTCAAATTAGAGACGTTGCTGCCTATCAGGTAGCCTACGCCCCAAGTCGCTAATGCCAAGAAAGACTGGGCACGATTTTGTGCCTCATGCGTAAAGCGCATCCCCACCCAAATTGTAGCGGCTACGAACACGAAATCGAAGCCGACACCATGCAAAGCAAGGCCTAGGTAGATGAGCGGCATGACCGGTCCTTCGCTACCAGCAGCGAAGGCAAAGGCCACGTATCGGATCGACCAAGAAATCATTCCGATGAATAGTACACCTTTTATGCCAATGTGGCGGAATAGGATTGGCAATAAAAGGACGCACAATACCTCAGAAACCTGTCCAATAGTCTGAATCGCAGCAGGATTACGAACGCCAATATCATCCAAGTACGGGTTCGCGTAAACATTATAGAAAGAAAAAGGCAACATCATTAACGTCGACGAGATCACCAACGTCCAAAAGCTACGATCGGCGTGTCGCATCACGTCGAGCCCAAGCAGGGCGACGACTGATCTCGCCTTGTGGCCGCCACGTGGCGGCGAGTGGGGGAGAGTAAATGCATAAGCACCATATCCTAACGCCAGTACTGCGGCGAACAGAATAGGCGTTGTCGTTCGTTCGGCTTCTCCCGGTAGCAGGAAGCTCACTGCCAACCCGGCGCAGATCCACCCCGCAGTACCAAATACGCGGATTCCTGGAAACTCTCGTTCGGGATCAGTCATCGCATTGAGTGCGATTGTATTGGATACTGCGATAGTAGGCATGTGGGCTAGCAGCACACCGAGGGCTCCTAAGAACATTTGCGTCGCGTTCGCCCCAATCGTTGTCAGAGTCGCCAGGAGGACGCCTGCTGTGAGTTGGAGGATGCCAAGTACCTTCTCAGCCGCGAAGAAGCGATCTGCCACAACGCCGACAAACAACGGTGCGGCGATAGCGGCCCATCCTTGCGCGGAGTAGATCGTGCCAATCCATTCATGCAATCCGCGATGGGAGAGATACGTAGCGAACGGGACGAACCACGCACCCCAGACGGCGTATTGAAGAAACATCATTATGCAGAGGCGTATGCGCGTGGCGGTATTCATGTTTGGCTACCTCATCTTTTCGCGACAACGATAACGTCTGCGGAGCGTGGCGATTTATCGGACCACTCGTCGCCTCAATGCAGGTTGAATATTTAAGACGATTCGGTTAGACCTTCGACAAGAACTCATAGCTCTTCTCTAGAGAGATCATCGGCTGCAATTCGAATGGCGGCTCCTGTTCTACGAAGAAATTGCGCGTTCCGGCCGAATAAGCGACCGGGAGGATATCCTTCCATGCGAGCGAGCCTGACCCGACTTCGGTCGGGTCTTGCATCAAGGCATAGTTGGTTCGGGTGGAAGCCTTTATGTCTTTGACGTGCATCTGCGTGAACCGGCCGGCATGAGCATTTAGCAGCTCGATGGGGTCGCGACCGCCGGCGACCGCCCAGCCTACATCCAGTTCGAACGACACGATTGAAGGATCGGTGTTTTGTAGAAGAGTGTCGAGGCCTGTAGTGTCGCCCATTGGCGCAAGTTCAAAATTGTGGTTGTGATATCCAAGACGAAGGCCCTCGCGCGCTAGCAGACCCGCGCGATCGTTCATGAATTTCGCCATGCGTTTGTAGTCGTCCAGCGTCAGCGCCGCCCCTGCGGCGCGGATCGTCGCGATAACGTCGCCGCCTGCGAGAGGAGAGAAGTCTTTCGGCATCAAGAACAGCGGCAGCACAACGTTTTCGGCGTCGAGTGCCTTGGCATTGGCGATCACCTGGCCAAGGTCGCCGGAGAGGCTCGCAACGCCAGGTATCAGCGGCTGCCCCAGTACGTGCATGCTGACGCAGCAGAGTCGGGCGCGATCGAGCGAAGCGCGCATCTGCGTCGCGCTACGTCCGTAGAGCCCGTCGAGTTCCACCTGGCGATAGCCGATCGCCGCGAGGCGTTGAAGGGTTGCGTCCAGGTCCTTCATGGCATCGTCGTGTATCGTATAGAGCTGGAACCCAAGCGGGAGACCGTGACGGGCGAAGAAACCCTTGCGCTCAGTAGCAGCGAAGGCCGGACTTCCGATTGTGCCGGCCATCGCCAAAACGCCCATTTGCAGCATCATAGGTCGGTTCACGATCTGGCTCCTCAGCGTCTTGGCAGGGCAAAAGCGACGATTTTGCCGCCATTAGGTCCCTTAGGGTTTTTGCCTCCACCGGCTTGGATCACAACGAACTGACGGCCGTTTACTGAATAAGTTGATGGAGTGGCATTGCCAGCTGCAGGCAGCACTGTTTCCCACAGCAGCTTGCCATTACGTTTGTCGTAAGCGTGGAACTTACGGTCGAAGCTTGTGGCACCGATGAACAATAGTCCGCCTTGGGTGACTACGGCCCCGCCGTAATTTTCAGTTCCGGTATTGCGCATTCCCTTGGCAGCAAGTTCCGGATACTCTCCAAACGGGATCCGCCAGATCCACTTTCCAGTTGAAACATGGAGGGCACTGAGGGTGCCCCAAGGTGGCGAGACCGCCGGATAGCCATCGGGATCAAGGAAACGCTTGTATCCGTCAATAATATACTTTGCATTTGGCGACGCCATTGTCGCCAAAGGGTTACGATCGCCTGCGGCGGGAGCAGTGTCCTTGCCGTCGAGCAGCCATCCCGCCAACGCACTTATCTGAACCTTCGACAGCGAAGCGCCAAAACCGGGCATACGGCCCCCGCCTTTGGTAATCTGACGTACCAGCCCATCGCGCCCCAGCCGGTCGAGTCCAAGCAGCCCAGGAATGGTCGGCGGCTGCCCCCTCCGATCTTCCCCGTGGCAGGCAGCGCATGCTTGTGCGTAAATTTGCTGGGATGCCCCAACGTCGCCCGAAGCCTTTGTTGTTTTCGAAACGGGGTTCAGTTTCAACGTCCACGCCATTTCATTGGAATTGATGTACAAGAGGTCGGTTTCCGGATCATATGCCTGCCCGCCCCACTCAGCCCCGCCGTCAAGTCCAGGAAAGATGATCGATCCTTGCAGACTGGGCGGCACGAACTGGCCGCCGCTGCGCTTCTTGGCGAACTCAGCCGCGACTGCGGCGCGCGCGGCGGGGGTGCGGTTTGTCAGCATGTCGGCGGTAAGGCGCTGCCGCGCAAATGGGATCGGCCAGGTCGGGATCGGCTGCGTTGGCCACGCCCGCTCGCCGGGGACATCGGACGGGGGGAATGCGCGCTCCTCAACCGGAAAAAGGGGCTTGCCAGTGGCGCGGTCAAGGACGAAGACGAAGCCCGACTTCGTTGCCTGGACCAGCGCAGGTATCGCCCTTCCGTTGCGTCGCACGGTCACGAGCGTGGGCGGAGTCGGCAGATCGCGATCCCACAAATCATGACGAACGGTTTGAAAGTCCCAGCGTAGCTTGCCCGTTGCCGCATCGAGAGCGATGATCGAGTTGGCAAAGCGATTGGCGCCGGGGCGGTCGCTGCCGATGAAGTCATTGATGACCATACCGGCGCTACCGGTCGGTACGAACACCGTCCCGCTCTGTACATCCAGCGTCAACCCAGCCCAAGCGTTGGCGCCATTGCTATTTTGGCGCGCATCGCGCGGCCAAGTCTCTGCACCCGGTTGCCCCGGCTTGGGGATAGTGTGGAAAGTCCAGCGTATTGCCCCAGTACGCACGTCGAACGCCCGAATGTCGCCCGGCAGCAGGCCGGTAGAGCCAAGGATCACGAGGTCGCGGAAAACCGCCCCTGGGGTTACGTTGCCGACCGTTATCGCCTCCGGCGGGCGCTCGAAGCCTTGCCGCAGGTCAACCCTTCCGTTGTCGCCGAAAGCTTTGTCCGGCAAGCCGGTCGCCGCGTCGAGCGAAAGAAGCTCATGGCCGGCAGTGAAGAGAATTCGTTCGTCCATCCCGTCGGTCCAGTAGTTAACGCCGCGAAGCCGCGCCGCTTTCCCAGATCCGTCTGCGTTGGCGTCGAACGTCCACCGTTCCTTTCCTGTCGCCGCGTCGAGGCAAATCACGCGACCTGTTGGCGACACGACCCACATGCGGCCCGCGACCACTAGCGGATTGCCCTCCATGTCGGCCTTGCCGAACGGGCCATCGACCGCGCGACCGGCATCGTAAGTCCAGGCAACCTCTAGGTTTTTGACATTTGCGGGGGTAATCTCGTCGAGCGTGGAATAATGCGTTTGCGCCGGATTGCCCAAGTAATAGCCCCAGTCCTCGCCAGATCGATCGGCTGGCTGAGGCCGCGGCGGCGCGCCTTGGCTGTAACCGACTGGCACGGCGGCGATCATTGCAATGCTTAATCTGATCCTCATGCCTCAAATCCCATCATGCGGCGCAGATCGGCGGCATCGACAGAGGCGGCAGCAAAGTTATCGAATGCCGCTGGTGTGACTTCGATAATCCGCTCGCGGATGAACGGCGCTCCCTCGCTCGCACCGATCTGCGAGTCCTTCAGGGCGCACTCCCATTCGAGCACGGCCCAGCCGGAGAAATCATATTGCGCGAGCTTGGAGAAGATGCGACGAAAGTCGATCTGTCCGTCGCCAAGAGAGCGGAAGCGGCCAGCGCGCTCGATCCAATTTTCGTAACCCCCGTACACGCCGCAACGCCCCGTCGGACGAAACTCGGCGTCCTTCACGTGTACGCACGCTATGCGATCGTGATAACGATCAAGGAAATCGATGTAATCGAGCTGTTGTAGCACCATGTGCGACGGATCGTATAGAATGCGCGCGCGGGGATGCGCGTCGACCGCCTCAAGGAACCTCTCCCAGGAGGCACCGTCGAACAGGTCTTCGCCTGGATGTAGCTCGAAAGCGCAGTCGACGCCCGCTTTATCGAATGCGTCGAGGATGGGCTGCCACCGCCGGGCAAGTTCAGCGAAGGCCTCTTCCACCAACCCATTGGGTCGCTGCGGCCACGGATAGACGTACGGCCAGGCCAGCGCGCCGGAGAAGGTGGCGTGCGCGGACAATCCCAAATTCGCGCTCGCCTGCGCCGCTAGCTTGACCTGTTCAACCGCCCAAGCCTGACGCGCGGTTGGATTTCCGTGCACCTGAGGCGGAGCAAAGCCTTCGAACAGCGCGTCGTAGGCAGGATGCACCGCCACCAATTGACCCTGAATATGGGTCGAGAGTTCGGTTATTTCGACCCCATGACGTGCCAGCCGACCTCGCAAGTCGTCACAATAGTCCTTACTGGCCGCCGCCATAGACAGATTGATCAGACGTGGGTCGCACGGTATTTGTACCCCGACGTAGCCTAGCGCGCCGGCCCACTCGGCCAAGCCGTCGAGAGTGTCGAACGGCGCGTGGTCGCCGAGAAATTGGGCCAGGAAGATGCCCGGTCCTTTGATCGTCTTCATTCGTTCTCCTTGAGGGGCATCCAGCACCGCGCATCGTGCGAGGCGATCGCGGTGGCGGCAAAAACGAGAGAACGGAGGCCGTCGCTGATACCCGGTAAGTCTGAGTTAACTCGGGCATGATCCCCGCGGATCGCGTCGGCGAAATCTCTGTACAGGGTCGCAAAGGCTTCAATAAAGCCTTCTGGGTGCCCCGAAGGCAGCCTGCACGTAGCGGCGGCTCCAGGCGTCATGGCAGCGCTGCCCGCGTAGATGATACGCTCGCTGGCGTCGCTATGCAGGATGCGCAGTTCGCCGGGCGCGTCGTGCCGCCATACCAGGCTAGCGTGGTCACCATAAACCCGCAGACTGAGCCCGTTACGTTCGCCCGTCGCGATTTGCGATGCGGTAATGACGCAAGGCACATTGCCCACCAAGCGCATGAGCACGTTGCAGTCGTCATCTAGGCGGCGGCCAGAGACGACGCGGGCCAAGTCGGCGCACAAGGTCTCGGCGCGCAGGCCGGAGACATATTCGACCAGTTGGAAAGCGTGGACGCCGATATCGCCGAGACAGCCGCCGATCCCCGCACGCGCTGGATCGGTGCGCCAGCTAGCCTGGCGGGTCTCCGCGTCGCCTGACCGCGAAAGCCACCCCTGAGGATATTCGACCACAACCTTCCTCACTCTCCCAATTTCGCCGGTCTGCACGCGCGCGCGCGCGTCGCGGATCATCGCGTAGCCGGCATAGGTGTAAGTGAGCGCGAACACCTTCCGACTTGCACGGACGAGTGACGCAAGCGCAAGCGCTTGCCCCAGTGTTGCAGTCATGGGTTTGTCGCAAATGACATGCAGTCCTGCCGCCAGCGCATCGGACACCAGCGCAAAGTGGCTGTCATTGGGGGTCGCGATCGCGACGGCCTCGATTCCATCGGGACGCGCCGCCTCCGCTGCAAACAGCTCGCGATGATCGGTATGAACCCGATTTGGGTCGACGCCCCAACTACTGCCGCGTTCGGCACTAAGAGATCGATCGCGACTGAATGCGCCAGCTACCAGGGTAAATCGCCCCTCAAGCCCAGCGGCCATACGGTGGACGCCGCCGATGAAGGACCCCGGACCCCCACCAACTAGCGCGTATCGTACAGGCGTGTTCATGCGGCGCGTCCCCGTCGCG
>Ga0268265_10001065_pt1 | contig 24520 bp, 13 predicted proteins | sample KBSSwiS52_FD_190355 | JGI IMG/M metagenome (GOLD analysis project Ga0268265, IMG submission 190355) | Switchgrass rhizosphere microbial communities from Kellogg Biological Station, Michigan, USA - KBS Switchgrass S5-2 (SPAdes) (version 2) | ecosystem: Host-associated > Plants > Roots >... | reverse complement strand
CCAAGGAGTTTTAATGTTTGATTCGTTTTCTTTTGTAAATTCAAATTTTTCTACGCGAAACCATTCGCAATCAGCAGGAAATTCATACCACATCCAACGACGAATCGACATCAACGCTCGCTGCCGATGCGCATTTTCTTCTGGAGACTTGAAATCGGGCTCCGTCAAAATGTTGGGAAAAGTTTCAAGTTTGAGAGAAGCATCCAATGCCGCTTTTGTGGTATTTTTTGCTTTGGGATATTCCGCATTGAGAAATGCATGAATGACAATATTAGAACTTGTTTTCGTCCACATCTGATTTTTTCAAAAAGAGAAGAAAAGGAGGGGGAAATTAATCATCAGATTCATTTTTGTCATGATCAATGAAAGCATCATCATCATCATCGGACGCTTGTGCAGGAGCTAAGACTCGCGGAGCAAGAGCAGCAGGAAGAGAAAGAACAGGTGGAACATGGAATGTGCGATAAAAGTTAATCCAATCTACAAAAAAACTCAAATTAGTGAATCGACAACCATTTCTTTGATAACGTTTGATGCTCCACCAGACGGCCATGGTCAATTTTGGATCGTTTTTTTCGATCATCTGATATAATTTAGATTTGACTTCTTGAGAATAATTCGAGCGAGGAATAGTTTCAAAGGATGTAAATTCCTTGACAAGCCGATTCATATCAAGTTCAGGCGTAAATTTGTAATCACATTCCGCGTGAGCAACAGCATTCATAAAAAATTGCGTTTTTTTCGAGTTTAACCCTCCAAACATTGAAGGAACCACGTTTGCGAATGAGGTGCCATCCCAAACCAAAAATGTGCAAGGCGCATCTATTAATGTTTGAATTCTTTCTTCGAGTTTGTAAAGTGTTTGTGCCGATACAAAAATTACACTGATAGATCCATTTTTACGCCAACATCCAAGAATCAATTTGGTGTGGGTCGATGGTGTGTTAAAATCCCGTGTCCAAAGTTTTTCTTTATGACGAGGGGGGCGAGTTCCCACATGAACACAAGCGTCCACTCGTTTCAAAACATCTTTCATATCTTTTTCAAGTTGAGATTTTTTCGCTTCGAGTTTAGCTGCAATACTGGCTACGTCGTTGATGGGACATTCGATTTTAATCGTGTTGAAGTGTTTCAACCCGATATAGAGTGTAGGTTCTCCAAAATCATAAAACTCCTCGTGTCGCGCCAAAGCCGAAAGGCAAGGACCCGCTAGCAAAGCAGGATGTTCCAATACCGTGTGAAAAGCTTGGTTGGAACGCATAATCATCGTCAAGTCATAGAAAGTGAACGCTTTTTTGCGAAATTTCGCAATTAAATCTTGGTTGCGTTTCAAATGAGCGGATGACTCGAATACGATTTCTTGCTCACCCAAGAATCGTTGCCATTCTTGTTCAAAAACAACCGAAGTGGCCCATGTCCATAGCGGATCGTCTTGCAAATATCCAACAATAATTACATAGAGCTCAGCCGACAAGCGCGTCGATTTTGTCTTTTTTGTAGTGATAATTTTTTGTGAAGTGAGGGGAGGAGGACTGACATCAAATTTACGTTTTTCTCGTCGAAAAGCGGACATCTAATCAATTGATCGCGGTTGATCACGATTTTATATAGGGGCCAAGATGAGAGATGACCACTAAATGAAATTGTCCCTTTTCAAACTATGGATCAGATTTCCCTTTATACTGATTAAAACAGATGAGTCGCCATCTAATTTAGTGGTCCTCTCTCATCACGGCCCCTGTAAAAAATAAATAAATCAATAAATCAATCTTGAAATGAAAAGATCACTGAAGGAAAAGGATCCAAAGAAGAGGAGGAAGATGGCGACGACAAGGAAAAATAGATTGTGTGTTGAGCGGATTGTTTGGCCAATTCAAATGCTCGACTAAAGGATTCAAGTTGCTGAATCAATGTCTCGGTTTGATTTGGGTTCAATGGAGCGGCTGGTGGTTGACGAACCGTTGTTGCTGTTGCTGTGGCTGCTGATGTTGCTGGCAAAACAACAAATGGCACTTGAAATGTCTTTGTCACTGAATGGGAAGGAAGAAATTGGCCATTGCGAGCCACAGGCACAAATTGTTGGATGAAATCCATTGAGCGTGGGCGACAAGGAATTTGACGAGCTCGAAACACAAATTCAGAACTCGATGCGGGTTGATGTTTTGTGGTCGCTATCGCGAGCGGTGGTGGAGGGGGTGGTGGTGGTAAACATTGAACCGTGCCCGTGCCAATGGGTGCGGGTAAACCCATCATAATACGCGAAACCACATCGCGTAAACCATCGTTGGAAGCATGAACTGCGCTTTCACGTATATTATTTAAAACACACTCGAATACCTGGCGCAACACCGATGTATTGGCTTTTGTGGGAGCCGGTAGCTTGTTTATGGTTTGTCCAAATTGTTTGATCGCCGAGACATTTGGACCACCTCCTCCTTCTCTTTTTTCGCTTCCGCCTAAAGAAGAGGATTGGAGAGGTGTAACATTAGAAGTTTGTTCGATTCGGGTCTTGAGGCCATTGCGATTGCAAGGCGTGAGACTTCCCAAAAATGTCATGTGACTCGCCGTGAGATGAGCATGATGGTGATGAACTTTAGCTTGTTGCATAATGGCTCGCTCCAACCAAGATTGTGTGGCAACAATCCCAAACATTTGTAAAATATCACGCACAAACGTCGATGTGCAATGGTGAAAGTCAACAAAATAGAGCTGTGACACGTACTTTAAATTCGATCCAGAAGTTGAAATTTGCCATTCCTTGGTCATTTGATTTTGAAACACTTGTGCTCCATTGACGTTGGGGATACCTCGAATGGATACATCCATTTTTTGATGAATGAGGACATCCAAGGCCAGTTTCTTGCGCCACAACATTACATTGTCGATCGACGATAACGCCGATGACAGCGGAGAGAGCGATGCCGAAGCAACCATTGACGAGGAAGACGCCGACGACGACGATGATGGAGACGATTTTTTTTTACGGCCTTTTCTTTTTTGGTTCAATGAAGTATGAACCTGAGTTTCAATGGCTTCATATGCACTGGGGGTCAACACAACCGCCAAAGCCAATTCTGCGGTATTGTGACTTCCCGAACTCAAGATGAGGCATTCGTCCGGTTTGCATTGTCGCATCACACAGGTCGCAATTTCAATCAAACTTAATCGGTGGCGATGACATTTTTCCCGGTCAAAGTATATAACCAAAAACGGTTCTTTTTCGATTAAATTCGCCAAACTGACCGAATTGAGCACTGCCACACCTTTGTTTTTCTTTAAAAGTTGATGATACACAAATTGTCGACGAATCCAATTCACTGTATGAACAGGTGCATGTTTCAAGGTTTCAAAGCATTTTATGTGGTCGACAAAATCTGTAATTTTGCGTTCCACGAGCTCAACTGCCAAAGACGATGCCAATGTGTGTGACGTGCAAAAGGGTGGCTGAAGTTTGAGTGTCATGCTGGCATTCATTTTTTTACGAACTTGCACCAAATCAACCAGAGCATTGATGGTATCTTGTGTATCAGAGCGTGTGCCCGCTGTATAATGTTGTTTTAAGCCAGCTTGGGTGGTGGGTTCACCCAACGATTGTGCCACCAAAATACCACAAGCTTGACCACTCATACAAATGGCGCGACAAATCAGATATCGCAGCCGTTTCAAAAGCCAAGTTACGGCCATCGCGTCCAATTGGTAATTGATCATCAGGTTGCTGCTGGTCAACATGTCTCGTAGAACCACATCCAACAAGAAATTGTATTTGAATGCAGGTCGGTCATACAAAATACCATCTCGCACACACTCTTGAAAAAATCCCGCCACCATCGTTTGACAATGAGTTTGCGTCCATGGTTGTTGGTGGTGGGGTTGTTGATCTAAATGATGTTGTTGAAAGGAGCGTTGTTGCGTGGTCGTAGCCAACATCAGACGGTGGTTGTTGACATAAGAAGGAGAACCGGCGGTCGATTTCAAGTTTTGGGCGGTGGCCAAGAGTTGTCCCGGATGAAACGGTAACAAACGTTTATAATCCAACTCGCCTTCTTGTGCAAAAGGTGATGCTCGCTCCAGAATTTTAATTTCAATGTCCAAGAGTTTTTGGATATCTTGTTGGAGTTCCAAAGACCGTTGTTCCTTCTTGGTGAAAAAATGGCACGGCACCGAAATGGTATGTGACGGCACGAATCCATCCAAGCCATATCGAAACTGAATAATTTCACTCAAACTGGAACTCCGTGTGGTTTGATCTTGTTGCACGGCCAAATCCGAAAGTTGCATCCCCACCTGTCGTTGGAAATAACCAATTCGAGGAACCGTGCTGGTGTTGGCGCCCATACTGGCACGTGCGCAAATGGAAGCGCCAAGCGATTCCGTCATATCCATTCCGTCCATCAAACTATGTCCGATGAAACCATGGGCTTTGAGGGAATGTCGGCTTTTTCCGCTCCAATGTGAAAGATTCGACATTAACCGAGCATTGTTGCAAAATTGCTGGTCCAACGTGGCACTGATGTGAATTTGGCTAATGGATTTCACTTTGGCACCACTTTTCACAAGGGTTTGTGTTCCATTTTCACGCGGCGCCCAAAGCCGTTTTTCGTGTTTGATTTCTTTTTCCAATTGTTCAGCTTTCACCACCATCTCGCTTTGATAATAGCGAATATGATCGCTCAATCGTTTGGCGGTCTCTTGCAAAAACAATTCTTTATCGTTGCACCGCTTCAAATCATAAAGATGCAAATTGGCCAATATGGATTCTTGTTTCGGTTGCTGTTGTTGTTTACCCAAGATTGGTTGTTGTTTGGCTTCTTTTTTTTGCTCTTTTTGCTCTTTTTGGTCGTTTTTCGCGTCGGGAAACATATGCCGATATAGAAATTGGTCGGCGCGTCGCAACAGTTTGCTCTTTTCAATTTTAAACTGTTCATAGGCTTCAAATCCCAAAGGCATGGAATCATGGAATCCGATCGTCGTGCCATGATCGGCCAACCATGCGGCAAAGACACGCTGCATGGCCGTTATCCAAGCCAATGCCCATTCCGTGCCAAATTGATTGACCATACAATGCAACAAATTATTCGACACCGATTTGGCAAGATCCTCTGACATCATGCGGCCATCGGATGATGATTCGATGATCACTGAATTTTGAATCACAAAGCTGGTACCCCGGTTATAGTTGAGATTCGGTGGCAACATCCATGAAAGAAGCTGCGCCGTCGACCATTTTTTTTCTTGTTTAGGCGCAGGTAAAGGTTGGTAATTTTTCTTGAAATAGTAATTTTGGATAATTTTGTTTCGTGAGACTTGACCAGCACTTGCAATGTAACGATACATTTGGTTTTTGGTTACAAATCGATCGTGGGCTGACATCATGTATGCACCAACACAGGAATTTTGAACCATCGATATCATCACCGCGTCACCGTGTTGTGAACGAAATTGGGCGGCCGGAGATGTCAAGTACAACATTTCCATTTGAGCAATTGGACTGTGCCCCAACATAACATTAGTTTCGTCTCCATCAAAATCCAAATTAAACCCTCCGCAAATAGGAATTGGACTTGCGTGCGTTTTTCGCTCGTCAAATTGTTTTACACTTCCTCCAATATGACATCCCATACCCGAGTGATTAATTTTCGCTGCCGCCATCGAATGTGCTAATAATGTGGGTTGTCGGCCCGTTATGACGGGATCGCCGCTCACTAAATGCCTTTGACAGACTGTGCCATCGGCACGCAAAATTTCCTTATCACGATCGAGGAATTTAGTGCTATACAATTCATCTTGTCGTGCACGATGAGTCTTGAACTCAACGCGACCGGATCGGAGCATATCTTGCAAAAATGCTTGATTCCAAGCTCGTACAGTTTCCGGCAAAGTCAGGGTTTCCATGCAATATGTGGAGACACCGACTTCATCAATTCCTTGGTAAATGTCTCCACTGGCGACACTCCTCGCTGTTCCATTACCTCGACGACCCCACATTTGTTTGCGAACACGGCCCTTTTTCCCAACCAATCGATTTGCAACTGCATATTTACGATTCATGGCATTGTTGTTTGAGTTGGTGGTCATGGCCCAGGAAGAGGATCCTCCGCCGACTTTGGTCGAAGTAAAATTCGGGTCCCACAAATCATTGATCCGTGTAGCCGCCCCCGCCGCCCCCGTTCCCCCTGGATTCTTGACATCCCCTGGATTTTTTTTAGGCGCCGCAATGGGAGGAGGGGCAGGCGCAGGATTTCGACCTCGTCCAAGGCCGCTGGGGATGACCAGAGAAGGTTTTTTCCGTGATTTTTTCACATCCCCAACTTGAATCGCAATGAGCGGACCTGGTAATTCATCCATCAATTGGTACAAGCTTTTTGTGGATCGTTTGGCATCCCCAGATGCAGTTGCAGCTCCTCCTCCTTCAGTCGAGGCTTGGGTGAAGGGCAAACGTGTGATCACCACGTGTTTGTCGGCCGCACTTGCGGGTTGAAATTCCTTTTCCTTGGCTGCTATGAATTCCACAAAATTACGCCGTTTCGCAGATTGCAATTCGATTTCACTTGCTTGTTGGGGTGTCAACACTCCGGCTCGAATTAAACATGTGCAAAAATCAGGATTGGAACAAGGATATTGTGGTTTGATCATGCCATCGGTACATTCGACCGTCATATCCTTGTATCCATTTCTTCGTATAAGCCAAATCACTTTGCGCTGAACGGAATCTAACGCTTCGCTCGGATCGTAATAAACATCATCAGTTTCTTTTTCTTTTTTAATCGATGCTGATGCTGCCGATGCCGAAGATGCGGATGCGGCCGAAGCCGAAGATGCCGGTGATCCTACGACGATTTGACGTTTCATTCCGCTGAATTTTTTAAGTTCCTCCCCTGCGCGGCAAGATTTGGTAATCAATTCTTTAATCTGTTGAGAAATTCGATCTTGGGAAATGGATGTTCCGTCATTGCCAGTTCCACTCCCACCACCACTTCCAGCACTGGCTTTTTGATTCGATATTAATCCGCCAAAACGAGATTTACCCTTGCCGGTCTTTTGAACCATCCCTACATTTCGCCAATCATTTTGAGCCAGCATCGACCCCATTGCAGATGACGACAAAGGCGTCATGGGAGTGGGAGTCGGAGTCGTACGATCAGTGGATGAAGAGGAAACAGAAAGAGAAGCTGCTGCTGCAGCAGGATCATTAATCAATTTGATAGCCTGTTTAATATCGGCTTGTGCTTGATTGTAATTGGTGGCGCTGGCATGATTGCCATCTTCGCGAACATTTCGGATGAGAGGCGGCAACACCAAGACATTTCGTGCGAATAATCCTCTTGCCGGGGAATAAATTGGATTTAAACCCATCAACGTGTGCATTTCCGGTGAAATGTTGCAAAATAATTGGTAAATCATAAAGGAATCAAATCGTGGCCACTCCTTTTTTGAATGTGTGCCTTTGAACTCGATCGGGTAAATTGCACAAAAGGTTAATCCACGTTTTGTAATGATTGGCTTGCGTTGTCCACAACCAATTTCATGTAACCGATCAGCATCATACTCTCCATCCCATAAATGCACTTTTTGTTTTCGAACACGTTTCAAACTTGCAAGTGAAGGCAAAGCCGGAGGGGGAGGAGGAGCAGGAGCAGCCGCAGCGGCCGCTGGGGTAGAAGGAGGCGCGCTCGTCGCTGTTGTTGATTTTTTCTCATCTTTTTCATCTCCATCCTCTTTTTCGTCGTCCTCCGACTCTTCTTCTTCTTCCTCTTCTTCCTCCTCTTCTTCTTCTTCTTCTTCTTCGCCAGAAGATTGAGAAGCGGAAGAGGATGCCGATTCCACAACTGAATCTTCATCATCTTCTTCAACATCCTCTTTTTTTGATTTTGATTCAAGTTCTTTTGCATCCTCTTCGTCGTCGTCTTCTGTTTCGGTGACAGCGTCATCTCCCTCGACTTCATCTTTGGAAGGATGTAAATTACCATCGTCATCTCCGTCACAACCAATATCGCGATCGAGATCACTCTGACCTTCATCTTCTTCGTCTTCATCATCACCACCACCACCTTTTTTTTTCTTTTTTTGCTTTTGTTTTTTCTTTTTCTTTTTACGCTCGGCTTCGACGCGTTCTTGTTTCCGTTTCAATTCCATTGCTTTTTTATCCGCCAACAATTTTTTCAACTCCCGGCGTTTATTTTTCGCTTCTTCATTTGCAATCCGTTTCTCTTCCTGTTTCTTTTCACGTGCCAGTTGTTTGGCACGCTTGAATTCAATTTTCGCCTGCGCAATTTTACGATTGTGATCTTGACGTTCTTTCTCTTCTTGAATTTTTTGTTCGATTGCGCGTTGCAGTTGCCCACAATAGGAAATTTGGTCATTTTTCCCATATTTTTTCATGAGGAAATTCAACCGATAAGCGGGTAACATATTCAAAAGCTTTTCGCTCAGCGTTGGTGTCACAGGAAAGTAAAATTGTCCACAACATAGACAAATCAGTTGCAAAATCGATTCGATTTCTTTATGGAAATAGGGCAAAGCCACGGAAATCGGTATTTCCTCTGAACCCAAGGTTACATAACCGTTGTGGCTCGGACACCGACTGAGGTCGCTGCGACATGTAATACATTTGTGACTACGTGAAATTGGCCCCATCGCTACATCATTTGGCCCACCTCTTGGATATTCGGCAAAAGAAGGAGTGGTCAGTTGGACCGCCGACCCGGCTTTCACGGCTTCAGGTGTGTAAAGCCCAAATTGAATGGATTCCAAATGAACTTGTTCCGTGGCTTGTTGTGGTGGCGGACGTTTGTGCTGATGGGGTTGATAAAGAGGATGACTTTTGTGTAACAGTACTTGGCTTGCCGTTTTCGCCAGTTGCGCAGGTTTGTCATTTAAACCCGACATCATCATCTTCTTTTTTTTTTTAAAGATGGAATGCTTTCGATTTTGTGTTTATTCACCCAATAAGAAAAGAACGACCGGACAAAAAAAAATAATGTCTTTTTCTTCCTCTTCAGCGATTCGATCGCGATCGTGTTCGCCCCCTCGATCACAAAAAAAATCAAGGGCCCGATCTCGCTCTCCACGTCCAGCTTTTTGGGAACCCTCGCTTGCACATCATCATCATCATCATCATCATGACGAGCAGAGGAAAAAAAAAGTCGATTTCGATCAAGTACTGGATTACCGCGACAGCTATCGACAAGGACATTCACATCAACACCACCATCGACGAGAGCATCAAAACCATGATCGGCGAGAGCATGATCATCAAAAAGATCATCACCCACCACCACCTAAAGAAAAAGAACAAAGTGTGAAAAAAGAAGATGTTTTTAGCCTGGTGGAACAGCAAAAGAAAAAAGATCCCACGGCGAAAGTTCGATGGATGTGCAATCAATTTAAATCTGCGATTATTTTCGATGCTGTAAAAGGAGGCATGAAGGTATTGGATTTATGTTGTGGATCGGGAGGAGATTTACGCAAGTTTTCAAGTCGTTGTATTTCTCTCTACTATGGGGTCGATTGTTCAGAAAAATCACTCGAAGAGGCTCAGCGCCGCTGTTACGCTAGTCAAATGTACACGTTTCCAGGCAAGGAAAATACTCATTTTTACAAACTGAATTTGGATGATCCCACGATCGATTTTAAACAATTGTTTGATGTGGTATCGATCCAAATGGCCCTGGCACATCTTGATTTGAAAACAATTTTACCTTTAGTTTCCAAGTCATTGGTGGAAGGAGGTGTTTTTATTTGCACCTTGTTTGACAGCCGACATCTGCCGCAAGCAGGAATTACGGATCATCCTTTTGCAGAATTTGTCCCCATTTTTGCGGATGTTCAGGAGAAAAAGGATCAAAAAAATGAGAAAGATCAAAAAGATCAAAAAGAGAAAAAAACAATGACGCATTACAAATATCGATTTCGTGGATTATATCCTACATTGGTAACCGAATCGGTCATTGATCGTAATGGTTTTATGAGTTTGTGTAACGAACACGGTCTTGTGATGGAAAAAGAATATCGATTTGATGAAATTATGGAGTCCAGAATCAAACATCGAAAAACCGGACAAGCTTTTCCAGCGTTGGACGTTCACGATCAACAAATTTTGGATCTTTACTGTGGATATATCTTTCGCAAATCAACCAGCACCGTCCAAGCAGGATCGGGTTCGGGATCGAGTTCCGCATCCGCATCTTCTTCTTCTTCTGCTCCTGCTCCTGCTGTGGTTGTGGCTGTACCTGAAACCCAGAAACCAAAACGCGTATCGAGTTGTTCTATGAGTGTCCAAGTCAAATCCCGTTCTTTTTTACATAGTATCTAAAGGAGGAATTATGGTTTGAATCAGAGATGACGATTTCCCCGTAGATGAATCGAGTACAGTTATTGCCTTGGGAAAGAATGGACATATATCTTTTTTCCAGAGACTATGGGCTTGCATTCCTCTATGATGACGAAGAGCCATTTCAACTTTGGTATCGTCATCCTAGTTGCAAACCAACAACACTCCAACATTTATGTCGGCCTCTTGTCGCCTTGGATCATCCATTGCCACTGATGGCCTCTCGGCAAAAAGATACATTGTTGTCGGTTGAAAAAGACGAAACCAACAAAAAACAATCACCCAAGAAGAAACAGGTCAAATTCGAAAAATATTGGAGTGCTTTTCCTTCAAATGAAAATGATATCTATACGCTGACGGAAAAAGGTGCACAAGTGGCCAATAATGACATAAAACGACAAGAGTACAAAACACCCAAAATTCTTTATTTGTTGTTGCGAAACAAACAAGGGCAGACCGCCATGCAAATACGTCAAAAAATATGGGAACTCTTTATGCCGTCCAACCTGGCAGCTCCAGCAAAACGTATTTTGCGTAGACTCAAAGACGAAGCAGATGAAATTTTATATTTTGCATATGTGCGTCGGTGGGTTTTGCGCAATGGCGAATTGTCACCCAATTGGCTTTTTAAAGTTCGCAACCATAGATATAGATAATATCTTTTAATTAATCTGTGATCGATTGATATAATAAAATTCGTTATCTCTCCTCGCAAAACTATCCTCCCGGGGACTTGCACCCCGAATCTCCAGCTTAGAAGGCTGGCGCCTTTCTTTTAGGCCAGGAGGATTAGAAATGAGAAAAAATTTTCCTTATACCTCCAGGGACTTGAACCCCGAATCTCCCGTTGATAAGGCGGGCGCCTTTCTGTTAGGCCAGAGGTACTTCTACCTATTTCAATGGCATGCACGCACAAGAGTTTCCATGGCAAAAAAATAAATGTCGATCCGGAGAATGTCTATCTATCGGAGAAACACATAATGGGACCGCTATTTCTCATGGTTTGTTTTTATAATTATAATTAAAAAATCGGTTTCTTTTTTTTTCCAGATGTCTCGTTGAGGGGTGCTCATAAAGATATCAAATCGTTTCTTTTTGAGCAGGTACAATAGTGTGAAATTTTTTCATTTATTTCCCTTGGAAACAACGATGCCAACGAAATGTTCATATATAGATCGAAAATTAAGACGGAAAAATAAAGATGCTGCAATTGGAACTGGTTGACGACGAAGAATCGACTTTTGTCGAAAAATCGACCCCTACGGCTCCTGCCCCCTCTTCTTCATCGTCTTCCGCAACAGCAACAACCAACTTGGTCCTTCCGCCACCACCCGCACTCCTTTCCAACGGCGGAAAACAACCCAAGAAAAAACGCAAAAACGATGTTGCTGCTGCTCCCGGCAAACAAAAGAAAAAACCACTCTCCATGTCCATACCGCTTCCTTCAAATCACGAAGATGCCGACTCCGAATTTGCATCTTCTTCTTCTTCCTCAGGGGTTTCATCCGATCGAATCGCTGATATTAGTAAAATGAAGGCTCCTGAATTAAAAATGCATTTAATCGAAGCTTGGACTCAATTGAGATCACGACAATCTCATAAATCGTGTGAAAGTTTAGCCCAAGAGTACAAAAATCAAATTCATTATTTGAAAACTGAGCTCGAGTTTCAAAAAAAAAAACACGCGAATGAAATAGATCTCTTAAAGCAGGAACGTGATGCAACCATCAAACAAGTTACCAATTTAGCCGAGATGAATGCCCGCACATTCAAAGAAGAAAAATCATTTCTCAATAATTTGGTCAGTCGTTCCATGAACACGACCGATCATGCGGGTGCATCTTTGATATCGGTGTTGGGTAAATCACAGGATCATGTTTCTTTGGCTATGCAAAAATTTGTTCATCCTGAAACACAACAACCACAACAACCCCAATCTCAACCCCAACCCCAACAGCCACCACCACAGACTCTTTTCCCACCAACACCAATGCCCCCCGCGCCAGTTCCTCCTGCACCAGCACCACCCCAACCACCCACACCCATCCTCACACCAACAAAAGAAAAAGAAATGTTTGACGCGATGTATCCGGCCGATATTCAATCCAGCTTGTTGGGTATATTCAACAAATCACCATCCACGCCCAAAATTAATGAAATCAATAAAATATTGGCGGATTGGCTCACACGAACAATTACTTCAAATGATATTTTTGAAACTCATTACAAGAGTTTCCGCAATCTTCAGGTCACAACTCCTCCTTTGGATCATTTTAAAAGTTGTATTGTCGCACAAACATTGGATTTGTTTGAAAAGCAAAAACGATCCAACCTACAAAAGCTCTTGGCTCCCCCTCTCCCAATCAAATCATCATCATCGTCCTTAGCCCTGCTTCCCCCCAAATAATTTTATGTGTTTTTTTTTCTTTTTTGGTTTCCTTTGTTGTTTGTTGGTGGGAGATTGCAAAAAAAAAGAGAAAATGGTGTAAGACTTTTCTTCTTGCCCACAAAGATCCAAACAAATACATGTCGACCAAAGAAGCAGATCCTCCTCAAACCAAAGAAACAACACTCGCAGTCGTTGGAGGCGGAGGAGCCGGAGAAAAAGAAAAAATGCCGCTGTTGGCCAACCAACAACAAGCAATTCTGGCTGGATTAGCATGGGCCGCCATTGGAACCGTGGGTGGATTTTTCTATGGGATTTTAAGAAGCAAAACGATTGAAAAAGGACTACCAACGCTTAAAAAACTTCCTGTGGTGAAAACGGCAGTCATTCATATGAATACACGGTTATGTGCGGCTTTTGTTCAATTGAGTCAATACCGAAATGAATCCAAAATGACTAAATATGCCTATGACAATGCTATCGCTTTCGCCGAGGAGGTGTTGTTGTCTTGTGCTTATGTGAAAAGTCGGTATCAGGAAAAGAAACCCATCAACGCACATTGGTATGTTGCAAAATGTGAGACCGATGAATGGCAAGTCCGCAAATATCTTCAAATATTCAAGGAAAATCTACCGGCCGATGTCAAAAACACAGGGGATAAACACACATTTCGATTTCGTGCAACCGGAATTATTGACGATATTCTGAGACACATCAAAAACGAACGCTCCTCAATGGAAGTGTTTTGCAAAGAACTCATTCTGAAAACATGATTGATTTAATTTTAAGAAGCGTGTGGGGGCAAAGAAACAGCATGGTTGGTTTCTGCGAGTTTCTGTGCGCTTTCTTCGCTTGCTTGAATAAACTCCCGTACTTCTTGAGCATAAGCGGATAACAATGTATAAAACCGATGCTTGGTGATATTCAATTTATCAATGAGGACGGATATGTCAGCTTGCTGGTGGATAAACTCCAGGCATTTTTGTGCCGTCCATCCGAATGTATAAATCAGATACAATGCCAAGGAAAAAATAGGGCCATTGTCTTGATCACTCAGAGAACAAAGCAAGACACCTCCCAATCGTGTTTTGGTTAAAATGTAATTTTCGTGGATGACTTGTAAGTTGTTGATGACTTTAAACACTCCCGGTAAATTTGACATTTTGAGTTCGGCATCTATGGTGGGGGTGGTGGTGGTGGTGGTGGTAGTATCTTCTTTTTTGCTGATTTCTTCTTTTTTATTATTGTCTGGATTTTTTTCTTTTTTGCTCTGCTCGCTGGGATCCAGTTTGTAAAATGCAACATTTAAAGCGGTGATCTCGGTGGTTTCCTTTTTTTGATCCTTTTGAGTGCTCTTTTCTTTTTTTTCTTGTTTGGGTTTGAACCATGTTTGGGTGGAAACGTTTTGTAAAAATTTGATGTTTTCTCGTTTCATAAATTCTTCATCTTGCAAATCGTTTGCGACACCCAGCCATACTCCAGGTAATACCTCTTTACGACGATTAATCTTAAACAGAGGCTCCTCTAATTTGCTCTTTTTCGATCGTGACGAAAACAACGCCTTCAATTTGCGCAACATTTTGAGTGCAGGTGTGTGAAGTCGGGGGGAACGTCACTGACCGAGATCTTAATTTCATCCACTTGCACTCAATAAGAACCGAGTGTTGCCCCACTACGTGTTAATCCACACAGTGATTCCCTCACACACAGCGATTCCTTACACACACATAGTGATTCTCTCTCACACACACAGGGAAAAAAAATGTCCAGTCGAAAACAAAACAAAACGGATTCTGATGAAGATTCAAGGAATTCCAACACACCAACAAGCGATTCAGAGGGTTCTGAATCTGTGAATTCGTCCTCGAGTACCGAGGATGACGATAACGCTGATGGAAAAGATCACAAAAATGTAAATCGATTACGACTTTTGGGTGAACGGTTACTTGCAAAATTTTCGGGTTGTTTAAATCCACAAGTCATCAATCTCAAACAACTTCCGGGATTTCAAAACAATAAAATTCCGCAAGAGTACCATGAGTTACGTGCCAAAGTCAACTTGCCACCTTTACTGACTAGCTCATTACCACGAACCAAGAATGATATTCCGAATAAAAAACCTGAGGCAGATACCGCCGAAACAACAACAACAACAACCCACGCCGCCGCCGCAAATTCTCAGTTGCTGAAATCTCTAACATCGATTCAAGATTTACAACAGATCGCCAATGAAACTTTTTCTCTCACTCGTTATTCTTGTGAGGCTGTTAAATCATCCGAATCGACGATAGCAACAACAACCCAAGAACCAAAACCATCAATTCCAATCGCTGTGGAGCCGAAAATCGAGAGCCATCAGCCCACCGTACAAACAACTAACACATTTGCACCAATTGTAGCACTACCACCACCACCACCGCCATCTATTCCACCTCTTTCAGTCGAAAGTCATTTACAACCATCCCCATCCGCACCCCCACCCCCGTTAATCGAAGCCTCCCAACCCCATCCACCTCCTCCTCCTCCTATTGTACCTCCCAATCCAAAACCCGAAATGAGTTTGAGCGCACCTCCACCTTCATTTTCATTATTACCTCCAATGCCACCAATGCCTCCCATGCCTCCAATGTCTTCGATGCCGCCAATGTTTAATCCATTTGCACAAAATGTTTTAACCCCACCATCACCACCACCACCAGCAACCGCAGCCATTCCAGAGGCAGCCACCCTTCCTGTGCCACAAGAATCAAAACACATCAAACGCAAAAAAAAAGTGAGAATCAGAGAATCCAAAACACCCGGACTTCTCCTTCCGCCTCCTCCTCCTCAACCTCCCTCTTTATCCCAAAAAGACAATGTGGATATCACTCTCGTTTCGAAAGCTGGCCAACAAGAAAAAGATGAGGATGACCATCGGTTGATATTTTGGAAACAGGTCTTGACATCCATTCAAATCGACCAGGCGCATCAAGTGGAAGTGAATTTGAAACGAGAGTTGAAACTTCATGACAATTTGCTCAAACTTAACCAAGAGGCGGAGCAACAAAGTAAAAGTTGCACATCCTTTTGTGCCAACAAAAAGACACTTGATTTAGATGGCAAAACTGTTTCGGATTTATGGAATCATTTGTTACTCTTGCAAAAAAACGATCAAGGATTTTATCAAAGGTATGGGTCAATTTTGCCAATTCAATGTCGCCTGTTATCGGATGCACATCGAGTCCAACAAAAAACATTCTGGGAAAAAGTGTTCAAATGTAAATTGAGAGAATTACGAGAAAGAGTTAAAACTATTGAAGAATTTGATATGGTGCAATATTTTCGTCAATTTTTCAGCATTTCCGAATCACTACCGTCGGAATTTGTGGCACGGTTCGAAGAAGAAAAATTGAGCCGAGCGTCGGAAATCAAAAGAAAGAAACAAGAGGCTGAATTCTTGGAACATAAAGCCGAATTCTTGGGACACATGATGACACAAATCGAAAATGAAAAACATCAGCGTATGCTGGAAAACTCAATGCTGGAACAGCAACGAACGGAATCGATTCGCTTGTTTGAAGCCTATAAACAACAAACTCTCAATGCTCTCGAAAGTGCGTCTATCAAACAACAAAATCAAATGTGGAGTGAAGTCAATAATTCCGTCAAAACCATTCGTGATGACCTTCAAGGTATGCTCACGCATATTCAACAAACTGTTCGGTCTCAACAAGAATCTGCCGTCGTTGCCCCTCCAATTCACGAAACTCTCTCCTTCCCGGAGGGACAACCGCCCCAAGAACTCCAACAAGAAGAACTCACACCGCAAGAAGCCCAATTACCACAAGTTTTTTTGGAACCACCCTTGATCGATATGGACTCTCTTGTCTTGCCCCCATTGTCAGCACCCGTTGTTGAATTGGTTTCGAAATTAGAAGCAAGTTCCAAGTTGGAAGAGAGTTCCAAACAAGTACCCAATCCACCACCACCACCACCACGATCTTCAATAGCACCACCGCCAACGGTTCCATCCGTTTCACTTGACAAAGTCAAGTCTGATCAAGAAAAGAAGGTGTCGAAAAAATTAAAACGGTCCAAGACCAAAAAAAAGGAACCGTCACCAGCACCGCCGCCGCCGCCAATCGTTAAGAGAAAATCAGGTGTGACTCGTCGGTCCCCACAACAACAACAACAACACCAACAAAAAAAAATGACGGCCGTAACACCACTCTCACCACCCCCTCCGTCATCATCAAAAAAGAAAAAACCACAACGTAAAACATCGATCCAGCAACCTCTCAAAAAAACAGAAACTCGAATTTTCATTGATCAGGATGGATATTCCCGGGCAATGGATCATTACGACGATTCTCCTCTTCAACCCTCTCTTCCTCCTCCTCCTCCTCCTTCGCTTCCGCGCGCACGTTTTATTTCTCCTCGTTCAACAGGGTCATCGTCTTCATCATCGTCAACCCCACGACGATCTTTTCCTTCTCAAACTTTACCTTTGCATCGTCGGATGGAAGTAAATCATCAGAACTTTTCTTTGTTTGGATCCAGCCGAGGGCGGAGGCGTCGGGCTTGTTTAGATTTAGGAGGGGAAGGAGGAAACGATCGATGGGAAGATGAATCGGATGTTTCAAACCACTCCGATTTGATCCATTTCATGGAAAAAGAATCCGGAAGCAGCACCTCTGCACTTTTAGTTGATGCGGCAGCGTCAAATGTTGCTCGAATTGAGGTCGTTGGATCCGCTCCGCTTGTTGCGCCCTCGCAACCTTTCGTTGCCGCAGCCGCTCCCATCGCGATGGCGTCTCAGCCGCCTCAACCACAACAAACCCGCACGAGTCCACTTCAATCCGGAGGGGTCGAGGGTTCAACTACACAAACGGATCGTAAAATTGAGCTCATGGAAAAAAAACTCACAGAACTCATTGCGATTCTAACACACAATGCCAAACATGCAGCAGCCGCATCCGTTCCGTCTCGTGCACCACCACCACCACCACCGCCATCTTTTCAACGACCGGATCCCATGTCGCAGCCATGGGCGGAATTGCCTCCACAAGCACATTTACATCAAACTTGGAGTGTGCATGACGCCGATAGTTTTTATATGGCCCATCGTGAGCAAGAAATCAAAATGGGAATCGAAGAGGAAGATATGAAGAAAAATTTAGGAGATCAGTATATGGATCCCAAACTCGATTGGCAGAAATATCTAAATGAACAACGACAAGAAGTGATTCGCCAGAGAAATTTAGCGACCGCCGAACGACAAAAAGCCGATGCTAATTTTGAGTATTTTCTTCGGTCAGGTCAAGGTTGGCTCGAGATGGGCTCTCAAACCGTGGGTTTGGTAAGCCAATTGTTTGATATCGACAAACGTACCGGAGTGGATGTTTCAGGATTGTGCGGGCATTTCAAGACACTTTTCAAAGATGAATCCATCCGAGAAGCGGCGCGCCAATGGTACTATTCACAAAAAGTGCCCTTCCAACCGTCGTGGAAAGAATCGATTGCTCAGACTATGATGAACAAATTTCTCGGATGGATGAACGAGGAAGCTATGAAAAAAGGATTGGGATTGGCCGCGGACATTGGTGTTCAAAAGGTCCAAGAAAAAGAAAGAATGCGCGAACGTGAAAAAGACGATGTTCCCCCACCACCACCTTCACAAGAACAAGACCCCAAACGTCGTTATCCGCCTCCATTTAATGCCAAACAAGAATTTGGAATTGTGCCCAATATTTTCGCGAAAATGGACCAAGAAAGGAAACTCAAGAATCAAAAAGAACAAGAACGATATAAAGAACAACAGCAGAAACACGCCGCTGAAATCAATGAACTGAAGGAGAAACTCAAGGAAAAAGAAAAAACTCTCGGAATTGTCAAAGCCTGGGAGGATTCAAAGGCAGCGGCGGCAAAGGTCGAATCAGACGCCAAAAATTCGCTTCCTGTTCCAGAAGCAATAGGGAGTAATAGTCAAAAGGACAAAGAAGCTGCTTCGTTGGTTGCTGCTCAGGAATTGTTTTCCAAAAAAGAGACTCTCCCGCCCCCTCATCCAATCAAGTCACAACCTACACCAATTCCCGCACCTGTCGTCGTGGTTCCATCCGCTTTGACATCGACCACCACGACAATGACAACAACCACGACAAGCGTGACCACCGCCACGCGATTTCCAAACGACAACAGCACGCCCAAATCAGTGATTCCCAATGGCAAATATGATAATGATGATGATAATGATGATAAACAAGACTCTGCCCAACCCGCGGCCGCTACCGCGGAAAGTGCAGGAGAGAATCACAATGAATCTTCGGAAGACAGTGATTTGGACTTGGACAATTTATCTGGATTTAGCATGCCGGAGCAAACAGAGACCAAGAGCGATTTTTTAAAAACTGCGGGTAAAAAAGGGCGCGTGGTGGGTCGCATGTTGAGCAAAATTAGCCGGAAAGTTCAAGGTGATGCCAAGCATTCTGAAAAAACCAAAAAAGAAGCACAAGAATCGGCTCGACTCATGCGACAAGAAACTATCGATCGTTGGGATCTTCAACACAGCGAATATCAAATGAGCGCGCTTCGATCTTCAACCACTTCTGCCTCTACTAGCTCAGCTGTCGCTGCCCCCCCCTCTTCGGTTTCTTCTCCTGATTAAAAAAAAAGATTTTCTTTTCACGTAGCTAGAATAACAATAGAAAAAAAAGAGAGAGCTTAAGGCAGCAGACTCCAAATATGATGATGGACATGAGCAATCTGGGTCCAAGTCTGAACGATCTTGGAATCAATCCATGCTTTTTTTGTGGGATCATTAGCTGCTTGTTGGGTTTTGTCCATTTGAAGCATGGCGATTCGCTGCAGTAGCAATTGAATCCACCGTTTTGTGGCGGCATTTGTAATATTTTTCGTTTTATCGCAAGGTTTGACAAACGATAACCACATATCGTAAAGAGTCCACGGCGGTTTTAGATTTTCCTGAATATCCGTTGAAGAAGACGATGACGACGATGACGATGATGATTCGTCGCTCATGAGGATTTGAGGCCATTCTTCAATCCACTTGCCCAATTCTTTCTGAGAAGGTACTTTGTAATTTCGCCATAATTCCATAGCATCATCTTTGGATGCGTAGACCGGATACAAGATTGTTTTGATCAACATCATCATTTCAGATTCAGATTCAATGAGCTTGGAAGATTTTTTGATCAGTTTGGGTTTCAACACAAGAAACATCGGCAACGGTGTTGTTTCTGTTTTATCGTCTTTTCCTGAAGACGCGACGGCGGGTTTTTCGTCTTTCCCTGATGATAATAGCGGTTGTTTGTTATGCGTGTCTTGATCGACAAATATCTCTACTTTCAAGGTGCGTTTTGTGTTTTCAAGTTCTTTGGAGGCCGATGCCGAAGCGGATGCGGATGCCGATGCAGACGGTGCGGTTGAAGAAGCCGCAGCAGCAGAGGAAAACACAAGATATGTGGAATCTTGAGTTTTATAGTATTGACCCAACAATATACAATATCTGGATTGTACATGCATCCAACATTTCAGACGAGAAGTAGACGCGACTTCAACAAAACCATCCCTTAACCGTGTTTTTTCAATTAAGTATTTGTAATCTGGATTTTGTTTTTCACTCTCATCCAACATGGCAAGATCAAATTTGTGTTCTTTTGAATCCCCACACAATAAAAAGTCATCGTGCTCAATGCCTTTTTTATCATCATCTTCATCATTTTCATCTTCCTCTTCACTTTCAGTAGCAACATCGTCCCCTTCATCGTGATCATAATCCAATCCATAATTGTAATTACCGTCTTGGTCCGGATCGCTTCCACTTCCCGATTCCATATCCTCATCGCTCGTGCCACTACCGCTGTTTTTTTTGTCCGCATCCGAATCCGACTCGGAACTTGTAGAGGAGGATTGATCCTCGTCATTCTCATTTTTTTCATCATCATCCTTGTCCGAGTCCTCCTCCTTGTCATCCTTTTCGTTTTCATCCGAGTGTTGGGCTCCAGTATCGCCATTCTTTTCTTGGTCCAAATCAGCAGCAGCATCAGCCGCTGAAGTTGATGAACTTGAAGATGACGACATCTACAAGGGGCCGGCCGTGATGAGAAACGACCATTAAATCAGATTGCGACTGATCTGTTTTGATCAATCTAAAGGGAAATCGGATCCATATTTTGAGAAGGACATTCTAATTTAGTGGTCATCTCTCATCTTGGCCCCTATATTAAGGCGCAAGTGGGGGGGAAATGTCAAAGGTGTCAATGGAAAAAACGGAAAAGAAAAAAGAGGATGTTTCAAAGGCTCCTGAAAAAATAGGACAAGGTTTCACCGCATCTGTGTACTCTCCAGCGCTCGTTTGCAAAGATTGGTCGGATTCAGAAAATGACAAAAAAAAATTTACCCACATTACCAAATTGTCGGCAAGTATGACTAGTTTGACCTATACGATTCATGTTGCTTTGCAAATGCGCAAGGCTTGGGCTATGCATAAGTTATATTGGCAACAACATAGCTCACATTCAATCTTTAAATCATTACAAAACACTCCAATGAAGAAGCTTGTGATTGACGCAATTGTACAACGCGAACCCGATGATTTTTATAATTTACCGGATTCAAAATTATGCACATCATGTGTACTTGCGAGTCCTTCCGAATCGTCATTACCATTGTTGGGAATGTACTTACCCAAACTTGCGCATGGTTGGAAAGAAGAGTTTACCACGAAACGAACCGCTTTTTCAAACATATTAACTTTCAAAGATGTGCGATCCATTCATCATCTCATCCGAGGTGTATTGATTGCTCATTTTTTGGGGTTTACACATAATGACCTCCATCGTGATAATCTTATGTTTCATTCCGACGGCCTGCCCAGGATCATCGATTGGGAGCACGCCATCTTGTTTTTACAACACTCATCTGAACGAAAACACGAAAGAATGACCGATCAAATGCCAGATGATTGGCATCAATATATGGCATTCTGGAAAGGTGGCAAGTTATGGAATACCCCAAAACAACAAATCGCCGGCGACTGGGCATGGGTTCATGTGTTGATTAACGAAACTTTTCCACCAGAAAAGCTCCAAACGCCATCTCACCGAGATATAGTGTCGAATCTTCAAGAGTGGTTAAAACGTGGCACCGATGGCGGAATGCGCACAGCGGCTCTCGAATTGGAAAAATATTTCTTGCCGCCACCGCCGGCTCAAAAAAAATAAAAAAGTATTTTTATGTTTTATGTTTTTTGTTTGTGTGGAAAGGCCATTGGTAGAGGAGCGTTTATATGAGATAGATCGGATTGGTGTTTCGTTATTACAAATGGACCCGTCATGGGCTCAATCATCACATCAGAATAAAGACATTCCAATTCATTGTTTTCATTCACATTTAAAACGCATTCTCCAACAAGAGTGATTTGCATCAACTTTCGTTCTTGGATAAAAGGATTATAGATTTGGACACAAGAGGTGTCATCCTCCCATGTATACTGGATGGCCCAAAATTGTTTGGAGGGACCAAATTGCACGATTTGCACGCCTTGTTCAATGTTGTCATGTAACCGTGGAATATACCAATCGAGAAGAGGCTGATAACTCTTTTTATTGGGGTGTGGTAACGTTGGGAACTCCTTAGAATAATCAAAAGAATTCAACAAGATCGGTTGATAGGTGATTTCAAACCCATATTCCGATACCACTATCGACAATTCCTTGATCCATCCATCCAGATTCAATTCATGAAATTGAGTTTGTATAATTTCACTAAAAATTTGTCGCACAGGACCAAAGACACGCTCTTGAGCCTTTTCTAACAGTAGACTATTTTCCGGTAAATATTCGTATTCTCGATTACCATATTTGTATAGCGGAAGGTCTTTTCTTTTGCGGCTCATCTGTGAAAAAATTAAGTGATTGAAACGATCAACCACACACAAAATGAAAAAAAACGAGATTTTCGAAATAAAAAGCAAAATGCAGCAAACTCAAGATCAAGTTCGATTGTTGAAAGCAACGATTGCTAAAGCTACAGCCAAGAAAAACGAATTGCAAGCGAAAATGAAAATGCTCAATCAAAAGTACGATGTGGTTGTTGGCGGTGGAGGCCAGGCCGGGGGTTGTTTTTTCTCTTCTGGATTTTCGAAACCTGTACCTCAGCAGTCATATCTGGCGTATGAAGATGTGGATTATTCTCAACGCTTGAGAAACGATCCCACTTATCGATCGATATCGCCAAGTGGCGGCGGTGCCAAGAAAAAAAACAAGAAGAAAAAACAAGTTATCAATCCGAAAACGGGTCGCAAAGTGACGGTAGGCGGACGTATTTGGCGGCGAGTGTTTCGAAAATAAATTGCGGAGACCACCTTTAAGAGTTGAATGCGTGGTCATTTCTCATCTTGGCTTCAGATTGTTTTTTGTTTCTGTAAAATTGGACAAGATATTTGGAAAAAGTTGCACACAGATGTGGATAGGCTGATGAAGAATGATAACAAACAGAGGTTGGATCGGGAACATCGATCGGAGACCCAAAGAGATCGGCCACCGGACGACATATAAACATGCGATTACGAATCAATTCCTTGACAAAGTCCAGCTTGTTTGTTGTATCATTATCTTCATTATCTTCATCATTGTTCTGCTCATAAACAATAATCTTGGGAACCTGTGCCATCATCGTTTCAGACATGCGAAATCCTCGTCGGTGGTATTTTAAAAGACGTGTTAATATCGGTAGGTTGTTCAACGCCAAATCGATGGTTTTCAGATTCAAGACCAGATCGGGATAAACCACTTGCAAATTATTGTGAGTGAAATAATTGTGCAACCAGGGAAAAGCATCCAAAATAACCGCCTCTCGGAACGAACTTGTAGGTTGGAGGCCAGAGATATGAATTTTTTTGCGAGAATTTGGATGTTGATAAGTAAAACAAGACAGCTGATGTTCGGAATGATGACTATCCTCGTGAAAGACGTAATCATTGTTTTCCAATAAAATTTCCAATTCCAAGAGTTTATGTTGCAATTTCCCGCGTTTCAAAGGTGCAAAATGGTTCTCAATCAGTTTAGGTGACTTGTCCAACAACTCACATTCAGTCACAAATTGATCGAATTTAGCATCTTCTTGCGGATGATACTGACCATCAATAAATTTTGAAGCGAGCTGCCAATATCGATCACTACGATAAATTTTGCCTTTGCTTATAAACATGCCTCGTCCTTGCCCGCCTCGCCCTCCGCGTACAAATAGGCCATGCCCTCGATTTTCTTGAAGATTGGAATCGGAATGAAACACCATGATGTTGAGGTCTCCGTCAGACCATGTTTCGCCAACGATATTTTGCAATAAAAATGATCCGTAAATCGCATATTCTGGAGTTGTTGTCAGTGTTTGCGCCGTCTTTTCATCGAAATGAAAATCTTGTTGCAAACTTTCAACCATGTTTTTCTCAATTTGGTATTGTGGATGATTCATTTTGAATTGTGGATTCATTTTGAATTGAGCATTTATGTTGAGAAACCAAAGAATCATCACACTGTATTCGCCGATTAATCGGCACAATTCTTGAACCTCAAACAACTCGTGCATCTATTAAGAGGCAAAACAAGAAACAAAACTAAAAAAAATGTCGGATGTGTTTCAACCTCATGTTTTACATCGATTGCGAGACGAGGAAAATCAAGGCAATGCAGACGCGTATCCCTATATCTATGAATCCTATGGGCAATGGTTGGCCTTGACGGTTCTCTTGACAAGTTTTGCCGCCGTTGTGGCCAACACTGGAAACGATAAAGTATTGGCAACGT
>Ga0268265_10001064_pt1 | contig 24549 bp, 14 predicted proteins | sample KBSSwiS52_FD_190355 | JGI IMG/M metagenome (GOLD analysis project Ga0268265, IMG submission 190355) | Switchgrass rhizosphere microbial communities from Kellogg Biological Station, Michigan, USA - KBS Switchgrass S5-2 (SPAdes) (version 2) | ecosystem: Host-associated > Plants > Roots >... | reverse complement strand
AGCGGCGCTCGAGATCGGCGATGCCCCGGTCCATCGCGAACATCGTCCGCACCCGCTGATACCCGGCTGCCGCCAACCGCCCCCGCAAATCTGCATCCCGCAGCAACCGTTCGATCGCCTGCGCCAGAGCCGGCGCATCGTCGGCCGGGACCAGGGTGCCGGTTTCGCCGTCGATCACCAGCTCAGGGATTCCGGCGAGATTGGTGGCGATGACGGCCAAGCGCTGGCTCTGCGCCTCCATCAGAACGTTGGGCAGGCCGTCGCGGTCGCCGTCCTCGGCAATGCGGCTGTTCAGAATGAAGAGATCGGCGCCGCGATACTCCTCCAGCACCGTCTCCTGCGGTTTGGCGCCGAGCCAGGTGATGCGCGCGGCGATGCCGAGCCGCTGCGCTTCGGCCTGCAGCGCATCCTTCAACGGCCCGCCGCCGATATGGCGGAGGCGCCAGTCGAGATCTTTCGGCAGCAATCCCAGCGCCTGGACCAGCCCCGCATAGCCCTTCTTCGGCACCAGCCGCCCGACCGAGAGCAAGGTGTATGGGCCTTGCGTCTTCGCAGCCCGCGCCGGCGGCTCGGCGAAGCGGGTGAAATCGAGGCCGTGATAGACCAGCGCCGCCTTCTGCGGTGTCGGTGCGAGTGCGGCGAGCACGCGATGTCCGGTCTCGGTGCAGGTCACCAGCCAGTCCATGGAAGCGAGCTTTTCGCGCTTCTCCCAGTCCGGCGTGATCCAGATGTCCTTGGCGTGCGCGGACGTGCTCCAAGGGATTCCGGTCATCAGATGCGTGTAATAGGCAACCGAGGCCGGCGTATGGATGAAATGCGCATGCAGGCGCTTCGGCCAGGTGGCGGGATCGCCGAGCTCCGCCGCCAGCACGCAGGCCTGGCCGAAGCGCCGGCCGCGGTTGGTGGTGAAATCGCGGCGGAGGTCGGCGATCCATTGCCGGAATGCGCCTGCATATCCGGGTAACCGCCGCGCGCGCCACCAGCCCCGCAGCACGCGGAGCGGCTCCTGATAGAGATATTCCGGCAGATAGGCGACCGGGGCGCTGATCTCGCGGTGGACCGGATGCACATGCTTGTCGGTCGGGAAGCGCAGCGAGACGATGCGGATCTTGATCTCGCGCTGCTCCAGCGCCCGGATTTCCTGGGCGATGAAGGTCTCCGAAAGGCGCGGATAGCCCTTCAGGATGAAGACGATTTCGTCGGTCATTCAGCGCTTGTGGTTGCGCTCAGCGCGCGCGGCGGCTGGCGAGCCTGAGGCGCGGGCGCGGGGTGCGGGCCGGCGCGGCGTCGATCGTCTGGTCGACCAGCCGGTTGATGTTGGTGAGCCCATCCATCAAGCCCGGCAATACCACCTGGCTCGGCAAGGCCTGCTGCGGCAGCTGGCGCAAAGCGGTCGCCATCGACTTCCAGTCGCGGGTGCCGTCGTCCTCCAGCATGGAGACCAGGCCGTATTCCTTGGCGCGGGTGGCGCGCAGGTATTGCTCCATGCGCGGCCGGGTGCGCGGGATGATGAGGGCGCGCTTATCGAAGGAGAGGATCTCGCAGAAGGTGTTGTAGCCGCCCATGGCGACGACGCCGACCGCCTTCGCCATCAGGTGTTCCATCTGCGCGTCGAAGGTGATCGCCTCGACCTGGTCGAGCTTGGCGGCGCGCTGGAGGAACTCGGACTGCCGGTCGGAATGCATGAAGGGCCCGAGCACCAGCAGCGCCGGATGCGGCTGATGCGGGTCGTTCTCATAGGCGCGTAGGACCCAATCGACCACGTCCTCGCCGTCGCCGCCGCCGCCGGTGGTGACCAGCAGGTAGGGCTCGTCGATCTTCGAGAGCGGCGCGCTCGTGGCCGGGCCGTGCGGCAGGCTGCGGTGCAGATAGCCGGTGTAGATCATCTTGCGCCGCACCGATTTCGGCAGCTCGATCCCCTCGAGGGGATCGCAGATCTGCGGCAAGCCGTAGACCCAGATCTGGTCGTAGAGATCGCGCAAGGCCGGCACCACCTTCTTGCGCTCCCATTCCGGGACCAAGGCGGCGGGCTCGTCCATGATGTCGCGCAGGCCCAGCACCAGGCGGGTGCCGCGCTCTTTCAGCATGACCAACGTGTCATGGACTTCGCCGCGGAGGCCCAAGGGCTCCTTGTCCACGATGAAGATGTCGGGATCGAAGATTTCCGCGGTGTGGCGGATGATCGAGGCGCGGAGCTCCAGGGTCTCCTCGATGTCAATCAGCAGCGAGAGCGGGGTGTAGTCGCCGCTCCTGAGCTTGATCACGCCGGGGATCCGCACGAAGTCCACGCGGGCGCGGAAGTTGAAACTGCCGATGATCGGCGACCCGGTCAAAATGATGACCGACATGTCCTTTTCCAGATCGACCAGCGAATGCGCAATGGTGCGGCAACGGCGCAAATGGCCGAGGCCGAATGTGTCATGGCTGTAGATGAGTACGCGGGCGTCCCGCTTTACCATTGGGCTTGTTCCCACTGGGCTTGTTCCAGGTGTCACGCGTCCATCCCCCGACCGCCGCGTACCGGATTACCAAGTCTGCGATTAGCGCGCGGGGCGGAGTATTGCACAGCTGTTTTGACCGGCAAAAGCCAAAGTTTCGAGGCAAGGCTCACGGGATAAATCCTTGATCGCTTTGGGGAATGATCGGGCAGGACCCGCCCGATCGAGGTCCTATCGCTTGCGGCTGGGCGCCGCCCGCCCTATTGTCGGTAAGGTCGCGGCCCAGCCGGGGGGACGGCCGTGTCCGCGACCTTGGATTGGGCGATGGAACGCAATCTCTTCAAATATATCTGGCGTCATTCCTGGCGCGATCAAGTCTATATCCTTTCGATCGTCCTGCTTCTGCAGGTGTTCTATTTCGTCTCGCTCGATCTGCCGAAGCGCATCGTCAACGACGGCATCCGCGGCGAAGCCTTCCGCGAGACCAGCGTCGAGATACCGACCCACCTTCATTACTCCTACGGTCCCGCGGTCCATCCGGAGATGATGAAACCGGAGGGGAAGGTCAACACCATCCCCTTCATGCGAATGACCTTCGGCCCCTACAAGTCGATCGGCGTGCCGAAGGTCACCCTGTTCCCCGGCCTGATGCTCGACCAGATGCAGTATCTGTTCGCGCTCTGCTTCTCCTATCTCTTCTTCGTGGTCCTGAACGGATGGATGAAGCAATGGGTCAACACCGAGAAGGGGCGCCTCGGCGAACGCATGCTGCGCCGGCTCCGCTTCGAACTCTATGACCGGATCCTGAAATTCCCGCTCGGCCATTTCCGCAAGGTGAAGCAGGCGGAAATCGCCACCATGATCAAGGACGAGGTCGAGCCGCTGGGCGGTTTCATCGGCGATGCCTTCATCCAGCCGGCGATGCTGGCGGGCCAGGCGCTGACCGCGCTCTACTTCATCTTCCTGCAGAATTTCTACCTGGGCGGCCTCACCTTCCTGATCCTCGCAATCCAGATGGCGGTGATCCCGAAGCTGCGGGTGAAGGTGCGCCTGCTGGCACGGCAGCGGCAGATCACCGCGCGGGCTTTGGCCGGGCGCATCGCGGAGACGGTCGACGGCGCTGTCGAAATTCACACTAATGACACATCGAACTACGAGCGCGCGGATATCATCGACCGCCTCGGCGCGATCTTCCTGATCCGCTTCGAGCTCTACAAGCGCAAGTTCTTCGTCAAGTACCTGAACAACATGCTGGCCGCCACCACGCCGTTCCTGTTCTACCTGATCGGCGGTTATCTCGCCTTGAACGGCAAGTTCGACACCGGTTCGCTCTTGGCCGCGATCAACGCCTACAAGGACCTGCCGGATCCGATCAAGCAGTTGATCGACTGGGACCAGCAGCGCCAGGACGTGCAGATCAAGTACGACCAGGTGATGGAGCAGTTCAATCCGGACGGCATGCTGGATCCGGGGCTGCAGGCGCTCGACGCGGCGCCCCAGGACGTCGATGCCGCGACCCTCGCCGCCACCAATCTCGCCTTCACCGACGATTCCGGCGCGCGCCAGGTGGAGGATGTCAGCCTGGAGATCGGGCCCGAAGCCCATGTCGCGGTGATCGGCACCGGCGCCAGCGGCAAGGAATATCTGGGCCTTTTGCTGGGGCGCCTGGCGCTGCCGATGGCGGGTCAGATCAAATACGGCGACCACGACCTGACGCAACTGCCGGAATCCGTGACCGGTCGGCGCTTCGCCTATGTCGGCGAGGAGAGCTATTTCTTCCCGCTCACGCTGCGCGAGAACCTCAGCTACGGTTTGAAGCATCGCCCGGTCACTCCGGCGCGCTATGAAGGCGAGAGCCAGAAACATTTCGAGCGCCGCATGCGCGAGGCGATTCGCGCCGGCAATCCCTGGCTCGATCCCGGCGACGACTGGCTGGATCTCGCCGGTGCCGGCGTTGCCGACGTGCCCGAGCTCTACGGCCGGGTGGTGACCCTGCTCAAAGCCGTGGAGTTCGACGAGGATGTCTATCAATTCGGCCTGCGCGGCCGCCTCGATCCGGTGCGCGACGCGGATATCGCCGCCGAGTTCCTGGAAGCGCGGCGCAGCCTGCGCGAGCGGCTGCAGCGGCCCGACGTGGCGTCCCTGGTCGATCCCTTCGATCCCGCGCGCTACAACAAGAACATGACGGTGGCCGAGAACCTGATGTTCGGCACCGCGGTCGGGCCGGAATTCGCGCCCGAGAATCTTGCGAGCAATGAATACCTGCGCACCACCCTGCGCGGCATCGGCCTCGGTGATGATCTCGTCAACATGGGCCGCAAGATCGCCGAGACCATGGTCGAAATCTTCGCCGACCTGCCGCCCGGCCATCCCTTCTTCGAGCAATACGCCTTCATCTCCTTCGACGACCTGCCGATGTATCGCGAGCTGATGCAGCGCACCGCCAGGCTAAGCACCGATCAGATCCAGAGCGAGGACCGCTTCCGCTTCGTGCGCCTGACCTTCCCCTATATTGAGGCCCGCCATCGCTTGGATCTGATCGACGCCGAGATGGAGGAGAAGCTGCTGCTGGGCCGCCATGCCCTCGCCGAGAACATGCCGGAGAGCTTGAAGAAGGCGATCGAGTTCTACGACCCGGAGGCCTATAACAGCCAGGCCTCGGTGCAGGACAACATCCTGTTCGGCCGCCTGGTCTACGGTCAGGCGCAGGCGGGACAGAAGATCGGCCGGGTGATCGCCGAGGTGATCGACGGCATGAAGCTCCGGCCGCGGGTGATCGAGGTCGGCCTCGACTACAATGTCGGGCCGGGCGGGAAACGGCTCTCGACCGCGCAACGCCAGCGGGCCTCGATCGTGCGGGCTCTGGTGAAGCGGCCGCGGCTGCTGATCCTGAACAACAGCCTGGCGGTGTTCGACGATTCCACGCAGCGGCGCTTGGCCGAGCGCGTGAACAAGATCATGGAGGGCGGCGCGCTGGTGTTGATCACCGACAATGTCGCGCTGGCCAGATTGTTCGACCGTGTCATCATCATGAAAGAAGGCCGGGTGATCGAGCAGGGCGAAGTCCGGGAACTCGATCGCGACGGCAGCCGCTTCCGCGAACTTGTCGGCACGGTCGCCGCGGCGGCGGAATAAACAAGGGGTTGGTTTTACGATTCTACGCCAAGTGGCTTTACGTCTGAGTGAGCGAGTGAGGGACGGATGGGTATTCAGGACGATGTCGAGGCCTTAAAGCGGATCCCGCTGTTCGCCAAGGTCGAACCCGCGAAGCTGAAGCTGCTCGCCTTCGCGGCGGAACGCGCGCAATACATGCCGGGCGAGGCCCTGTTCCATCAAGGCGACCAGGCCGATGCCGCCTACATCGTCTTGGGCGGCAAGGCCGACGTGTTGGTGGAGACGCCGAGCGGCCCCTTGAAGGTGGCCGAGGTCGGCAAGGACGCCTTCGTCGGCGAGATCGGAATCTTGTGCGATGTGCCGCGCACGGCGACCATCCAGGCGACCGAATCGCTCACCACGCTGAAGATCACCAAGGATCTGTTCTACCGCATGGTCGCCGACTTCCCCTCGATCTCGCTCGAGGTGATGCGCGTGCTGGCGCAGCGCCTGGAGCATATGAACGAGCAGCTTCGCGACGCGGTCGCGGCCAAGACCTGATGACCCAAGACCTGATGGCGTTGCCTCGGCGCCCGGCTGATCAGTCGGGCGCGAGGAAGGTGACGGCGGTCGCGAGCAGGCTCTCTGGCGCTGCCGTCGGCTTCTCCTCCGCGAATTCCGCGAACATCTGCTTCACCAGGTTGTAGCCAAGCTCCCGATAGGCCTCGAACTGGTCCTCGTCGAAAAACTGATCGAGTGTGGACTGGTCGGGATACTCCGGATTCTGTGCCTTGTAGGCATAGAGGTCGCTCGGCAGCCCGTCGAGCATCGTCGCCTTCACGTAGATGAGGACGCCGCAGCTCTGCCGGTCGGGATACCAGATCGAGGCGAGCGCAAAGCCGCGCTTAGCGAGGCCGAACTTGATGCGCCAGGTCTCGCTCTTGGCCTCGCGCGGCTTCGGCAGCACGCCTTCCAGCGTGTAGCACTCGTCGTCGAAGCGGATGTTGACGCCGAAATCGACCCGCACGCGCTCGATCGCATTGCCGAGATCGGCGAAGGTGAAGTCGCCGTCCTGGCCGCCGTCGCTGACCAGGATCAGGTCCATCTTCCGGCGGACGAGCTCATAGAGGCCGAGATTCTCGAAATGCCCGCCGTCGGAGAGCTGCAGGAAACCGGCATGCTCGTTCATGCGGAAACCCAGCAGCCCGGACAAGCCGGGGCGCAGGTAGTTCGCGATCTGCTGCATCTGGTCCGGCCGGCCGGGATTGGGCGCCCAATAGCCGAGCTGCGCGCCGAACAACGTCACCAGGAAGGAGATCAGCGGAGTCTTCAACACGCCCTTGCCGTCGGGGCCGGAATGGGCGTTGAGCGCCGCGCCCGAGATCGCCATCGCGGTCGGCAGCACCATCCGATCGTCCATATACTGCTCGGTCTTCAGCCAATGGGTCGCATCGCTGCCGCAATAGCGGGCCGAGAGCACGAAACTGTCGGCACCGCGCCCGCTGTATTTCGGCTTCTCGGAATCCGGAATGATCAGCGCTGTGTTGATCAGATGATAGGGCCCGACGATGCGGATCTTCGGATCCTCCTTTTTCTTCCTGCCGCTGTTGACGCCGCCGGCAAGCACACTGAGCTGCAGCGCGTCGGCGATCTTCGCCGGATGCCAGACGCCCTTCTCGACGGCCTTGATGTCGGGGCAGAGGGCTTCCATCAGCCGGTCGCGGTACATGCGGTGCTGCGAGACCAGGTTGAGGTTGGTCACGATCGCGAACAGCAGCGTCAAGATCACCAGCACGGCGAACCAGATCCACTCTGTGCCGAACGGATCGCCCAGGTACTGTGCTGCGCCATAGGCCAGGAATAGGATGCCGTAGATCGCCAGCACCGAATAGAGATAGGGCCAGACGCTGTTCCAGATCACCGAGTCCTTCAGCTTGCCGATGATCGTCGCGTGTTTCTCGCGCCAGGTGCCGAGATAGGCGATGGCGACCGAGATCGCGCCATAGAGGTCGCCGCCGCCATGCCGCTCCGCCCAGCCATAGGTGAAGGGCAGCGATCCGAACGCGGCGCAGGCGATCTGCACCTGCAGCAACCAACCCAGTGCTACGGTGAGCGGAATGCTGAAGCGATGGTAATAGCGTCGGATCGGCTCGCCGGTGTCGCTGTCATGACCCTTCGTGTATTTCACGAAGAAGCTGCCGACGGAATAGAGCAGCGTGACCGCGACTGCCCCGAGCACGGCGAGCAGGCCGATCACCACGAACAGATTGACTCTGCCCAGTTCCGGTAACTTGATGGCGAGCCCCGTGCCGAAGGCCAGCGCCATGACAATGACCAGCATGGCGAAATAGAGGCCGAGCGAGAACAGCACCGCCCGTAGCGCATTGGCGACCAGCGCGAAGATGCCGAGCTTCGGCGTCGGTGTCAGGTAATGCGCGTGCTGCCGGAGGAAGCTCACGATCTGCACCGCGAGATTGTCCGAAACGTCCGCATGCGGGACTTCGCGGAGCGGTGCCATCGTGCGATCGCCGCGGGCGCCGCTCTGGCCTCGGGCCCCGAACGGAAACCAGAAGTCCTGGTTCTCGGGGTTCCGGCGCGCATGCTCGACCAGGAAATAGCTGAGCGAGGAACCGATATAACCGCCGCCCGAGACCGTCGACAAATAGTCGAAATTCTTCATGACGCCCTGGGCATGAAGCCCTTGCATCACGCCCATGGCGAAGGAGGCGGAGCGGATTCCGCCGCCGGAGAGCGCCAGGCCGAGCCAGGGGCCGTCGGTCTCCTTCTCGCGCAAAGCCTCGACGGCGCGGCGCTCCTTCTCCAGCATCTCCGCTGTGTCGATGGCCTGGGCTTCTTCCGTCGCCATGGCGTTCTCCCCCGAGAGACAACCGGCAGTGGACGACATCATAGGCCGAAAGATGCCACCCTTGCCATGGCCAGGTGCCGCCGCCTAGTTTGACGCCGATTTGGGAGATCACCGAGGACCTGATGCAGCAAGCTTCCCTCTCCGCGCCGGCGCTGGCGGAATTGCAGGCGGACTACGCCCGGGACGGCGTCGTCGTTGTCCGCGGCGCCTTCAGAGACTGGGTGGAGACCTTGCGAGCGGGTTTCGAGCGCAATCTCGCTTCACCCGGGCCCTTTGCGATCGAGAACGTGGGCAGCGGCGAAAGCGGGCGGTTCTTCGAGGATTACTGCAACTGGCAGCGCATCCCGGAGTTCAAGGACTTCATCCTGAACTCACCCGCGGCGGAGATCGCCGGGCGCATCATGGGTGCGCAGTCGGCGCAGATCTTCCACGAGCATATCCTGGTCAAGGAGCCGGGGACGGCGAAGCCGACGCCCTGGCACCAGGACATGCCCTACTACTGCGTCACCGGCCGCCAGACCGCGAGCTACTGGATTCCCTTGGATCCCGTCACCGAGACCAACACGCTGCGCGCGGTTCGGACCTCGCATCTCTGGCCGAAGCTGGTGCGGCCCAAACGCTGGGCCTCGAACGAGAACTTCTATGCGTCCGATGCGGACTTCATGGACATGCCGGCGATCGGCGACGCGGATCCGCGCATTCTCTTTTCGGCGCTGGAGCCCGGCGACGCGATCGTCTTCGATTTCCACTGCGTGCACGGCGCGCCCGGCAATGTCGGCACCAGCCGCCGCCGCGCCTTCTCCGCCCGCTATGTCGGCGACGACGTCACGTTCCTGGAGCGTCCCGGCCGCACCTCGCCGCCCTTCCCCGGCATCAACCAGCAAAGCGGGGAGCGTTTGCGCGAGGACTGGTTCCCGGTGGTGTGGCGGGCGTAAGCGCTAGATCGCGCCGCCGCCGACCACGGCGAGCCTGGGCGCGCTGCGGATGATGCGTTTGGCGGGGAGGTGGATGGTGACCGTCGTGCCTTCGCCTTCGCGGCTCTGCACTTCGACCGTGGCGTCGTGGGCCTGGACCAGGCGCTGGGTGATGGCGAGGCCGAGCCCGATGCCTTCCTTGGTCTGGCGGCGATAGGCCTCGTTCTGCCAGAACGGTTCGAAGATCCGCGGCAGGTCCTCGGCCTTGATGCCGAGGCCGCGGTCGATCACCGAAAGCGCGATCCCGGTGGTCTCGAGCTCGCCATGGATCAACACGTCGGCACCCGGTGGCGAGAACTTGACCGCGTTGGTGAGCAGGTTGATCAACGCCTGCCGCATCGCCTTGGGGTCGACCATCACCTTCGGCAGGTTGGCGATCCCCTCCTGGCGAATTTCGATCCGCTTGTCCCGGGCGCGCAGCGTGAGGAACTTCACCACGTCGCCGGCGACATCGGAGAGCGCCACCGCCTCTTCCTTCAGCTGCATCTGCCCCAGCTCGATGCGGGACATGTCGAGCAGGTCCTCGATGATCGAGAGCAGGTAGCGGCCGCTGGCGCGGATGTCGCTGGCATAGTCGAAATAGCGTTGCGAGTTCTCGCCGAGGGCGCGGCTGGCGATCATCTCGGAAAAGCCGATCACGGCGTTCAAGGGCGTGCGGAGCTCATGGCTCATGTTGGCGAGGAACACCGTCTTCGCCGCGTTGGCGAACTGGGCTTCCTGCGAGCTGCGCCGCAGATCGTCGGCGACCTGCTGCAAGGCGCTGGACCGCTCCGCCAGGCGATGATTGGCGTCGGCCAGCTCGGTGGTCGCGAGGCCGACCTCCGCGGCGATGCGCTGATATTCGGTATCGGCGCGCAGCAGGCGCAGATAGAGCAGGATGGTGAGCGCCAGCCCGATCGCGAAGATCAAAGCCGGCAGCCAGAGGCCGGATTGGATCGGCTGGGCCTGGCCGTCGACCTCGAGCTTCCATTCGCGGTCGGCGACGGCGAGTTCGGTGGGCGCCACGGTCTCGTAGGCGGTGCCGCTGGCGAAGACCAAGCTCTCGCCGTCGAAGATCCGCACCGAGAGCGTGGTATCGACAAAGGCTTCGGTCAGGAACTGGTTGAAGAAGCCATCCAGCGAGACGGTGGCGATGAGGAAGCCGTCCAATGCCGCCGGGTCTTGCGACTGTCCGTCCTTGAAGACCGGAACGAAGGCCTTGATCGCCATGCTGCGGTGGCCGGCGATGGCCATCGGCCGCGGCGCCGTGATCATGGTCTGGTCCAGGGCGGCGGCGCGCATCATCAGCATGCGGTCCTGCGGGTCGGCGGCGGCGTCCTCGCCGATCGTCTCGCCGCTCGGCATCGGCTCGATATAGGTCAGCGGAAAGCGATCCTGCGCGCCGGCGGAGGTCTGCCGCGGCGCCCAGGAGATCTTTACCCACCAATGTTTCTTGCGGATGTCGGGATCGAGCTGCGCGAAGCGGCGAAACTCATCGGCGCTGACGAAGTCCGAGGAATCGTAGAGGCCGCGGAAATACTGCCCGAACTCGAGCTCGCGCTCGATGTGACTCTGCAGACCCGCGGCCAGCGATTGCCGCGCGATCTCGCGCTGGGCCGTGGCCTCCTCGCCCAACATGTCGTGCACCACACCGGCGACGGCGGCGGAGATCAGCAGGCCGATCAGAATGATCGCCGGCCGCCAGAAGCGATGCTGCGCGATGCGCTGCGTCGCTCGTGCCTTGGTGCGGACGATCGGGTCGGCTTCGGTGGCTGGCCCCGGGGGTGATGCGGCTCCCATGCCCCGAGACTGCCCCATAAATTCCTAATGGATGTTTACCTGGGCGTGAGAATTCTCGCTTTTCCGCAGCCGGCGATCTTACTTGGCGGGACCGGAAAGGGGGTCACGCCAAAGCTGAAAAAAACCTTTGGCTGCGCGCGGTTCGGTTATCCGCGCAAGGTCTGTGAAAGGGATTCCTCTTGATCCCGATCAATCGCGCCCCATCAATCCACGTCGACGATCACCGGCACATGGTCGCTGGGCTGGGTCCAGCCGCGGGATTCGCGCAGGATCTTCGCCGCCTTCAAGCGCGGCTTCAGCGCCGGCGAGACCCAGACATGGTCGAGCCGCCGGCCCTTGTCGGCCTTCTGCCAGTCGGGCGCGCGATAGCTCCACCAGGAATAAAGCTTCTCGGTCTCCGGCGTGAAATGCCGCACGCCGTCCACCCAATCGCCGGCGGCTTGCACCGCGTTCAGCTTCTCGACCTCGATCGGCGTGTGGCTCACGATCTTCAAGAGCTGCTTATGCGACCAGACGTCGTGCTCCAGCGGCGCGATGTTGAGGTCGCCGACCAGGATCGCGTTCTTCGCCCGCTTCTCGGTCTTGAACCAGTCGCGCATCTCGTCCAGGAACTGGAGTTTGTGCGCGAACTTCACATTGACCTTGGGATCGGGAATGTCGCCGCCGGCCGGAACATAGAAGTTGTGCAGCTCGACATCGCCCGGCAGCAGCACGACCCCGTGGCGCGAGTCGTTCTTCAGGCACCAGTTCCGCGGCGCGCGCGTCTCGATCGGATGCTTCGAGAGGATGGCGACGCCGTTATAGCCCTTCATGCCGTGGTGAAGGACGTGGTCGAAGCCGAGGCCTTTCACATCCTCCATCGGAAACAAGGGATCGTCGACCTTGATCTCCTGGAGGCAGACCACGTCCGGCTGCTCCTGCTGCACCAGGCGCCGCACCAGCTCCATTCTCATGCGCAGAGAGTTGATGTTCCAAGTGACGATCCGCATACCCGCGTCGGTCTCCGCTTTCGTTCTTCCAAAAAAGGCGCACCCTCGAGTTTCCGCAACCCTCGATCGTGATCGATCGAGCCACAGAGGAGGGTAAGAAATGGGCAAACTAATGAATCCGCTCTCGTTTCGCCATGCCCTGATCGCCGGCCTGCTCACCGCGACAAGCGCCGGTCCGGTTGCCGCCGCCGATTGCGCCGACCTGCAACGGGTCCTCGATGCGCATTCCCAAGAGGCGGGAAAGATGCGTGCCTATGCGCCGTCCGGCGGCGGCGCGCTGCTGTTCCTCGATGCGATGACCCTGGATGCCGATGGCGCACCCAAAGCCTACCACCCCAACGATCACGATCCGGCGCGTCCGGGCCGTTGCCCGTCGAGCGGCCTCGGTCTCGATTGTCCGGCCAATGCCAGCTATCCCTCGGGCGATTTCGCCTTCGCCGCTTGTCCCTCGGGCGGCCAGGTGCCGTGCGATGCACATGGCCATGCCTTGCAGGGCCCGCAGGATCAGGCCCCGGGCTTTCTGGTGAGCGCCACCAGCTTCCAGGTGCAGCCGGTCTGGCTGCAGAAGAATCACGTCGATGCATCCGTCGTGCCCTATGTCGCACTGCCGGGTGGCGACACGTTCCGCGCGGCGGCGGCCACGGCGGGGGTTGCCAAGATCGCGGGACAGATCGGCGTCGTCTACGACCGCAAGACCAAGCAAATGGTCCCGGTCATGGTCGGCGACACCAGCGCCGGCATCGGTGCGGACTCCGCGCATCTCGGCGAAGGCTCGATCGCGCTCACCCGCGCGCTGCGCGGCAAGGACAATCCGCGCAATCAGTCGATCGGCGACGAGAATATCCTGGTCGTCATCTTCGCGGGCACGCCGGTCGCCAAGACCAGCCCGCTCTTCGCCGGCACCGCCGAAGGCAAGGCATCGGCGATGGCGGAGATCGCCGCGGAAGCGAACCGCAGATTGACTGAACATGGCGGCACGGAATGGCTGGCCGCCTGCGCTGAAGCCATCGCCAACACCGACGCGATAGCCAGCAGTGATCAGTAAAATTACAAACTGAAGGTCGGCCGTTCGCACAAAAGCGAACGCCCGGCCAGGGGAGGACCGGGCGTTCTATACTCCGTTGTCGGAGTCCGGTTGCGGTGGGGGAGACCGCTTCCGGTTAACCGCAGGCATTGCGCCGGCGGTCACTGCTAGTGTTCTGATAGATGTGGTTGATACACCCGATATCAAGCCTTCACAGCCTAGTTGTTTGCATGTCAGAACGAGTCTGGACGCATAACTGCAAGCGTCTGATTCGCCAGCATTTCCGCGGCTCACAGAGATTTGTATCGGGTTTTTCCCGGGGCCGATTTGCTCAAGCTGCGGCAGGCTGTCGCGTGCGTCGCTGCCGGGCGCGTTCACGCGCGGCGGCGCCGAAGGCCTGGAAGAGTTTGAGTGAATCGGGATTTTCTGTCGCCCGGAATTCCGGGTGCCACTGCGCGCCGAGCGCGAAGCCCGCATCCTTCACGCGCACCGCTTCGACGACGCCATCGGGCGCGCGCGCTTCGACCACGAGGCGATCGGAGACGCGATCGATGCCCTGCCAATGCAGGCTGTTCACGGTGGTCGAGGTCTTGCCGAGGAGTTTCGTGAAGGTGCCGTCCGGCGTGAACGCGATCTCGTGCGCCGGGCCGTACATTTCGTCGAACGGCAAATCGAGCTTGCCGCGGTGATCGCTGTATCCGGGCTGCTCATGGATGCGCGTGTGCAAGCTGCCGCCGAGCGCCACGTTCAATTCCTGGAAGCCGCGGCAGATGCAGAGCACCGGCACTTTCTGCGCAAGGGCTTCGCGGATCAGCGGCAGGGTGATCGCATCGCGGCCGGGATCCTGCGGGCTGTCGACCCGGTCCGGCGCGCCGTTGTAGTGGTGTACAGCCACGTTGGACGGGCTGCCGGTGAACAGCACGCCGTCGAGATGGGCAAGCAGCGCGGCGGGTGGGATTGCCTCGCCCAAAGCCGGGAAGGACAGCGGATAGGCCCCGGCCGCTTCGATCAGCGCGGTCAGGTATTTCTCACCGACGGTGTGGAAGTTGTGGTTGTCCAGGTGCTTGACGCACATCGGAACGCCGATGATCGGGGCGTCGGCCGGCAATTTGGTCTGCATGGGTAACCCGCTCACTGCCTTTGCCCGCAGAATCTAGCGGTGCGGCGGAAGGCTCACAACACACAGCGGCATGACAACAGGCTTGCGCCCCGCGCAAGCGGGGCGGCCGAACTCCAATTTAACGCTGGGAAAAGAGGCGCTTAGGCAGCCTTCGCAGCAGCGGCCTTCTCGATGCGGCGCTTCAGGCGCTTCGCGTCGATCGGGAGCTTCAGATCCGAGGTGCCCAGCAGGTAGGCGTCGAGGCCGCCGTTGTGCTCGATGGTGCGGATCGCGTTGACGGTCAGGCGCAGGCGCACCTGCTGGCCCAGCGCGTCGGAGAGCAGCCGGGTGACCTGCAGGTTCGGCATGAAGCGGCGCTTGGTCTTGTTGTTGGCGTGGCTGACATTGTTGCCAACCTGGACGCCTTTGCCGGTGATGCCACAGCGACGAGCCATAATCTTAGTCCTTTTGGATCAATATCTTGCGGTCAGGGTCTGAAAGGGCAGAACGGCCAGACACGCGGTCGGCGGGGTTTTTAGGCGGTTCCGGCCCTCCCGTCAAGGTTTGGAGCCGCGGAATCCTTGTTTCCTGGGTCGGGGCTTCTCGGGTCCGGGACCGGTGGGCGACAGGGAGGGCCCGAAAGTCTAGGCCGCCGTCCCCTGCCGCACCACCCCGGTCGAACCTTGGGCATCGCTGGTGTGGAGCATTTCCTTCAGGAAGCCGTCGACCCGGGCCTTCAGGAAATCGACGCTGTCGGCAACCTCGCCGGCGACCTTTAGCACCTGGCTGGATTCCGCACCGGTGGTCTCGGCGGCCGATTTCACGTCGCCGACCAGGCCGGCCATCTCCTGCTGGCGCTTGGAGGCTTCGGTGACGTTCCGGGAGATCTCGTGGGTGGCCGCGTTCTGCTGCGTGACCGAGGCGGCGATGCCGCTGGCCGCGCCGTGGATCTCGTTGAGCTTGCTGACGATCTCCGAGATCGACGACGCGGCCGAGCCGGAAATCTCCTGCACCGCCTGGATCTGGGCGCGAATCTCTTCGGTCGCCCGGGCGCTGCGGGTGGCGAGGCCCTTCACCTCGTTGGCGACCACCGCGAAGCCCTTGCCGGCTTCGCCGGCCCGCGCCGCCTCAATGGTGGCGTTCAGAGCCAGCAGGTTGGTGTTGTCGGCGATCTCGCGGATGATGTTGAGGATGCCGGCGACGCTGTCGGCCGTGCGCGTCAGGCCGGTGACGATCTCGGCGGCGGCGGCACCATCCTTCGCCGCGGTTTCGGCGCTTTCGGCGGCACCCTGCACCTGGCGACCGATCTCGCCGATCGAGGCGGAAAGCTCCTCGACCGCGGCGGAGATCGATTGGGCATTGCCGGCAGCAACCCCCGCCAGCTCCACCACGGAATTGGAGCGCTCGCCCGAAGTCGCCGCGGCATGGCCCATCACGCCGGAGGCTTCGCGCAAGGTGCTGGTGCGGTTCACCATCTCGCCCAAGGCCTGCTTGATCTCGCCGTCGAAGCGGCGGGCCAAGGCCCGCATCGCGTTGAAAGTCTCCTCGCGGCGCGCATGCTCTTCGCGCGTTTCGGCTTCGAGCGCGACGCGTTTGCTGATGCCGATCTTGAACTGGCCGACGGCGCGCGCCATGGCGCCGAGCTCGTCGCTGCGATCCACCATGGCGACATCGACGCTGGTGTCGTCCTCGGCGAGGCGGCCCATCGCGCTCGTCAAGGTGCCGATCGGCTTCACCACCATGAGGCGGATCGCAAGGAAGACAACCAGGACGGCGATTGCCAAGGACGCGATGGCGGCGGCGAAATTGATGTACCGGTCGGCATAGAGATTGGCGAGCCGGCGCTCGAAGAGATCGCCCATCGCCGTGCTGCCGAGATCGGCGAATTTCAGCACGGCGGCACGCGCCGCGGTTTCATCGGCCTCGAACCCGCCTTTTGCAATGGGATTGCTGCCGCCGGCCAGGACCGAGGCATTGAAATCGGCGAGCAGCTTGTCGATGGCCTGCAGCATGGCCTGTGCCGAAGGATCGATGCGTTGCTTCAGGTCCTTCGGCTCATTGCCGATCTCCGCATTGCCCTTATAGGCGGAATCCAGCGAACCGCGCGCACCGTCGGTGATCAGCTGCAACTTGGCGACCTTGGCCAGGAATCCGGCGACCTCGTCGATCGCCGCCTGATCCTTCTCGGCATGATCGGTTGCATATTGCGATGCGTCCCGCACGGAATCCAACAAAGCGGGGATCTTCAGCAGCACGAGATCCATCATGTAGTAGCTGTCGAGATCGGGATCGAGAATGAGGTTCGATTTGTCACCGACCCGGACGATCAGGGCGTTCAGTGCGGCCGTGTCGCGCGCGGCGTCCTTCGCGCCCAGCGAGGCTTGCGCGGCTTGAGCCTGTTCTTGCGCTTCCATCTCCGCGCCGTACGCGGCGTCGGCCTTGGCGATGACTGCCTTCAGGGCTTCAGGATCGATCTGCTTGGTCGGATCGACCAGGGCTGCATGCACCGCACGCAGTTCGGTCAAATAGTGATTGCCGACGGCCTCTTTCTCGCCGAAATCGATGTTCACCTGCTGCGACTTATAGAGCAGGACGGACAGGAAGCCTGCCGGGACAATGAACAACGCAATCGCCAAAGCGAGCTTGCCTGCGACGCCGAAGCCAGTTTTCATAATCCCCTCATCCGCACCAACAGCCCGAACTATGCGTGCATAAGTGCGCGATAATCGCGGAAGAAGGTTATGACCTCCTTAAAATCGCGGCTGTATACCGCGCAAAAGAGGAGTGTTTTGGGACCGCGGTCCCAAAAGCGAGTGATTCTCAGCTGCTCAGGTCAGTTAGTCAGGTGTCAGGCGGCGCGGACCACCTCCACGAACCGGGCGAGTTCGCTCTTCAAGCGGTCCGACAGGCTGTTCAGGTCCCCAGCTGCATTCAGCACCGCCTTGGCGGCGACCCCGGTCTGACGGGGCGGCATGGCTGACCCCGGTTCGATTCATTAGCCGCGCCTCTCCTCGATCGACGAGATCCAGGCGAAATATCGCAGGCAGATATTGTCAAAGACTTAAACTAAAGTAGGAGAAATGCGCATGGGGCCAGCATATGCTCTTATGCGGGGCGGATGGTCTATCAGCCGCCCTTCAGGAGCGTGGCGATGACCTGGCGTGCGGCCGTCGCCGGGGCGAGCGCGCCGCGCGCGACCTTCTCCTCGACCTTGCGCAACATATCGGCGTGTGCCGGATCTCCGGTCAGCCGCTCGATGATCGAGAGTCCGAGCTCGCGGTTGAACCAGAGCGCCGCCTGATCGCGGCGCCGGGCGGCGCGTTCCCCGGTTTCATCGAGCGCCGCGCGAAATTCGGCGGTTTTCGCCGCGATCTCGGGGATGCCGATGCCGTTGAGCGCGGAGCCGCGCAGGACTTCCGGGCGCCAGGCGCGATGGCGCGGCTGCATCAGCCGCAGCGCATGGGCGTAGTCAGAGGCGGTTCGCATCGCCGCGGCCTCGAGCGCACCGTCGGATTTGTTGACGATCACCAGATCGGCGAGTTCCATGATCCCGCGTTTGATGCCCTGCAGGTCATCGCCCGCCGCGGGCAGCAACAGCAGCAGGAACATGTCGGTCATCTCCGCGACCGCGGTCTCCGACTGGCCGACCCCGACGGTCTCGACCAGGATCGGGTCGAAGCCGGCGGCCTCGCAGATCAGCAGCGCCTCGCGGCTGCGCCGCGCGATGCCGCCGAAGCCGAGGCCATCGCCCCCGAAGCCGGAGGGAGACGGCCGGATGAACGCATCCTTGTGCTTGGCGAGCTCGGCCATCCGCGTCTTGTCGCCGAGGATCGAGCCGCCGGAGAGCCGCGAGGAGGGATCGACCGCCAGCACCGCCGGGTGCTTGCCCAGGCTGATGAGATGCAAGCCGAAGGCTTCGATGAAGGTGGACTTGCCGACGCCGGGCGCGCCGGAAATCCCGATCCGCAGGGCCTTGCCGGTCTCCGGCAGGACGGCGTCGAGCAACGCGTCCGCTTCAGCGCGGTGATCGGCGCGCGTGGATTCGACCAGGGTGATCGCCTGGGCCAGCGCGCGGCGGTCGCCGGCGATGACGCGCTGGGCGAGCGGCGCGGTCACGATCTCTCCAGTCCCCTCCCCCGAGATCGGGGGAGGGCTAGGGAGAGGGTTGATGCAGCTGCGATTCTCACAGGGACAGGTGCGCCGGTTGATCCAGTGCGCCAACATATCCTGGATCGACCTTCGCAGTCAGCTTTGCGATCAGCACGGCTGCATCAACCCTCTCCCTAACCCTCCCACCGTCTGCGAATGCGGACATTCGTCCGCTGGCTTGGGGGAGGGGAAAATAAGAGCGGCGTAGAGCATGTTTCACTTAACCGCAACCGGCGCCACAAGCGGCGGCGAGGCGTCGATATCCACGCTGTCCGGCCGGTCGATCGCTTCCTGCTGGCGACGCCACATGGCAGCGTAGCGGCCGTTCATGGCCAGCAGCTCTTCATGCCGACCACGCTCGGCGATGCGGCCGTCCTCCAGCACGATGATCTCGTCGGCATGGATCACGGTCGAGAGCCGGTGCGCGATGATCAGCGTGGTCCGCCGGCGTGAGATCTCCATCAGGTTGGCCTGGATCTCGCGCTCGGTGCGGGAATCCAGCGCCGAGGTGGCCTCGTCGAACAGCAGGATCGGCGGCGATTTCAGGATGGTGCGGGCGATCGCCACCCGCTGCTTCTCGCCGCCGGAGAGTTTCAGTCCGCGCTCGCCGACCTTGGTCTGATAGCCGTCCGGCAGAGCGGCGACGAATTCATGGATATGGGCGAGATGCGCCGCGTTCTCGATCTCCGGCCGCGTGGCGCCGGGCCGGCCGTAGCCGACATTGTATTCGACCGTGTCGTTGAAGAGCACGGTGTCCTGCGGGACAATGCCGATCTGCGCGCGCAGCGATTTCTGCGTGACCGCGCGGATGTCCTGGCCGTCGATCAGAATGCGACCGGCGTTCACGTCGTAGAAGCGGAACAGCAGGCGCGAGATCGTGGACTTGCCGGCGCCCGACGGGCCGACGATCGCCATGGTCTGGCCTGCGCCGACGGTGAAGCTGATGCCTTTCAGGATCGGCCGACGCGGGTCATAGCCGAAAGCGACGTCCTCGAATTTGACCTCGCCGGCCGGGATCGCCAGCGGCTTCGCATCCGGCGCATCCTCGATCGCGGCGCCGATGGCGAGCAGCGAGAACATCGCCTCCATATCGATGAGGGACTGCCGGATCTCGCGATAGACCGTGCCGAGGAAGTTCAACGGCATGTAAAGCTGCAGCAGATAGGCATTGACCAGCACGACGTCGCCGACGGTGAGGTGGTGGCCGTTCTCGCCGTAGACCACGCCCGCGGCGGCCATGCCCATGATCAAGGTCGAGCCGATGGCGATGATCACCACCTGGCCGATGTTAAGGGCGGCGAGCGAGACCCGCGAGCGCACCGCGGCGGTCTCGTAGATCTTCAGCGCCTCGTCATAGCGCCGGGCCTCGTGCTCCTCGTTGTTGAAGTATTTGACGGTCTCGAAGTTGAGCAAGCTGTCGACCGCCTTAGTGTTGGCGGACTGGTCGCTCTCGTTCATGGTGCGGCGCAGCTTGATGCGCCATTCGGTGACCCAGAGCGTGTAGAAGATGTAGAAGCCGATGGTGACCACGGTGATCGCGGCGAAGCGCCAGTCGTAGAGCGTCCAGAGGATGACCGCGACCAGGGCGATCTCGACCAGGGTCGGGATCACGTTGAACAGCAGGAACGAGAGCAGGAACTCGATGCCCTTGGCGCCGCGCTCAATCGCGCGGTTGAGGCCGCCGGTCTGCCGTTCCAGATGGAAGCTCAAGGAGAGCGCGTGCAGATGGCGAAAGGTTTTGAGCGCCAGGGAGCGGATCGCCCGCTGCGCCACCTTGGCGAAGATGCCGTCGCGCAGTTCCGCGAAGGCCTGGGCCATGACCCGCGCCAGGCCGTAGGCCGCCAGCAATCCCAGCGGCAGGGCCACCAGGGCGCCCGGCGTCCCCAGGGCATCCACCATGTGCTTGAAGACGATCGGCACATAGACATTGGCGATCTTGGCGACCACCAGCGAGGCTGAGGCCAGGACCACGCGGGTCTTCAGCTCGGCTTCGCCCTTGGGCCAGAGATAGGGGAGGAGGCTCTTCAGAGAGCCGGCGGTACCTGGGGAAGCTGCCTGGGTCATTGCGGATAGATAGGCGATGTCGTCACGAAATGCGAATTCCCGCGCGGCCTTGCGCGACGGCGCGCGCGGATTGTGGTAGGATTGCTGTGCCGATGGACATTGAGATCTCGGCGCTCAAAGCTGCGGGTTCGCACCGCAACCTTTACCCGACCTTTACAGAACGCAGCATCAGGATCGCCTTCACCGATCGTATAAAGACGATACTTTTCAATAGTTTGAGGTGCTCTTCCACCCCAAAATTCGATTGCGGTCGTAAAGGCTCGAAGGCTCAGTGCTCCACCGCCCGGCCGAGCGACTTGGCGAGGATCAGGTAGAGCTTGCCGACATCGGCGGTGATGAAGGCGGCCGAGAGGACGGATTCGTTATCCGCCTGCTGGGACTGGCCGAGCAGGGTCTCGAATTTCGCCACATAGCGGTCCACCAGGTCCCGGAAGCGCTCATCGCGCTGGTAGCGCTGTTCCAAAGCCGGGACCACGTAGGAGTCCTTCGACTTGAACAGACGCCGGGCGAAGATCGAGCGGTCGCCCTCGCGATATTTCTTCCAGATCTCGTCCGGAATCTCGCTGTCCAGCAGCTCGTGGATGTCGAGGGCGATGCCGTTCAACTCGCCGATCATATGCGTCGCGGCCTTCAAGAAGGCATCGCGGCTGATCACGGTCTGGGTCTTCTGCAGCTGGCCGATCCGTTCGACCGCGGTGGCGGAGGCGGAATTGAGCTCGGCGCTCTGCACCTTGAACTTCTCGGTGAGCTCGGTCGCCTTGACGTTGGCGGTCTCGATCAGCTTGGTCAGCTTGTCGGCCTGCTGCTCGAAGCCCTGGCCGATGCCGCTGGCCCGTGCGACCGCGCGGATCGAGGCGTCGGTCATGTCGCGGACCTTGCGATCGACGTCGGCGGTGATCAGGCTCATCTGGCGATTGAGCTCCTGGGTCGCGTTCTGGATCGAGGCCAGCTGGACCTCCATGATCTTGCCCATCTCGGTCGTGTCTTCGCGGGCCGCCGAGGTGCTGGCGCGCGCCGTGGCGGCGACGCTCGCGACCTCCTGGGCATGGCTTTGGAGCTGAGAGCGTACGGTCTGCGCCAGGGACGCGACCTGAGTCGAGATCTCGGTCAGTTCGCGAAGTTGCTCGTCCACCGCGAGCTTCACGCCGGAGATCTGCAACGCGGTGCGGCGCGAGACTTCGGCCAAGGCCTCGCCGCCCTCGCGGAAGGATTTGATGACCGCTTCCGCCTGGCCGGCGCTTTCGGTGGTGGTGCGGCGCATCAGCTCGGCGATGCTGGAAAGACCCTGGCCGAGCCCGACGATCTCATGCTCACCATGCTTGCCGGCCTTGTCCACCAGCGCCACGCGCGCCTCGAGCGCGGTGGTCAGCTGCTTCTGGTTCTCCGCGGCGGTCGTCACCATGCTGTGCAAGGTCTCGGCATGCTGCTGCATCGACTTGCCGGTGGCATTGAGGCTGGCGGTCGCGACATCGGCGGCCTCGCCGAGGCGCTGGGCATGGACGTGATAGAGCTCGGCCAACTGGGCCGAGCGTTCGCCGGTCTCGCGGCCGGCGGCCCGCAGCAGCTCGGCCTGGCGCTCGACGTTCTGCCGCAGCGATTCGGCGCCGTTGAGCGCGCGCTGCGCGACGGCGTCGAGCTCGGTCACATGGCGGCGCATGTCGTCCTGCAATTGCGCCGCGGCGCTCGACGCATTGCCGGTCACCTGGGCGAGACCCTCGACCTCGCCGCGCAGGACCGCGCCGATCGCCCGGGCCTCGTCGGTCACCTTATGCGCGGTCTCGGTCATCTCGCCGATCTGCGCCGCCAGCGCCTCTTTCACCACCGTCGTCGCGTCGTTGGTCTGCTCCAGCGCGTCGGCGAGATCGCGGTTCTGCCGCTGCAGAGTCTCATGCAGCAAGGTCGCACTCTGCGCCGCGGCTTCGCTCGCCTGGCGGATGCCGTCGGCCTGGGCATGCATCAGCGACGGCACGCGCTGGGTCAGGTCGCCGAGATGCGCGATCAGCGCCTTGGTGGCCTCGTCGCTGCGCTCGACCAGGGTGTCGCCGGCGGCGGTGGCGCGGCGCTGCGCCTCCTCGCCGGCGGTGACGGCTTGGCGCGCCTGGTCGGCCAGGGCGGAGCGCATCTCCTCGACCCGGTCGGCGGCGTCTTGGGTGGCGCCGGCAAGATCCGTGGTCTGGTTGCGATGCGCGACCGACATCCGCTCGCCGTGCTCCAGCATCGCGTTGAGGGTCGCCTGGATCGCGTTGGTTTCGCCGCGGATCCGCTCCAGGAAGTTCTGCGCCGCGTTGACACCCGTCGTGGCCAGCAACTCGGCATGCTCCCGCGCCTGGTCGCCGAAGCGCTGGGCGCTCTCGGAGACGGTCGATATGAGTTTTTCGGCCTGGGCCTGGGCGGCGGCGCCGATCTCCTGGGTTCGCGTGCCGACCGCATCCGTCGTGGTGGTGATGTCGGTCGCGAGCTGGCGTAGCAGCTCGGCTTGGCGGTTGACCGCGGATTGGAACAGGTCGCTCGCGCCGCCGGCCGCCGCGGTCAGGCGCTCGCTCTCGCTGCGGATCGTCTGATCGGTCGTGTCCGAGCGTTGCGCCACCAGCTGCGACAGCGTGTCGAGGCTGCTGATCTGGTTATCGATCCGCTGTTTCAGGAGCTCCGCCGCGGCGGCGGCCCGCTCGTCCAGCCGTCCGGTCTCGGCGGCGAAGGTGGCGCGGAATCCGTCGCTGAGGCTGCTGGCGGTCGCGGTCAGGCGCTCGCTCTCACCGCGCAGCAGCTGGTCGGTCTCGTCCGCCCGGCTGCTGACATTGCGCGAGAGTTCGGAGAGGGCCGCGATCTCGGCTTCGATCCGCTCTTTGAGGAGGTGTGCGGAAGCCGCCGCGCGTTCGCCGAGCTTCTCGCTCTCGTCGTGGAAGATGGCGCGGAACTTGTCGCCGGCGGTGTTGGTCGCGACCTCCATCCGCTCGGCCTCGGCGCGGATCAGCTGGTCGATCTCGTCGGTGCGGCGGCCGACCGCGGCCGCAACCTCGCCCAAAGCACGAATCTGCAGATCGACCCGCTCGCGCAGCCGGTCGGCGGCTGCATTCGCCTGGTCGCCCAGGCGTCCGCCATGGCGATCCACCTCGCTCCGAAGCTCGGCGACGCGCTGGGCGAAGCGGGCGAGCAGGTCCTCGCTCGCCTGGCCGAGGCGCTCGGCCTGCGAGGATGCCTCCTGCTGGAAGGTGAGCGTGCGCTGGTCGGAGGCTTCGGCGAGGCGCTGCAGGGTCTCCTGCTCAACCTCCAACCGCTTGCCGAAACGCTCGCCGACGGTGTCGGCGGCGGCGGCGAGGCGGCCGGCCAGGCCATCGACCTGCTCGGCGAGGCTGCGGGCCTGCGCCGCAGCGGCATCGTTGACCGCCTGCAGCCGATTCTCGTGGCTGTCGATTTCGGCGCGGAAGCGCTGCCCCGCCTCCGTGGCGGCGGCGGAGAGGCGATCGCCCTGCGTATGCGCGACCTGCTCCAGGCCCTCGGTGCGCTCCTTGACCGAATTGCTGGCATTCTCGATCTCGCGGGCGAGCTCGGCGATGCGACGCCCGAACAGCTGCGCCGCGCGCTCGGCGCTGACGCCGAAGGCATCGGATTCCGAGCGCATCACGGTCTTCACGTCGTTGTTGTGCGCGATCACGCGGTCGGCGACCGACTTGGTCAGGGCCTCGACCTCGACGATCATCTCGTTCATCTGGCCGCGGAAATGCTGCGCGCCGATCTCGGCTGCGTGGCTCATGCGCTCGATCTGAACCCGGCTGGCCTGCTCCAAAGCAGCGCTATCCGCCTGCGCGCGCTCGGTCGCATTGCCGATCTGGTCGAGGATGCGGTTCAAGCTGTCGATGAAGGTGCTGGAAAGGCCGCGCATCGAGTTGATGACGCCGTCGCCCTGGTCGCGGATGGCGCGCTGCACATCGCCGGTCTTGCGCATCATGTCGGCGACGATCGCGGTCGAATTGGCCGCGGTCATCTCCTGATGCCGCTTGAGCGCCGCGTTGAACTTCTGCGCCGCCTCTTCCGCCGCGGCGACCATGGTGTCGCGCTGCTCGCCCATCACGTTGG
>Ga0268265_10001062_pt1 | contig 24582 bp, 23 predicted proteins | sample KBSSwiS52_FD_190355 | JGI IMG/M metagenome (GOLD analysis project Ga0268265, IMG submission 190355) | Switchgrass rhizosphere microbial communities from Kellogg Biological Station, Michigan, USA - KBS Switchgrass S5-2 (SPAdes) (version 2) | ecosystem: Host-associated > Plants > Roots >... | reverse complement strand
GAACCCCGTAGCGTCCTCACGCAGTCGCCGGGCAGGAGCCCGGCGACCGCGACCGCGGGGGTGCCCTTCTCTTGGGTTACTTTCTCTTGGGCAAGCAAGAGAAAGTGACCCGTCCGCCAGGATGGCGGACGGAAAAACACAGGGATGTGTTTTAGGAGAAAACCGAATCGATTGGATCCCGGCTTTCGCCGGGATGACGGTGACGTGTGGATCCCGGCCTCCGCCGGGACGACGGGCGTGTGGGTTGCGCCGGATAGCCGGAAGAAGCCCAAAAGAAAAAGCCCGGCTTTCGCCGAGCTTTTCCATCACTCCCAAATCGAACCCTATTACGGATTCTCGACCTTCAGCTCAGTGCGGCGGTTGCGCGCACGGCCTTCCTTGGTCGCATTCGTGTCGATCGGCTGCGACTCGCCGAAGCCCTTGACCGCAGTGATGCGGCTGGCGTCGACGCCATGCGAGGTCAGGTAGTCATACACGATCTGTGCACGACGCTCCGACAGCTTCTGGTTGTACGCGTCGGTGCCCACGGAGTCGGTGTGGCCGTCGAGCTCCACCTTGATCTCCGGATAGCGCTTCAGCGCGTCGATGGCCTGATCGAGGATCGCGATCGAATCGGCCGTCGGCAACTGCAGGGTCGGTTCGATGTTGTGCTCGCCAGTCTTCGGACGGTCGAACTTGAAGTTCACGCCGCGCAGGTCAATGACGACCTTCTGCGGGCAGCCGTCCGGACCCACGACGGCACCGGCCGGCGTATCCGGGCAGCGATCGTCGCAGTTGTTGACGCCGTCATGGTCGTCGTCGAGCGCATGGCAGTCAGGCGCCGGCGGCGGAGCGGCAGGCGGGGCCGGCGGCGGCGGCGGAGCCGCGGTACCACCGAAGCTGTAGACGAGGCCCACGCTGGCGATGCCGTCAGTGAAGCCGCTCTGGCGCTTGATGTTGTAGCCGAGCGCGATCGCTTCGTCGTTCAGGCTGTTGTTGTCGTGGTCGTAACGCGCAGCAAGTTCGCCGCGCAGAGCCAGACGCTCGGACAGGTTGTACTGGATGCCGGCGCCGACGGTAGCCATCGGATCCCAACCCTGCTTGCGGCCGCTCTGATCGAGCAACGAGCCCGAGTACGCCGCATGACGCAGAGCGCCAATTCCGGCGAGGATGTACGGACGCCACTGCGAGCCTTCGTCGCCGAAGAACCAGCGGGCCGTCACGCCGAGGCCGACGCTTTCCCACTGATGATCGGTGCCGCGGCCGTAGAACGGATCGTTGCGGAACGAATCGTCTTCGAAGTCGGCGTTGTTGATCGTGTATTCGAAATCGACGGCGAGATGCGGGTTGACCCACACGCCTGCGCCGATACCGCCCCAGAGCGAGGTGTCGGTCGTGCGATCGCTATCGGAGAAATCCGCGCCGATGCGCGGGGCGATGTACCAGTTTCCGAAGTCCTGTGCGTGCGCGGCAGTAACTGCGGCGCCGCCGAGGCTCAGAGCGATCAGCGCACATAAGGCCTTACGTTTCATTCAGAGTCTCCTCTCGTTTGGTCTTCATACGTCCGCTCAACCCCGCGCGGGACGCGACACTATTCCTAGTCTACGCCAGAATGACGTGGAGGAAACGTGTTCTTAACATTTTAGTAGGTAACAGGGCTGCCGTGCAATTCTAGCGAGATCAAAATTTTACAACCACCCCGCTGTAAAAACTGCGTTAAGCATCGAGTCAGTGAACGAACAAGTCCATGAAACGGTGAATCGGCATCCGATCGAGCGCCTCGCCGTTGCTTGAGGCCGCGAGGACGCGCTCAACGCGCCTCGCCGGGAGGTGTCCGGCCAGGGCGTCGGCAAATTTGTTCAGCAAGACCGGGATGCCTTCGGCCCGCCGCTTGCGATGTCCGATCGGGTAGTCGATCGAAACCAGCTCCGTGTGGGTCCCGTCCTTGAAGAACACCTGCACCGAGTTGCCGATGTAGCGCTTGTCCGGATCGAAGTAGTCCTTTGTGAAGCGCGGGTTCTCGCGCACTTCCATGCGCGCGCGCAGCGCGTCGATACGCGGATCGGCGGCGATCGCGTCGCCGTAGTCGCCGGCGGTCAGACGGCCGAAGATCAGCGGCACCGCGACCATGTACTGGATGCAGTGGTCGCGATCGGCGTAATTGGCGAGCGGACCGGTCTTGTCGATGATGCGCACGCCCGCTTCCTGCGTCTCGATGACGATCTTCTCGATTTCGCCGATGCGATCTTTGACCTGGCCGTGCAGCTGCATCGCGCACTCGACCGCGGTCTGCGCATGGAACTCGGCCGGATAGCTGATCTTGAACAAGACATTTTCCATTACGTAGCTGCCGAATGGACGCTCGAACTCGAACGGCTTGCCCTTGAACGCGACATCGTAAAAGCCCCAGGTTTTCGCGGTCAGCGCCGAGGGATATCCCACGCAACCTTTCACCGCGTTCAACGCATGCGTCACCGCGCGGCGGCACGCATCGCCCGCCGCCCAGCTCTTGCGCGGACCGGTGTTCGGCGCGTGCCGGTACGTGCGCAGCACGCCGTTGTCGATCCAGCTGTGCGAAACGGCATTGACGATATCGTCCTTGCTGCCGCCGAGCATCTTGGTCGCGACCGCGGTCGATGCGAGGCGAACCAGGATCACGTGATCGAGCCCGACGCGATTGAACGAGTTCTTGAGCGCGTAGCAGCCCTGGATCTCGTGCGCCTTGATCGCATAGCCGAGCACGTCGCGGACGGTCAGCGGATCGCCGCCTTCGCGCTCGGCCTTGCGCGAGAGGTAGTCGGCGACCGCGAGAATCGCGCCGAGGTTGTCGGAAGGATGTCCCCACTCCGCCGCGAGCCAGGTGTCGTTGAAGTCGAGCCAGCGCACCTGCACGCCGATGTTGTACGCGGCCTGCACGGGATCGAGCTCGAAATCCGTGCCCGGCACGCGCGCGCCGCCGGGCAATGTCGCGCCCGGAACCAGCGGACCGAGATGCTTGACGCATTCGGGGAATTTCATCGCCAGCATCGCGCAGGCGAGCGAATCGAGCAGCATGTAGCGCGCGGTGTCGTACGCCTCTTTCGATTCGATCTTGTAGTCGGCGACGTAATTGGCGATGTCGACCATCGGCGGGTCGGGATCCGGCCGAACGGCCGAGCGGATATCGTGCGATGACATGGAGCTTCCGTTTGCGTGGGAAGAATGCGGCCGCGCGGCAGGCGGTCGCGGGGCGCGCATTGTACGCAAACCCGGCGCGCGTCGCGCCCGGTTTCAGCGCGAGCTTAAGAGCACGTCTCTCGCAAAGGCGCAAAGATCGCGGAGAGAGACGACGCGAAAACGATTTCCAGCTTTCTCTGCGATCTTTGCGTCTCTGCGAGAACCATTCTTCACTCGGCTCCCGACTTCAATGCGACAACCCACGCTCCCACGGCGGCGTCTCGCCGAATTTCTCGACGAGGAAATCGGCGAACGCGCGAACGCGCAGCGGCACCAGCCGTCGCTGCGGCATCAGCGCGTAGATGCCCGAATCGGCGATGCGGTAATGCGGCAGCACCTGCTTCAGCCGTCCGCTGCGCAAGTCCTCGCAGACGTGCCATGTCGAATGCAGCGCGATACCGTGTCCGCCGACCGCGGCGTCGCGCAACACCTCGCCGAAATTGCACTCGAAGCGTCCGTTGACGCGCACCGAAACCTCGCGTCCGTTGTGATCGCTCATGCGCCAGATGTCCTGGCGGCCCTGGCTTCCGGTCAGAAGCAAGCACTCGTGCGCAGCCAGATCCGCCGGCGTCGCCGGCGTACCGTGACGCGCGAGATACGCGGGCGATGCGCACAGCACGCGCCGGTTCGTCGCGATCTTGCGCGCGATCAGATCGGAATCGACTAGCGCGCCGATGCGCACCGCCATGTCGAAACCCGAGCTCACGAGATCGAGCATCGTGTCGCTGAGATCGACGCTGATCCTGACGTTCGGATAGCGCTCGAGGAATTCCGGCAGCAGCGGCGAAAGATATTGACGTCCGAACGATGCCGATGCCGTCATGCGCAAAGTGCCGGTCGCGTGCGTTCCGGTCTGCTGCAACTCGGTCGTCAGCGCTTCGAGATCTTCGATCAACGTGCGGCCGCGCTCGGCCAGCGCGGCGCCTTCGGGCGTCGCGTGGAGGCGCCGCGTCGTGCGATGCATCAGGCGCACGCCGAGATGCTTCTCGAGCCGCTTCAAGCGCTGGCTCGCGACTGCTACCGATAGGTCCAGGCTCCGCGCCGCCGCGCTGATCGAGCCGAGATCCAGCACGCGCAGGAACAAGCTGACGTCTGCGATCCGATCCATTCTCAATATTTCGTTGAGACTGATTACGAATACTGGCAGTTTCTGATGAAGATGCAAGCGCCTAACCTGCCGGCCTCGTCTCCACACGCTTGGAATCGACATGGCTGGATCTTCGACCCACTCGCGACTCCCGATCGGCCTCTATGCGCTGACGGCCGGGGCGTTCGGCATCGGCACGACCGAATTCGTCATCATGGGTCTCCTGCAGCAGGTCGCGGCCGATCTTCATGTCGGCATCGCGACGGCGGGCCTTCTGATTTCCGGTTACGCACTCGGCGTCTTCGCCGGCGCGCCGATCCTGACCCTCGCAACCGGCCGACTGCCGCGCAAGACCATCCTCGTCGCGCTGATGATTGTCTTCACGCTCGGCAATCTCGCCTGCGCGCTGGCGCCAAGCTATGGACTTCTGATGGTTGCGCGTGTGATCACCTCGCTCGCGCACGGCACGTTCTTCGGCGTCGGCGCCGTCGTCGCGACCGGCATGGTTGCGCAGGACCGAAGAGCCTCGGCGATATCGATCATGTTCACCGGCCTCACGGTGGCGACACTGCTCGGAGTGCCGGCCGGCGCGTGGATCGGATTGCATTTCGGATGGCGCGCGACGTTCTTCGCCGTCGCCGCGATCGGCGTCGTCGCGACCGCGGTCATCGCGCTCCTCGTTCCCGCCACGCGCGACGAAGAAGCGCCGGCCGCATGGCGCGATACCGTCGCCGTCGTGGCGCGTCCGCAAGTTCTGCTTGGACTTCTGATGACGGTGTTCGGCTTCGCCGGCGTCTTCGCGGTGTTCACGTACATCCAGCCGCTCCTGATCGAAGTCTCGGGTTTCTCCGCGGCCGCGGTGTCGCCGATCCTGCTCGTGTTCGGTGTCGGCATGATTCTCGGCAACATCGCCGGCGGAAAACTCGCCGATCGCCGCCTCGTGCCCGCGCTCGTCGGCACGCTGACGACGCTCACGCTCGTGTTGGTCGCGATGACGTTCGCGATGCACAACGCCGCGCTCGCGATCGCCTTCGTCGGGCTCCTCGGCGCCGCCGCGTTCGCGACCGTCGCGCCGCTGCAACTGCGCGTCCTGCAAAAAGCCCAAGGCGCCGGACAAAGTCTCGCTTCGAGCTTCAACATCGCCGCATTCAATCTCGGCAACGCGCTCGGCGCGTGGCTCGGCAGCGTCGTCATCGATCGCGGCCCCGGTCTCAGCGCGCTCACCTGGATCGCCGCGCTGCTGCCGCTGATCGGACTCGTGCTCACCTTCTTCAGCTTGCGTCTCGAACGCCGCACACCGCGACCGCTCCTCGTCGAGTCGCCCGGCGCGACGTGCCGCGCGTGACGCACCTTCTCAACTCTCATCGACCAGGAGAATTTCCCATGGAATATCGTTATCTCGGCCGTTCCGGCTTCAAGGTTCCGGTCTTGAGCTTCGGCACCGGAACGTTCGGCGGACAAGGCAAACTCTTCGGCGCCTGGGGCAACACCGATGTCGACGGCGCGCGACGCCTGATCGACATCTGCCTCGACGCAGGACTCAATCTTTTCGACACCGCCGATGTCTATTCGAACGGCGCCGCCGAATCGATTCTCGGCGCAGCGATCAAAGGCCGTCGCGATCAGGTCCTGATCTCGACCAAAGCCACGTTCCGCAGCGGCGACGGTCCGAACGACGTCGGCTCGTCGCGCTTCCATTTGCTGAAGACGATCGACGCGCAGCTCACCCGTCTCGGCACCGACTACATCGATCTCTTCCAGCTGCACGGATTCGATGCGAAGACGCCGATCGAGGAAACATTGTCGACGCTCGACGATCTCGTGCGCGCCGGCAAGATCCGCTATCTCGGCATCTCGAATTTCTCTGGCTGGCATCTCATGAAATCGCTCGCGATCGCCGATCGCTACGGATGGTCGCGTTACGTCGCCAACCAGACCTACTACTCGCTCATCGGCCGCGAATACGAATGGGAGCTGATGCCGCTCGGCCTCGATCAAGGCCTCGGCGCCGTCGTTTGGAGCCCGCTCGGCTGGGGTCGACTCACCGGCAAGATCCGCCGCGGCAAGCCGCTGCCCGCGAAGAGCCGCCTGCACGAAAGCGCCGAGTTCGGCCCGCCGGTCGAAGATGAATATCTCTATCGCGTCGTCGATGCGCTCGACGAAGTGGCCAAGGAAACCGGCAAGACGATTCCGCAGATCGCGATCAACTGGATTCTGCAGCGGCCGACCGTCTCCAACGTCATCATCGGCGCGCGCGACGAGGAACAGCTCAAGCAGAACCTCGGTTCGATCGGCTGGAATCTTTCCGCCGAGCAGGTCGCCAAGCTCGATGCCGCGAGCGCCGTCACGCGCACGTATCCGTACTGGCACCAGGTCACGTTCGAGCGCAATCCGTCGCCGGTGTGATCGCTCGCTACCGCGGAGAAACACATGAAAGCTGTTGCGCTCACGCGCTACCTACCGATCAGCGATCCCGAATCGCTGATCGATGTCGAGCTGCCTAAACCCGACCCTCGCGCACACGACCTTCTCGTTCGGGTCGAAGCGGTTTCGGTGAATCCCGTCGATACCAAGCAACGCGCACCGAAACCCGGCGTCGAAGCGCATCCGAAAGTGCTGGGCTACGACGCCGCCGGCGTCGTCGAAGCTGTCGGCGCTGACGTCACGCTGTTCAAGCCCGGCGACGCCGTCTGGTACGCCGGCGACATCACGCGGCCCGGCAGCAACGCGCAATACCAGCTCGTCGACGAGCGCATCGTCGGCCACAAGCCGAAGACACTCGACTTCGCCCGAGCCGCCGCGCTGCCGCTGACGACAATCACCGCGTGGGAGCTTCTGTTCGATCGCATGCGCCTCGATCTCGACGGCACCGACGCGGGCAAGTCGCTGCTCATCATCGCCGGCGCCGGCGGCGTCGGATCGATCGCGATTCAGCTCGCGCGCCGCGCCGGACTCGTCGTGATCGCGACTGCGTCGCGACCCGAAACCGTCGAGTGGTGCCAGCGCATGGGCGCGCAGCACGTGATCGATCATCGCCAGCCACTCGCGCCGCAACTCGCTGCACTCGGATTCGCAACGGTCGACGCGATCGCCAATCTCGCCGACACCGATCGCTACTGGACCACGATGGGCGAGCTGATCGCGCCGCAAGGCCGCATCGGCCTCATCGTCGAACCCAAAGGCCCGCTACTGATCGGCGGCGTCTTCAAGACCAAGTGCGTGACGATGGCGTGGGAAACGATGTTCGGCCGTTCGCGCTTCGGCACGTCGGACATGATCGAGCAGCATCGCCTCCTCGATCGCGCTGCCGAGTGGATCGACAAGGGCGAGCTCAAGAACACGCACACGACGACGCTCGGTGTGATCAGCGCGACGAACCTGCGCAAGGCACATGCGCAGCTCGAATCGGGAACGACGATCGGCAAGATCACGCTGGCTGGGTGGTGAATCAAAAGCGCTTGATCTCGCAGAGATGCAAGGATCGCGGAGAGAGACCCACGCAATTCAAATAGCTTTTCCTTGGCGATCTTTGCGTCTCTGCGAGAACCCTCTCTTTTTCTTCGCTACGCAAGTCGTTGTCGCGAGCCATCCTGTCCGTGCAGAATCGCGCCGACTCCACGAACGCGCCGGACGCTCTTGCCCAACGGTTCCGCTCTCGACCGCATCCTGCGCCTCAGCGCGTTCGACGGTGATTCCGCCGCCGCGCTGCGCACGCTGCACGCGCATTTCGCCGCGCGCTTTCCAGACTGCTCGCTCGCGCTCGTGCTGGTCGGCGGGCTCGCGGCCGGCCAATGCCGGCTCGCAGGTTTGATCGGACCCGACGGCACCGAGCACGTGCCGAACATCGACGCGTTCGGCGAGCGCATCAAGCTGCCGCTGTTCGACGATGCGCTCACCGCGCGCCTTCTCGCCGAAACGGCGCCGCGCACCGTGCGTGTCGCGCCGACCGAATTCGCGCTGCCGTTCGCGCAGGCGCTCTTGGAACCGGCAACTCTGCTCGGCGTGCCGATCGTCAACACCGGCGTCGTGCAGCACTGGTTAGTGTTCGGCTCGACGTTCCATCCGCGTTTCGATCGCGTCGATCACGAAGCGCTGCTGCTCGAGATCAATCTCGCCGCGAGCCTGATCGTGCGCCCGCTCGCGACGCGCGCGTTGCGCGACGAGACCAGCCGTCAGCGCCGTGCGATCGAAGGCCTCGCCGACGTGCAGCGCCTGCTGCTGCCGGACAAACCCGTCATCCGCGGCCTCGAATACGCGATGCACTGGCAACCGGCCGAGACGGCGGCGGGCGACTACTACGATCTGATGTCGCTGACCCAGCTCGCGCCCGACGATTTTCCGCGCGAGAGCGCCGCCGATATCTGGGCGCTGATGCTGGCGGATGTTTCCGGCCACGGCGCCGCTGCGGCTATGGAAGCGGTGCAGTTCGATGCGATCCTGCGCACGTATCAAGGCGACGGCGAGAGCGGTCCCGCCGGGGCGCTGACGTACGCGAACCGCTATTTCTTCTCGCGCCGCCAGCGCCAGCATTTCCTGACGGCGTTCGCGCTTCTGTATCGACCGGACCAGCGCCGCGCGACGTTCGTCGATGCCGGCCACCCGCCGCTCCTGCATCGTCGCGGCGACACCGTCATCGCGCGCGGCGCCGGCACGCAGATTCCGCTCGGCATCCTGCGCGATCACGTCTGGCAGAACGAAGCCTTCGACGTCGAGGAAGGCGACGTGTTCGTGCTCTACACCGACGGCGTCATCGAAGCGCGCAATCGCGCGCATCGCCCGCTCGGCATCGAGCGCCTGACCGACCTCGTGCGCTCGGGGCCGACCGACCCTGTCGCGTTGTCTGCGCTGCTGCGCGATGAATTGATCGCGCATCAAGGCGGTCCGCTCGGCGTCGACGATCAGACCTTGATCGTGCTGCGCATCGCGCACGCCTGATCAGCGCTCGTACGCTCCGATGTCGATCGCGGAGCCGGCGACGCGAACGTGTCCGTCGAAATCGAGCGCGCCGACGATATCCGCGCCGGGATCCGTGCCTGCGTCGATCGCCGGCGATCCGTCCGCGACGTGCAGATCGGGCGCAGCGGGATCGACGAATTGCGGATCGGTGTACATCGAATGCGCGTCCTGCGTCGAGCCCGCTCGATAGGCATCGAAGCCGTCGTACTCGTCGCCGCGCCAGACCCAGATCGCACTATTCGCGTCGGAAAAATAGAGGTTGTAGTCGAGCGCAGCCGGCGAATCCGTATCGCCCGCGTACGCGTACACGAGCACGCCTTGTGCGCCCGCGTACACGAGATTGTCGGTGAACACGTTGTCACTCGCGTGATACTGAATCTGGAATTCGCCCGATCCGGTCGCCGCCTGATCGTTGCGGAACAGCGTATTGCCGATGATCGTGCAACGCTCCGTGCCGCCGACACCGGCGTCGTAGCCTCCGATCGATATTCCCGTCGAATTGCCCAAGTAGACGAGATTGCTGCGCGCGATCACGTCGCTCGACGTGCGGCCGGCATGCTCGCTCGCAAGCTCGATGCCGATGTCGACGTGATGAATGCGATTGCGCTCGATCGTGATGCGCGTGCCGCCGTCGACGTAAATGCCGTCCGCTGCGTACTGGTTGCCATACGCCGGATTGCCGAACGATGTGATGTCGTAGACGGTGTTGCCGCTGATGATGCCGTCGCGCGCCTGATCGTAGGCCGGATCTGGCGCGACACCTTCGAAGCCGATCGCGCCGATGGCGATGTTGTTGGTGTCGTGCACGCTGTTGTCCGAGATCGTCCATTGCTCGACATTGCCGTCGAGCGAGAACGATTCGCTGCAGCCGAGCACGAGATGATCGATCTCGTTGCCGTGAATCACCAGATGATTGATCGATTGCGGCGCGCGCGTGCCGTCGACCTTGAGGCCGAACGCGTTCGCTGCGCAGCCGTTGCCGGTGTTGCGAATGTCGTGGATGTGGTTGCCGATCAGGCGGATCTCTGTGCCCGCTCCTGTCACGTAGAGTCCGATCGGCACGTTCGCCGTCGACGCGGTCTCGTAGCCGCGCAGCTCGAAACCGCGCACGACGACGTAACTCGCGTCGACGAGCGTAATCAGTCCCCATTGATTGTCCGGAATAGCGAGCCCGCCCCCGTCGATCGTCGCCACTTCTCCTGGCATGTTGCGCAACGTGATCGAACCCGCGATGTCCGTTCCCGATCGCGCGATCGAAACGACCTCGGGATAGACGCCGCCGCGCACGCACACCGTATCGCCTGCGACGACCGTGTCGACCGCATGCTGGATCGACGCCCACGGTGCATCGACGCTGCCCGCGCCGCCGTCGTCGCCGCCGGTTGCGACATAGAAAGCGCGGCCGCTCGACCTCTCGAATTCATCGGCGAAAACCGTGTCGCCGGGACGCACGCAACCGGCCTTCGCTTCGATCACAGCGGCCAGCAGCAAGAACCCATACCACCGTCGATCCATCTCCGCACACTCCTCGAGCATCATTTCGCGATGATAGTCGGCACCGGAATCGCGAACCGAGACCGCGTCGGGCTTGTGCTTCGACCACGAATCGCGGCATCGTTGTACTTCCAAACGCGCGTTTGAATCCCATCGATGCCCTACCCCCATCTCTTCGCTCCGCTCAATCTCGGTTTCGCCACGCTGCCGAACCGCGTGCTGATGGGATCGATGCACACCGGACTCGAAGATCACGCACGCGATTTCGAAAAGCTCGCCGCGTTCTTCGCCGAGCGCGCGCGCGGCGGCGTCGGATTGATGGTCACCGGCGGCATCGCACCCAGCATCGAAGGCTGGCTGAAACCGTTCTCGGGTCGTCTGTCGATGCCGTGGCACGTCGCGCGGCATCGCAAAGTGACGCGCGCGGTGCACGATGAGGGCGGCCGAATCTGCATGCAGATCCTGCATGCCGGACGCTACGCGTATCACCCGCTGTCGGTCGCGCCTTCGAAGATCAAGTCGCCGATCACGCCGTTCACGCCGCGCGCGCTGACCGCGCGCGGCATCGAACGCACGATCCGCGATTTCGTCGGCAGCGCGAAGCTCGCGCAGGATGCCGGCTACGACGGCGTCGAGGTGATGGGCTCGGAAGGCTACCTGATCAACGAGTTCCTGACCGAGCGCACCAACCGCCGCACTGACGCATGGGGCGGCCCGCTCGAAAACCGCCAGCGCTTTCCGGTCGAGATCGTGCGCCGCACGCGCGCCGCGGTCGGGCGCGAATTCATCATCATCTATCGCCTCTCGATGCTCGATCTGGTCGAGAACGGCCAGAGCTGGGACGAGATCGCCGCGCTCGCGAAAAAAATCGAAGCCGCCGGCGCGACGATCATCAACACCGGCATCGGCTGGCACGAAGCGCGCGTGCCGACGATCGTGACCAGCGTGCCGCGCGCGGCGTTCGCGTGGGTCACCCGAAGGCTCAAGGGCGAAGTCGAGATTCCGCTGATCACGACGAACCGCATCAATATGCCCGCCGTCGCCGAGCGCATCCTCGCCGAGGGTGACGCCGACATGGTTTCGATGGCGCGTCCGCTGCTCGCCGATCCGGAATGGGTCGCCAAGGCGCGCGACGCACGCGAGGAATCGATCAACACCTGCATTGCGTGCAACCAGGCGTGCCTCGATCACGTGTTCGAGAATCGGCGGGCGACGTGCCTGGTCAATCCGCGCGCGTGCCATGAAACGGAATTGATCATCGCGCCGGCAGCATCGAAGAAACGCATCGCCGTCATCGGCGCCGGTCCCGCGGGCCTCGCGTGCGCGGCGACGCTCGGCGAGCGAGGCCACACGGTCACGCTCATCGAGCGGTCCGCCGAGATCGGAGGCCAGTTCAATATGGCCAAGCGGATTCCGGGTAAGGAAGAATTCCACGAAACGCTGCGATATTTCAGCAGTCGTCTTCGCGATGCCGGCGTGGAGCTTCGTCTTGGTACGCAGGCGTCGGCGGCGATGCTGCGCGAAGGCGGTTTCGACGAGATCGTCGTCGCCTGCGGCGTCACGCCGCGCCGCGTGCAGATTCCCGGCATCGAGCGACCGAACGTGATGTCGTACTCCGAACTTCTACTAGGCGGTCGCGACGCGGGCGCGCGCGTTGCGATCATCGGCGCCGGCGGCATCGGATTCGACGTCGCCGAATTCCTCGTGCAGCCGCCGCCTTCGCCGACAACCGACATCGCGCGTTGGACGCACGAATGGGGCGTCGACATGACGCTCGCCGCGCGCGGCGGTCTCGTCCGCGCAGCAGTCGAACCGCCGGCGCGCGAGATCTGGCTGCTGCAGCGTAGCGAGGGCAAGCCCGGCGCGCGACTCAATAAGACAACAGGTTGGGTGCATCGCGCGACGTTGAAAGCGAAGGGCGTGACGATGCTGGGCGGCGTCACGTACGAACGCATCGACGATGCGGGATTTCATATCCGCGTCGACGGCGCCGAGAAGATTTTGCCGGTCGACACGATCGTAGTGTGCGCGGGACAAGAGCCGGATCGCACTTTGCACGGCGAGCTCGCGCAAAGCGGAATTCCGCTGCACCTTATCGGCGGCGCGGATGTCGCCGCCGAGCTCGATGCGAAGCGCGCGATCGATCAGGGAACGCGACTCGCCGCGCGACTCTGACCGCGTAAACATGACCATCCGCACGCGGGCCGCGCACGCGAGCCCGTTACGCGCCGCGCACTAAGCGACTTGATTCGCGCGCGCAACGGCTCTAAAACACCTCATCGCACGACAGGGAGATTCCGATGAAGCTCTACTACACACCTGGCAGCTGCGCGCTGGCCGATCACATCGTGCTCGAATGGATCGGCAAGCCGTACGATGTGCAGCGCGTGAGCCGCGAGGAGCGCGGCGAACCGGCCTTCCTCAAGATCAATCCGGCCGGCGCCGTTCCTGTGCTCGAAGACGGCGGCTGGCTGCTGACGCAGAACGCAGCGATCCTCAACTATCTTGCGGACCTCGCACCCGAGGCGAAGCTCCTCAGCGACGGCACGCCCAAAGGTCGCGCCGAGGTCAACCGCTGGCTCGGCATCGTCAACTCGGACGTGCATCCCGCATTCAAGCCGCTGTTCGGCGGCAGCGCCTATCTCGAAGACCCCGCCATCATCGAGAAGACGCAAGTCCAAGCACGCAAGATGCTGCGTACGCTGTTCGAGCGCCTCGATGCGCAGCTCGCCGGCAAGGACTATCTCGTCGGAGCGCGCTCGATCGCCGATCCTTATCTTTTCGTCACGCTGCGCTGGGCGAAGGCGAACAACGTCGATCTCGGCGGTCTTTCGAATCTCGAAGCGTTCTTCCAGCGCATGCAGGCCGACGCGGGTGTGCGCGCGGCGATGAAGGAACAGGGGCTGTCGTGACCGCGTACTTCTTCTGGCCGAGTCATCGATCCAGAATCCGATAGACGCGATCACGCCGCTCGACCAACAGCACATCGATTACGGTCGCATCGAACATGTAGACGATTCGATATTCGCCGACATCCACGCGGAAATAAGCCCGACCGACGAGCTTTTTCGAATCGTTCGGCCGTGGATCAGCGACGAGCGCCTGCAGTTTTTGCGCGAGCTGTCTTGCGTGCTTTCCGTGCAGCCGGCGCAGCGATTTTGCGGCGCTGCGCGACAGGTTCAGCTGACGCATCGATCATGTCCCTCAGCAGGGCCATGGTCGCGTCGGGACCGATCATTCCTTCCTTGCGCGCGCGCGTGGCACGCCCGGCGAGGAGCGCATCCTCGAGCGCGATCAGCTGTTCGAATCTTTCGGCAGGAACGAGATACACGCGCGGACGTCCATGGCTGGTGAGCTTGACGGGACCACGCGCCGCCTGGTCGAGGACGCTGCCGGTCTCGTTTTTCAATTGAGTCGCCGTGACAGACGGAAAAATGTTCATTGGAGCCGCGAAGGCGACGCGATCGGAGAATCGCGACGTATCGCTATATTAGCTAATTTAGCCGATAAGTCAAAACGAGCGCTCCCTACAGGACGGTTGATAGCCTCGCCTGCGATGGAGACAATCGAGCGCATGAATTACGGGAGCGCCCATGAAATTCGCGCGCATCGTCTTCTATGTCGCCGCCGCCTGGGGCGTACTGCTGCTGACGCCGCTCTACTTCATGTTCGATCGCATCGGCAGCGACGATCCGCCGCCGATCACGCATCCGGCGTTCTACTACGGCTTCGTCGGCATCGCGCTCGCGTGGCAGGTGGCGTTCGTGATGATCGGCCGCGAGCCGGTGCGATTGCGGCCCATCATGATCCCCTCGATCCTGGAGAAGCTGGCGTACGGCCTCGCGGTCGTCGTGCTGTATGCGCAGGGCCGCATGCACGCGCAGGATCTTGCGTTCGGGGCAGCCGATTTGGTGTTCGCCGCGCTCTTCGCGATCGCGTTCGTGCGAACGCCTGCAAAGAGCTGATTGCTCGCAAAGCCGCAGAGATCGCGAGAAGGGCAAGTTGGGATTTGCCTTCTCTGCGTCTTTGCGCCTTTGCGAGATGTCCCTGTAAAGCCCGAACGTCTAGCGCTGATCGATCGGCACGAACTTGAGATCTTCCGGCCCGACGTAATTCGCGCTCGGACGGATGATCTTGCCGTCTTCGCGCTGCTCGATCACGTGCGCGCTCCAGCCTGACGTGCGCGAGATGACGAACAGCGGCGTGAACATTGCGGTCGGTACGCCCATCATGTGATAGCTGACGGCGCTGAACCAGTCGAGATTCGGAAACATCTTCTTGACCGACCACATCGTCGCTTCGAGCCGGTCGGCGATGTCGAACATCTTGGTGTTCTTCGCGGCGAGGGAAAGCTCGCGCGCGACTTCCTTGATGACCTTGTTGCGCGGATCGCTCACGGTATAGACCGGATGGCCGAATCCGATCACGACTTCCTTGCGCTCGACACGCGCGCGGATGTCGGCCTCGGCTTCGTCCGGCGTGTCGTAGCGCTTCTGGATATCGAACGCGGCCTCGTTGGCGCCGCCGTGCTTGGGGCCGCGCAGCGCACCGATCGCGCCGGTGATGCACGAATAGATGTCGCTGCCGGTGCCGGCGATGACGCGCGCGGCAAAGGTCGACGCGTTGAACTCGTGCTCGGCGTAAAGAATCAGCGAGGTGTGCATCGCGCGCACCCAGAGATCGCTCGGCTTCTCGCCGTGCAAAAGGTGCAAGAAATGTCCGCCGATCGAGTCGTCGTCGGTCTCGACGTCGATGCGCTTGCCGTTGAATGCGTAGTGATACCAGTACAGCAGCATCGAGCCGAGCGAAGCCATCAACCGGTCGGCGATCTCGCGCGCGCCCGGCGAGTTGTGATCTTCCTTCTCGGGCATCGCGCAGCCGAGCACGGACACGGCCGTGCGCATCACGTCCATCGGATGCGCCGACGCCGGCAATTGTTCCAGCGCGCTGCGTACCGCGGCCGGCACGCCGCGCATCGATTTCAGTTTCGTCTTGTACGCGTTGAGCTCGGCGCGCGTCGGCAGCTTGCCGTGCACGAGCAGATACGCGATCTCCTCGAATTCGCAGGTCGTCGCGACATCGAGGATGTCGTAGCCGCGGTAGTGCAGATCGTTGCCGGTGCGCCCGACCGTGCACAGCGCCGTGTTGCCGGCGGCGACACCGGACAGCGCCACAGATTTCTTGGGCTTGGGCAGGATCTGCTGGACGTTTTCACTCATATTCGTACTCCAGTTTCAGCCGACGCTTCGGCGCCGGGCAATGCGTTCTATTGTCGAAAGGCATCCGCACGCGGAAGGTCGGGACAGCGATCGATCGGTTGCGTCCGCGGCTGGTCGGCCGGCCTCTCGTCGTCGTACATCCAACAATCCTCGAGCGTCGAGCAGTAGCAGATGCGCGTCGACGCGCGGTGCAACGATTCTTCTCGAAAGCGCCGATAGCTGTCTTCGTCGTGCATGCTCATGACTTCGAGCTTTTCGCCCGCTGTCAATACGTTGCCGGAGAGCGTGGACTGGGTAATCGAAGTCTTGCCGGAACCGCCGAGCGCACCCAATACATGTTCCCAATCCGGCTGCGGCTTGCCGTCCACCAGCATTTGCACCGAGCGTACGATAGCCGGCCCTACGCCCTTGTTGAGTACGATTCGCGCGTGATCGTTGTCCGCGTAGGCGACGAGCAGATAAGGCCACACCTGCGCGCGCACCTGCTGTCGCTGCACGTAGGCGGTGTAGCCCGAGACGATCAGCGCCATCAGGCCGATCAGCGACGCGACGATTGCCGCGACGGCGTTCCAGCGACCGGCATGGGTGCGCTCAGCGCTCGCGAAAGAGCTCGCCTGCATACGTCAGTCTTCGCCTTTGCTTTCCGCGAACAGCGCGTCGAGCTTCTGCTCGTACGCGTGATAGCCGAGGAAATCGTACAGCTCCGCGCGCGTCTGCATCGTGGGCACCGCGGCCTTTTGCGTGCCGTCGCGGCGCACGGTCTCGTAGAAATTGAGCGCGGCCTTGTTCATCGCGCGATACGCGCCGCAGCAGTACAAGATGATGTCGACGCCGGCGCCCGCCAGCTCATCACGCGTGAACAGCGGCGTCTGGCCGAACTCCGTGATGTTGGCGAGGATCGGCACCTTCACCGCGTCCTTGAATTCGCGATATTGCTCGAGCGTGTAGATCGCTTCGGGAAAGATCATGTCGGCGCCGGCCTCGACGCACGCAACCGCGCGCTCGATCGCGGAGCCGATGCCTTCGACCGCGATCGCATCGGTGCGCGCCATGATGACGAAGCTCGCATCGCTACGCGCGTCCACCGCGGCCTTTATGCGATCGACCATCTCTTCCTTCGGCACGATCGCCTTGCCCGGACGATGACCGCAGCGCTTGGCCGCGACCTGGTCTTCGATGTGGATCGCGCCGGCGCCGGCCTTGATCATCGAACGCACCGTGCGCGCGATGTTGAATGCGCCGCCCCAGCCGGTGTCGACGTCGACCAGCATCGGCAGATCGCACACGTCGGTGATGCGGCGCACGTCGATCAGCACGTCTTCCATAGCGCTGATGCCGAGATCCGGCATACCCAGCGAGTTGGCGGCGACACCGCCGCCGGAAAGATACAGCGCGCGAAAACCGACGCGCTTGGCCATCAGCGCCGCGTACGCGGTGATCGAGCCTGCGACCTGCAGCGGATTCTCTTCGGCGACGGCGGCGCGAAAGCGCGCGCCCGCGGTTCTGGCCTCGCTCATGCGGACTCCGGGGAAAACGCTAGTTTAGCCGATCGCGGGAATTCGGCCTCTGGGATGCGCTTGCCGCGGGCACTCGATCCTTCGTCGCAAATTCTTGTCCAGCCGACCTCGCTTAATTTCGTTGCTCGGCGAAACGAATGACGCAAGTTCATGTAATTGCTGATTAAACCAACACCTTGAAATTAATTATATGATTAATTAAACTGAGCAGCATGAAGACGCGCACTCCATCCAACCGCCGCACGCCCGGCCGCCCCGCGAACACGCGCGGCGATCAGCGCGACAAGCTGCTCGATGTCGCGATCGCCCTGTTCTCGCGACACGGCATCGCCGAGACGCCGCTCAGCGCGATCGCGCGCAAGGCGCGCGTGACGCCGGCGATGCTGCATTACTACTTCGGCAATCGCGATCTCCTGGTCGACGCGGTGATGGACGAGCGCATCGCGCCGCTGGTCGGCAAAGTCGGCGCGCGCCTCGCCGAAGCCGGCGCCGATCCGTCCGCGCTGATCCGCGTCTTCGTCGGCACGATCATCGCGATCCTTTCGGAAAATCCGTGGCTGCCGCAGCTCTGGGTGCGCGAAGTGCTGAGCGAAGGCGGCGCGCTGCGCGAGCGATTGTTGAAGCGCGTCGCGCCGCAGATCGCGCCGCGCCTTGCCGAGCGCTTCGCCGAAAGCAAGCGCCGCGGCCAGCTGAATCCGGGGCTCGATCCGCGCCTGACGGTCGTCTCGCTGATTGGCCTCACCATCTTCCCGCTCGCCGCCCAGTCGATCTGGCGGCGCCTGCTCGACGCCGAAGACATCGGCACCGAGACACTCGTCTCGCACACGCTGGCGCTGCTCGAATCCGGCCTCGGCCCGACGCCCGCATCGAGGAAAGACAAATGAAATCCGTACGCGTCTACCGCAACTCGAATTGCCCGAAATGCGCGCGCTATGCCGCATGGCATCGCCGCCTGGACTGGCTCGATCGCGTCGACACCAGCACCGGCAACGCCTGCGATTCCACTTGCGAGATCCGATCATGAGAAACGTCGCGTGGTTCGCCGCGTGCCTGACATCCGTGGCTTTGAGCGCGTGTTCCGACAAGAACGCCGGCGAAATGCTGGGCACGCTCGAATGGGATCGCGTCGGCGTCGCCGCGGAAGTTTCGGAGCCGATCGTGCGCATCGCGCACAAGGAAGGCGACGTCGTGCACGCCGGCGACACGATCCTCTCGCTCGATCCGCGCCGCACCGACGCAGAGCTCGCGCAGGCGAATGCCGACATGCGCAAGGCCGAAGCCGCGCTCGCCGAGCTTCGCCACGGCACGCGCATCGAGACGATCGAAGCGTCGCGCGCGACACTCGCGGGCGCGCAATCGACGCAGGTCAACGCGAAACGCGAGCGCGACCGGCTCGCCGAAGTCAGGAAGCGCGGACTGATTGCGCAGGCCGATCTCGACAACGCGGAAACCGCGCTTCGCACTGCGACCGCGCAAGCGAATGCGGCGCACGCGAATCTGACCGAGCTTCTCAACGGCACGCGCATCGAGGACATCGATCAGGCCGAAGCCGCGGTTGCATCGGCGCAGGCGGCGGTCGAGCATCTCAGTCTGTCGCGCGCGCGTCTCGATGTGAGCGCGCCCGCCGATGGGCTTGTCGATGCATTGCCGTTCAAGCTCGGCGATCAGCCGCCGGTCGGAGCGACATTGGTGAGTCTTCTCTCGGGCCCGGCGCCGTACGCGCGCATCTACGTGCCTGCGAGCCAGCGCACGCGCATCGCGCAAGGCGCACGTTGCCGCGTCACGGTCGAAGGCGTCCAGACGCCGTTCACGGCGACGATCCGCAGCCTGCGCGCCGATCCCGCGTTCACGCCCTACTACGCGCTGACCGGCGACGACGCGAGCCGGCTTGCTTATCGCGCCGAGCTGGTGCTCGACGGCGACGCGGCGAAAAAACTTCCGGCCGGCCTGCCGGCACAAGCCGAGTGCGGCGATCATGCCGGATGACACGCCCGTCATCGTCGCGCGCGGGCTGACCAAGCGCTTCGGCAAGCTGACTGCGGTCGATCATCTCGATCTGAGCGTGCGCCGCGCCGAGGTTTACGGATTTCTGGGCCCGAACGGCTGCGGAAAATCGACGACGATTCGCATGCTGTGCGGGCTCCTCGAGCCCACGTCCGGCGACATCGAAGTGCTCGGACACAAACTGCCGCAGGACGCCGAAGTCGTGAAGCGCTCGATCGGCTACATGACGCAGAAATTCTCGCTGTACGAAGACTTGAGCGTCGTCGAGAACCTAGATTTCCTCGCGGCCGTGCACGGCCTTGCCGGCGCGAAAAAGAAGCAGCGCCTCGACGAGATGTACGAGCGCTATCACCTCGGCAATCTCAAGAAGCAGATCGCAGGGACGATGTCGGGCGGTCAGAAGCAACGCCTCGCGCTCGCAGGTTCCGTCCTGCACGAGCCGGAGCTGTTGCTGCTCGACGAGCCGACCAGCGCCGTCGATCCGCAGTCGCGCCGCGACTTCTGGGACGCGCTGTTCGATCTTTCCGAAGCCGGAACGACCTTGCTGGTGTCCACGCACTACATGGACGAAGCCGAGCGCTGTCATCGACTCGCGATCCTCGATCGCGGCCGCCTCGTCGCCAACGGCAGCCCGCACGAGCTGATGGAAAACCTGCCGGGCTCGACGTTCCGCATCGAATGTACCGAGCCGCGCCGCCTGCAGGACGCGCTCATCAAGGACGAACGCGTGCTCGGCGTCGCGCAGATCGGCAGCAGCTTGCGCGTGCTGACCGATCGTCGCGACGACGGTGGCTGGCTGCGCGATCGCGTGCGCTCGATCGATGCGAAGGCCGAGGTCGAGAATGTCGCGCCGAATCTCGAAGACGTGTTCGTCGCTTCGACGCACAAGCGTGCGCAGGCGACCGAGGAGAAAGCGGCATGAAGCTGGGTCGGCTGCTCGCCGTCGTGCGCAAGGAATTGCTGCAGCTCGGCCGCGATCGGCTGACGTTCGCGATGATCGTCGGCATCCCGACCTTGCAGCTGCTGCTGTTCGGCTTCGCGATCAATCTCGACGTACGCCATCTGCCGGCCGCGGTGCTCGATCAGGCGAACACGGCGCACTCGCGCGAGCTCGTTGCCGAGCTGGCCTCGTCGCAAGTGCTCGATTTCCGGCATAAGGTCGTCGCGCCGCAGGAAATCGCGACGCTGATGCGGCGCGGCGAGATCAGCGCCGCCGTCGTCATTCCGCCCGATTTCGAGAGCCGCAAGGCGCGCGCGGACCAACCTGCATGGCAGGTCGTGGTCGACGGCTCCGATCAATCCGTGCAGGCCGCCGCGCGCCAGCTCGGCAGCTTTCCGCTGGATTCGCTCGACTACGGCACCGAGGCGAATCGTCCCGGCGCGCGCCAGGTGCCGAGCGTCGAGATCGTCAACTTCTACAATCCGGAACGGCGCGCGCCGATCAACACCGTGCCGGGCCTGATCGGCGTGATCCTCGCGATGACGATGGTGATCTTCACCGCGATGGCGATCGTGCGCGAACGCGAGCGCGGCAACATGGAGATGCTGATCGCGACGCCGCTCTCGCCGCTCGAGCTCACGATCGGCAAGGTGCTGCCGTATGTCGGCATCGGGCTCGTGCAAGTCACGCTGATCCTGATTCTCGGCAAGCTCGTGTTCGGTGTGCCGGTGCGCGGATCGCTCGTCGACGTCTACGTCGCAGCGTCGGTCTATATCGCCGCTTCGCTCGCGCTCGGCGTTTTCATCTCGACGATGGCGAAAAGCCAGTTCCAGTCGATGCAGATGGCGTTCTTCACATTCCTGCCGCAGATTCTTCTGTCCGGCTTCATGTTTCCGTTCGACGGCATGCCGAAATTCGCGCAATGGCTCGCGGAGATTTTTCCGCTGACGCATTTCCTGCGGCTGATCCGCGGCATCATGCTGCGCGACGCGCATCTCGGCGAGATGTGGGGCGAGATTGCGGCGCTCTGCGCGTTCGTAGTCGTCGTGATGGCGATTGCGGTGCGGCGATTCCGCAAGACGCTCGATTGAGAAAGCGATCGGGCGCGCGATGCGCCCGATCGCTTCGACGTCATGCAAGAGCCATCTTGGGATTCGTCCCATACGGATTCGCGGCGGGCTCGCTGTCCTGCGCGAGAAACCAGATCAGCACGAGTCCGCCGACCAACGGGACTAGTGCGAGCAGCAGCCACCAGCCGCTGCGGTTCGTGTCGTGCAGGCGGCGGACTGCAACCGCGATGCTAGGTAGCAACACAGCGAGGCCATAAATCGACCCAAGCGGCCCGACCTGTAGACCTGTCAGTGTCCCGATGATGCCGTCGAACAGCGAGAGAACTACGCTGACTATCAGACTGAACAGCACGAAATACCAATACTCGCTGCGTCTTGCGCGGCCGTCGAACACGGCGTACTTCTTCAGGACCTCGAGATACCAGTTCATGTTTTCCTCTCGATGCGAATGCGCAGCACGACTGCTTGCGCATGGCGCGAACGCCAATGCATCAGTACGGAAAACGGGAAATGAGGCCGCCAGGATGGGGGTTGCGGGTGGGCGGCTCGGAGCGAAAACCATCCCCACCCAAACCCTCCCCTTGAAGGGGAGGGCTTTCGAGGCACCTCGAAGGGGATTCGGGCGCTCTTGGAGTTGAATCAGCGCTTGGCGAAGAGATGCTCGACGCCGGCGCGTTCTTCGCGGAGCTCCTTGTCGGTCGCGTCCATGCGCTCGCGCGAGAAGGGACTGATCTCGAGGTTCTTCACGATCGCGTATTGACCGTTCTTGATCGTGACCGGATAGCCATAGATGACGCCGGGCGCGATGCCGTAAGAACCGTCCGACGGAATCGCCATCGAGGTCCATTCGCCTTCGGCGGTGCCGAGCGCCCAGTCGTGCATGTGATCGACTGCGGCGGATGCGGCAGAAGCTGCCGACGACGCGCCGCGCGCTTTGATGATCGCGGCGCCGCGCTGCTGCACGGTCGGGATGAACGTGTCCTTGTACCAAGTCTGGTCGACCATCTCGATCGCGGATTTTCCTTTCACGGTGGCGTGATGGATATCCGGATACTGCGTGGAGGAATGGTTGCCCCAGATCGTCACGCGCTTGATGTCGGTCGTGTGCGCGCCGGTCTTCTCGGCGAGCTGCGACAGCGCGCGGTTGTGATCGAGGCGCACCATCGCGGTGAAGCATTTCGGATCGAGATCCGGCGCGTTCTGCTGCGCGATCAGCGCGTTCGTGTTGGCCGGATTGCCGACGACGAGCACCTTCACGCTGCGCTTGGCATGCGCGTTCAGCGCCTTGCCCTGCGGCGAGAAGATCGCGCCGTTCGCTTCGAGCAGATCCTTGCGCTCCATGCCTGCGCCGCGCGGACGCGCGCCGACGAGGAGTGCGTAATCAACATCCTTGAACGCGACGTTGACGTCGTCGGTCGCGACGACGCCGGCGAGCGTCGGGAACGCGCAATCGTTCAACTCCATCACGACGCCGTTCAACGCCGGCAACGCGGGCGTGATCTCGAGCAGATGCAGGATCACCGGCTGATCCTTGCCGAGCATGTCGCCGGCGGCGATGCGGAACAACAAGGCGTAGCCGATCTGGCCGGCTGCGCCGGTGACGGCGACGCGAACGGGGGATTTCATGGGATGACTCCTTGCATGACGTGTCGATCGTCATCCCGGCGAAAGCCGGGATCCATTTTTGCTCTGATGGAAAAGCAAAATGGGTCCCGGCTTTCACCGGGACGACGGAATATCAATTGAGCTCGTTGAAAAACTCGCGGAAGCGCTTCAAGCCTTCCGGCAATTGCGGCGTCGGGCACGTGTACGAGATGCGCAGTGCCTTGGGATCGCCGAACGCCGAGCCCGGCACGCAGGCGACGCCCTTGGCATCGAGCAGCGCATTGCACAGATCAACGTCGTTCGCGATCTGCCTGCCGTTGTGGCTCTTGCCGAATGCGACCGAAATGTCCGGGAATACGTAGAACGCGCCTTGCGGACGCGGGCAGACGACGCCGGGAATCGAATCGACGACGGCGAGCACCTGATCGCGCTTGGCCTGGAACTCGGCGCACTTGTGCTCGGGAATCGTCTGCGGTCCCGTCAGCGCGGCGACGGCCGCGGCGTTGATGATCTCGGGAACGTTCGTGATGTGGTTCGAGTTGAGCGTGACGACAGCCTGCACGACCGATTCGGGTCCGGCGACGAAGCCGACGCGCCAGCCCGGCATGCCGTAGGTCTTGGACAGTGAATCGACGTGAATCACGCGATCGCGAAGCTCGGGCCGCGCCTGCACGAAATTGTGATAGCCGACGCCGTCGAACACCATGCGATTGTAGATGTCGTCGCAGATGACCCAGACGTCCGGATGCTTCACGAGGACGTCGGCGAGCGCTGCGATCTCTTCCTTCGTGTAGACCATGCCGGTCGGATTCGAAGGATTGTTGAAGAGGAACACTTTCACGCCCGGCAGCGCCGCATCGAGCTGCGCCGGCGTCAGCTTGTAGTTCTGCGCGGCCGAACACGGCATCAGGCGCGTCTTGGCGCCGAGGATGTCGGCGATGTCGACGTACGTCGTCCAGTACGGAACCGGAAACGCGATCGTGTCGCCCGGATCGAGCAGCGCTTCGGCGAGGTTGTAGAGGACGTGCTTGGCGCCGATGCCGGTCGCGACGTTCTTGCGCGTGTAGCCGGTAAGGCCGCTGCCCTGCATGTGCAGGAGGAATGCATCCAGCAGCGCGTCGGGACCGCGGTTGGAGCCGTACTGTCCGGTGTCTTTGCCGAGCGCGTCGCGGACCGCGTCGTAGACATGCGGGCCGGGCAGGAAATTCGGGACGCCGATCGAGAAACTGATGATGTCGCGGCCGGCGGCTTTCAGGGCCTTGGCCTTTTCGGCCACGATCATGATCGCGCTCGGCTTGGCGCGGCTCATGCGCGCCGCAAGAGTCAGCATGGATATCCTCTTGGGGAAACGTGCGTTGCGTAGCCTTGGAATTCTAACACAGCCTCTTCGGCGGCCCCGGATGCGCGAATTGCGCGGCCGGTCGCTCGCCTAAATCAGGGCGAGCGAGCAGAATCCAAGACGCGGAGCGCGACCTACCCCCGCCACGAATAACCC
>Ga0268265_10001055_pt1 | contig 24726 bp, 27 predicted proteins | sample KBSSwiS52_FD_190355 | JGI IMG/M metagenome (GOLD analysis project Ga0268265, IMG submission 190355) | Switchgrass rhizosphere microbial communities from Kellogg Biological Station, Michigan, USA - KBS Switchgrass S5-2 (SPAdes) (version 2) | ecosystem: Host-associated > Plants > Roots >... | reverse complement strand
CCTTCCCTTCCCAATCGCGAGCTCGGGAAGGCCGGTTGCCGGCGAAGCTGAGGGTCAGAATCGTCGCCGCGCCGCCTACGGCGGCAGGCTCGGGTAAGCGCTCACGAAGGGAAGGGCCCCCGGAGGAAGTGCCAGGCGTTCCAAGAGTTCCAAGAACAAGGACGGCACCGAAGGCGCAACCGCGGCGGCAGGCCAGCAGGCACCCCTTCGCTTCAGCGGTTTCGACCGGGCCGGAGCGCGTTCTCAGTCGGAAAGGTCTGCCGAGAAGGGCGCGCGGTGGCGGGCGCAGGGCGTGTTTCGCCCTTTGACAGGGCGAACCTCCCCCCTCGCCCGATCAAGAGCTCGAAGCAGGGCCACAGTCAGCCGAGTTGTCGCGTTGAAGTCGAGGACGGCCGCGACCCGGGCCTATGGCGGCCGGGCGCCGTAGACGCTCACGAACGGCAAGCCGGGCGGGAAGGACCCCAGAGGGAAGCTGGCCGTTCGGTCTCCCGCCCTGAGCCTCTCCGCGGCCTCCCGGAACGCGACCACGAAGGCGGAGTAGGCTTCCCAGAAAGCTTCCCGCGCAGCTTTCGTCGCCGCATGATAGAGCGGCGCCGGCGACTTCTTGGTCTGGTTCGGCCGGGTGTGAGGATCCTGCCGCAGGATCGCCTCGACGCCCAGAGGCTCGATACCCCTCGCCTCCCGATCGGCCCGGGCCTCCTGCTCGATCTCCTCGACCAGCTCTGCGGTCCGCTTCCGGTGCTGCTCCGGCGTCAGATCCGCCCAGCAGGGGAGTTGGGACAACACCAGCTCCTCCTCCTCGGCGTACTTGAGGCGCCCGAAGTCCTCACCACGCTGCTTGGCAGCAAACTCCGCGGTGCGGTTGAACCACAGGCCCTTGAGCGGCTTGCCCCCGAGGATCGACTTGGCGAAGTGGACGCCGGGCCAGCGCTTCACCTGATCGACCAGGCCCTCCTTGACCCCGTGCGCCAAGTGGTAACGGAGCCTCTCGACCTGTGCCGCCTCCTCTCCGCTGACCACGATCGCCTGATAGCGGCGCGACCACATCGTACCCTGCCAGTCATGGAGCTCCTTGCGCCCGATCTCCGCGGAGAGGTTGCCATCCACATGCTGCATGAAACGGGAGAGCTGCAACGCGTCCTCAACCCACAGCAGCGCATGCCAATGTTATGGAGAGCGACCAGTTATGCGGAGTTGAGGGTCATAAGACGCCTTACACGGTAGCTGGCTGCGCGCACCACTGCACATAACCGATGATCTCCCCAGGGAGGTCATCGTCATGAAAGCACGCAACGAGAGTGGACCTGCCCCGATTTGGTGGACGGTTTAGGGCTTGGGTTCTGAAGTCTTCTTCGGGGGGCTTGGGGGGCAGAGCCCCCCAGCACCAAGGGCCACTGCACGCCTAGCGGGCCGCGCCGGAGCGTCATGTTACGCCGCCTCCGCACGCCGTTCGAACTCCGCCGGGCTCAGGTAGCCCAGGGCCGAATGACGACGATGAGGGTTGTACCAGCCCTCGAGAAACTCGAAGACCGCCATCCGGGCCTCGCCCTGGGTGCGGAATCGGCGGCGCTCCAGCAACTCGCACTCCAGAGTCGCGAAGAAGCTCTCGCACAGCGCGTTGTCGAAGCAGTCGCCCACCGATCCCATCGACGGGCGCACTCCGGCCTCTCGACAGCGCTGCCCGAAGGCGATAGAGGTGTACTGGGTCCCTTGGTCGGAGTGGTGGATCACCTCCTGCGGCCGCCGTTGCCCCAGGGCCATGTTCAGCGCCTCAAGGACCAGCTCGGTGCGCAGGTGGGTGGCCATCGACCAGCCCACCACCCGCCGGCTCCAAGCATCCACCACCACCGACAGGTACAGGAAGCCCGACACGGTCGGGATGTAGGTGATGTCGGCCACCCACAGCCGGTCGCGACCGGCGGCCGTGAAGTCCCGCTTCACCAGGTCTGGAGCTGGACGGCTCTTCGCATCCCGCACCGTGGTCGTGATCGGACGGCGACGGCTGGCGCCCCGCAACCCCGACTCGCGCATCAGCCGAGCCACCCGCTTGCGGCTCACCAACTCGCCGCAAGCGTGCAGCTCGGCGTGGATGCGGGGCGCTCCATACGTGCCTCGCGAACGCTCGTGGATGGCTCGGATACGCGCCAGAAGAGCCGCATCGGCCTGAGCATGCTGCGAGCTCGAACGACGCGACCACGCGTAGTACCCGCTGGGGGAGACGCCCAGCAGACGGCACATCCGGCGCACGGGATACTTGGCCTGGTTGGCTCTCACGAATCCGAAGACCTCGATGGGATCGATCCGGTCTCCCGAGCGAACCAGGCCGCGGCTTTTGCCAGGATCTCCCGCTCTTCACGCAGCTGGCGATTCTCCCGCCTCAGGCGGCGCAGCTCCTCCTGCTCCGCCTTCGTCAGGACCGCCTCGCGCTGGCTCTCGGCCAGACCGCCGCTCTGACGCACCCAGTTGCGGATCGCCTGCGCCGACGGCTCGAACTCTCGCGACAGCTCCTCGGGCGTGCGGCCGGCTCGCACCAGCTCGATCATCTGTTGCCGGAACTCAGGACTGTAGGGGGGACGGGTTCTGGGCATCGGGGACTCCTATTATCCCAAAGGATAAAGTGTCCACCAAACCGGGGCAACTCCACTCGCGCTCCGCACCATCTACTGGCTGCGGCAGCCCAAGATCGCTTTCGACCGCGAGGTGCCCCCGACTTCGATGCCCAAGGTCAAGCGGGCGCTCGAACAGCTCCGAGCGCTCGATCTCGATCTGTTCGAGGAAGGCCGTTCCACCGTCGCCGTCACCAGCCAGGGTGAAGTTGCCGTCAACCTCAACGCCATGGCCCTGCGCCTTTCGGACGGCCAGTACCTGGATCCTGAGATCGTCAACATCGTCGGTCCGTTCGAGGGGCTGGAAGGGGCCAAGGGCCCTGACCTTCTCTGGCCGCGGCCCACCGTCCAGATCCTTCCGCGGAAGATTTCCGGAGCCCCTCACATCGCCGGAACGCGGCTTCAGACGCAGTCGATCTATGCTCTGAGGGACCGGGGATTTTCCGTAGAGCGGCTCGTCGGCATCTACCCGTTTGCCAGTGCCGACTCCCTCCAGGACAGCATCGACCTCGAACAGCAGCTCGAACGGAATGCCCGTCTCCATCGGGCTGCGTGACCGTGGCCCGATTCGCTCTGGACGAAGATTTCCCGGACACCATTATCGAGGCTCTCGGGCTCGGCGTGCCCGAGGCGGCTCTGGTGCCCATCCGTCATATCGACCCCGGGCTGCGACGGATGGACGACTGGGAGTTGTTGCTGTCGCTGCACCACCTCCAGGATTGGGATGGCCTGATCAGCACCGACTCCCGCATGCTCAACTTGCCCCGAGAGCTCGCGGTCCTTCACCAGACGAATCTGACGCTGGTCGTCGTCCAGGAGGCCGGACACGATCCCCTCAGGGCTGCCGGCCTTCTCCTCGTGCATCTTCCGACGATCTGCCGGAAGACCGTCCGATCTACCGCGCAGATCTGGAAGCTAAGCGCCCAGAACAAAAACCACGATGACTCCGGATTGCAGGGCACCGGAAGATGAACGTGAACCAGCTCTTCCACGAGCACAAGCTTTCCGCGCGAGAGCTGCAGCGCGACCCTCTCGTGCAGCGCAAGCAGTGATCAGAGGTGGCGCAACTCCAGCACCGTCGGCATCCTCCGGCATGATAATGGTTCCAGACAATCGCTTGGCGCCTGTTGGTCGTCGTCCAGGAGGCTGGACAGGACCCATCAGGGCTGCCGGCCTCTCGTGCATCTACCGACGATCTGCCGGAAGACCATGATCAGAGCCTGTCCGTAATTGGCAGTGCTGAAGAGTTATTCTCATAGTGTGCGCCCGTCTCAAAGATGGCGTGCCGATCATCTTGGTGGACAAGTGGATCGACCCTAATACCGTTCTCGTCCCGGTGTACCCTGCACAGATCGATAGTGCCATCAGAGATGACCTTGCCAGTCCTGATCAGAGATTCCAGCGAGCGCAAGCCTTCTTGCAGGCTAATCTCCACCGGTAGAGTGGGGTATATCATCGATACTAGACTTGTAGGCCGGCCCATGATGGTCGTCATCCCCGCCGAGTTGATACCACAGGCATACGTGCTCTCATTGAAGACTGGTCCACCACTCAGGCCCTGCTCGATCTCACAATCAATCAGAAAACAAGGTCCCCCAACGTAGCTAGGGGCGAAGCTATTTGTAAACACCGCCTCCACTCTCCCTTCCCGCACGCACAGACGATGGGAATAGTCCGAAATCCAGTCAAACGTGCCGCTCCTGATGGATTCAAGCGGTATGCCATCATCGGGATATTGCATCTCGCAGTACCCTACTGAAAGCACCGTGGAGTTGATTCGCGGCACTCCTGGACTAAGGGTAAACGGCCTGCGCAGCACGTGCGGGTCGTGCGCAAGCACCCCGTAAATAACATCCGAAGGAGGTCCACCATGCACACCCTTAATAGGTATTAAGCTGAATTCACTGGCACCATCTGCCAGCAGGACATGGTGGAGCACACAAAGCTGCATGTCATTAACATGATAGTTGTTCCTAAGCCCTCCGATGCGGAGGCGCTCTCCATTCCGATGGAACCGCATCGCATCAGTAATATTGTGGTAAGCAGTGGCGACGATTCCGATGCGGCTGATTAAAAAGGCCGTGCCGATCGGAAACACATGCTCATCCTTAATGACACTGAGCAGATATACACCCTGGGAAACAGGGTGATTCCAAGGGGGAAGATCCCAGCTCTTCTCTCCTGGCCTCTGATATTCGCGCAGATTGATCGGGCGAAAAGCCTCTGTTGCCACCCTGGTCATTTGAAAATCATAACACTTGGGGAAGGAGCCCTGCGGACCTTTGGGCGTCAACTCCAGACCTCGCGAAATCTCGCGACTTCGCCGCCGCCGAGGGCGGCCTTCCTTCAGATGCGGAGGAGCTTTCCTCCAGGAGGGGCTCGGCTACGACGCTGATCGTGTCCATGGACTTGGCGCTGCTCTATCTCCGACAGGGGCGGACGGCCGAGCTCAAGTCGATCGCCCGGGAGATGCTCCCCATCTTCCGCTCCCAGGACGTCCACCGCGAGGCCGTAGCCGCCCTGGTCCTCTTCCAGGAGGCGGCCCGGGAGGAGCAGATCACCGCCGCCTTCGTGCGCGAGCTCGCGGGCTACCTGGACGCGGCCCGCACCGATCCCACCCTCCGTTTCCGCCGGTCGACCGAATGAGGGCGCATCCCCTTCCTGATGGGGCCGGTCCCCTTCCTGAAGGGGATCGCCGCAAACCGGAGGGGGGACTTTCCCATCCGGACGGGGCCTTCCCCTTCGAGATGGGGGACTTCCCCATCCAGATGGGGCTCATCCTCTTCGAGATGGGAGCCATCCCCTTCTCGCAGGGGGTCTCCCCCATCCAGATCGGAGCGTTCCCTTCCAGAGAGGGGCCTTCGCCACCCAGATAGGGACCTTCGCCATCCAGATGGGGGCGACGCCCATCTCGATGGGGCCTCTCCCGTCCAGATGGGGAAGGCGCCCATCCAGGTAGGGGTCAGCCCCTTCTCGCTCGGCGGCACCCCCGAACCTCTCCGGGCAGCCGGAAGTGACTTTCGCTCGGACCCAAGCAGCCATGGCTTCCCGGGAATCCGCGGCGGCTTCCCTCAAAGCCGTGGCCGCTTTATACGAAGCTGCGCCCGCTTGATACAAAGCAGCCACGGCTTCGAGCCAAGCGACCATTGCTTCAAGCCAAGCAGACGCCGCTTCGAGCCAAGCGACCGTCACTTCAAGCCAAGCGACGATCGCTTCGGGCTGAGCCACGGCCGCTTCAAGCCAGGCGGCCGCCGCTTGTCTTCAAGCGGGCACGGCGAGCTAGCGCCCCTGCGAAGGCAGCTTGTAGTAGAGGAAGACCCAGTACCCCGTCATCTTGGGGGCGTAGATGAGGCTCCCGGACACCTCGGCGCCTTCGACGGGCTGCTGGGGATGAAGGTGCAGCTCCTGGAAATCGACCCGGGCCGAGCCCTGGGTCTGCAGCTTCTCGGCGAAAGTCGAGGGGGAGGAGCCCCCTTTTCGGAATTCCGGGGGGATCCGGCTCTTGAGGGCGTCGAGCGTCAGGTCCGCGGGCCAGGCTTCCCCCTCGCGGCCGACCGGGCCGAAGGTCTCGACCAGGTATTGGTAGACCCCGTGAAGCTCCTTCACCGCCTGCTCGAAGTCGTTCCCCTGGTAGGCCCAGATCTGGATGTGCGCGAGGCCCGCCGTCGTGAAGGCGAAGGAGATGGGGCGCGTCTCTCCCCGGAAGGGGCCGTTCTTCGTCTCGAGCCCGCCCGTCGAGTGGACGGGCGTATAGGGCCCGTGCGCCTCGATTGCCAGCACCTCGTCGTGCTTCATGCCGAAGCGCCAGGGTCCGTATCCCTGGACCGGCGCGGCGTGCAGGGGAGCGATCCATCCGAAGAGCAGGAGCAGGGCGGTGCAGAGTCGTCTCGATGTCATTCCGGGCCTCCTGGAGTCGTCCGCTCATCCTAACGCAGCAGCTTCCTCCTGCCCGTGAAGGCCAGCCCCAGCAGCGCTCCGAACATGGCCAGCGACATGTCCTTGTGGGCATCCCACATGTCGCCCTGCTGGCCGTTGTAGGCGGCGGCGTCCTGTGGGGAGAGGACCATTGTGAGCCCCCATTCGAAGAGCTCGTAGAGCAGGCTGAAGGCGAGCACGAACTCGAACGCCGTGTAGCGCGCGAACTTCGGGGGCACCCCGAACCAGCGCTCGCAGACCTCCCGCACCGGCCGCACCCACAGCAGCCCGAACGCGAAGTGCACCACACGGTCGTAATGGTTCCGCTGCAAGCCGAACGTCGAGGTCAGGTCCGCGCCGAAGAGCGCCCGCGACCAGCGGTCGTAGGGCACGTAGGAGTAGATGTAGCGCGCTCCCAGGATGTGGAAGAGCAGGAAGACGATCAGGCAGGCGAACGCGCCGTCCGAGAGCGCATGCCGCTGCGCGAGGAGCGCGAGAGCCGTCAGCGCCAGCACGGTCGGAATGTGCTGGAGGTACATCTGCCCAGGGTACGGCGCTCCGAGGCAACTGGCCAGCATCAGCAGCGCCGCGGCCGCGAGCAGGACCTTTTGAAAGGTCACGATGGCGGGGATTCTACCTGACCCACGGTTGCGGGAGCTCGCCGGGCGGGCAGCGCCTTGCCACGAGCCCTGCGCCTGCCGCCCCTTCTCTGGCGACGCTCCGCGGCCTTCGGTTCTGCGCAGATGAGACAGCCGCAACCTTCCTCCGTGAAGTGCCCCAGGCCTGACAATCCACCTCGAGCCCGATGGAACTTGGAGAAGATCACGCGGAATTGCTCCTGCTCCTGGTTTTCCAGATATCTCCTCAAAGCGTAGGCGCAGAGGTCTGCTACCTGGACCCCGGAGTTTGACTTGCTGTCGAGGAAAAAGGGGGCTTCGATAACACGGTCGACACCTCCGCGGAAACTGGCTCGCTCCTGAAACCTGCGGAGCATGTCCCGGTAGCGGTCTCGCTGGGACTGGTCATTATCGACCAGCAGGATGCCCCAGGGGTTGTCCTCGTGTTCCTGAAGGAAGTCTTCGAACCTTTTCACCAACCGGCCGAAGGCCTCTTCGGCGGCGTCCACGGCTGGCGGCAGGTGCCGCTTGTCGAGGGCCTCCCCGAACAGCGTTACCCCCCGTCGGTGGCTCCTGACCAGGTCCAGCGACTTTTGATAGAGCAGCTCGCGCTCGCTGCGGGTGAGATGGATGTAGGGCTCGGTCCTGCGAAACGCCTTCTTCTCCCGGTCTACATCCTTTTTCTTCAGGGCAGGCCAGTCCGTGGCCTTGCGATCTTCCCTCCACTGCAGAACGGCGTCGTGGCGGGCCTGGAAGCTGAGCTGCTCGAAGGAAGGAATCAGCGATTGCTCCTGATAGGCCCGGAGCATCCAAGCGGCATGCAGCTCCAGATCCTCTGTATTTCCGCCGACGGTGTATTTCTTCTTGAGATCTCGAACACGCTGAGTGAGAGCGAACCAGGTGCCGACATGCACAGCCATGCCCAGCATCACGAAGTGGCTGGTCTGGCTCGGATGACGTTCCGTCACCCCGGATTCGTCGATATAGAGAAGAAACATGCCGGCTTGCGAGTACGGCACGAACGGACAGCGCAAAAAAACACCCGGGGGGCCGCTAAGCCCTACGAGTCGCTAGGCGTCTCTCCCAGGTTGTTTCCTACTTTAGGCTCCTGGATGTCGCGTGTCAAGGGCACCCGAGCCGGACGAAAAAGGGGAGCCCCGGACCGGGCTCCCCTTCATGCCAGCCGATGAGGCCGGGCCCTACTTCTCGTACAGCTTCGCCACCGGGACGATCTCGATCGAGGTCGGCTTGACCGGGAGCGCCTGGATGATCTTGTCGGCTTCGGTGACGTCCGCCGCGACCGGGCTGTTGTAGGTCTTCGGGCTCGGCGCGTCCTTCTGGAGCATGTCCTTGACCTGGGCCGCGTTGTCGGTGACCAGCACCGCGTCGAAGTTGTCCAGGCTCAGGTACTTCTTGACCGCCGCGTTGACCTCGTCGACCTTCATCGTCCGCAGGCGCTTGTCCACCTCGTCGATGAAGTACGGCGTGCCGTAGAGCTCGGAGTCCATCTGGAAGCCGAGCCGGTCCGGCAGGCTCTGGACCCAGAGCTTCGTGTAGTTGAGGAGGAAGTCGCGAGTGAGCTCGAACTCCGCCTGCGTCAGGCCGCGGTCGCGCAGACGCTGCACCTCGTACATCCCGGCGCGGAGCGCGAACTGCGCGTCGGTCGGGACGACCGGCCGGATCCAGACCGAGAAGTACTGCTGCCGTCGCGGCACGTTCGGGGTCGGATTGCTGGTGAAGGGCGGCACGGCATAGTACTCGATGTAGGCGTAGTCGCCGTAGTTCAAGCCGCGCACGCCGCGGAGCTGCTGCATCAGCCGGCCATGGAACGTGCGGTGCTCGCCGAGGAAGCTCCCCGCCACCATCAGCGGGAAGTAGTCGGCGTCCGCGCGGGTCACCGGCAGAGGGAAGCCGAAGTGGAGGCCCACCGAGGCGGTCTCCTTCTCGACCAGGACGAAGTTGCGGCCCTTGACCGCGGGCGCCGCGGGGAGCTCCGTCCGTCCGGCCTGGCCCTTGGGCAGGGCCGACAGGTCCTGCTGCAGCTTTTCGACGTAGCCCTTGGGATAGCCGCCGGCCACGCCGAGCATCAGGTTCGCCTGGGTGTAGTGGTCCTGGTAGAACTTCCTGACGTCGTCGATCGTGATGCTCTTGAGCCCCTCGACGGTCCCCGCGGTGGGGTGGCCGTAGGGGTGGCCCTTCCAGAGCTGGGTCTGGAGCGCCTCCAGGCCGAGCAGCTCGTCGTTGCTCGGGAGGGTGTTGGCGAGGAACGACTGGAGCTGGTCCTTGTTGCGCTGGAAATCCTGCTCGGAGAACGCGGGCTGGAGGAGGACCTCCTCCAGGAGCGCCGTGTACTCCGCCAGCTTGTCGCGGTGGACCATGCCGGAGAAGAGGGTGACCTCGCGGTCGCCGCCGGTCTGGATGGCCGCGGCCATGGGGTAGAGCGCCTCGAGGAGCTCGGTGTAGGAGCGCTGCTTCGTGCCGGACTCGCCGACCATGGAGGCCGTGAGGGCGGCGAGGCCCTCCTTGCCCTTGGGATCGTGGATCGAGCCGACGTCGAACATCAGGCGGATGGCGACCAGCGGCGACTCGCTCGGCAGCGCGACGACCTGAATGCCGCCGCTGGGAGCCTGATCGGCCCGGGCAGCACCGGACAGAAGTGCGAGAGCGACGGCCACGGTAGCGGCGGTCTTCTTGAGGTCAATCATGATCGGCACCTCCCTGGCTCCCCGGAGCCGCCGGACCCTTGTAGGAAAGAGTGACGTAGGTCTCGTTCTGCGGCTTGAAGACCTCGCGGGCGACCCGCTGGATGTCCGCCGGGGTGACCTTGTCGTATTGCTGGTAGAGGCGGTTGAGGGCGCCGACGTCACCGGCCACGGCGATGGCGGTGGCGGCCTGGTTGGCCACCGCGCCGGGGGTGTCGAGGCCGAGGGCGAAGTCGTAGCGCAGGTGCGACTTGATGCGCTCCAGGCGCTTCGGATCGACCGGCTTCGCGGCGAGCTCGGCAATGTAGCGGTCGATCGTCTCCTTCACCTTCGGCACGAGGTCTTCGGACTTGACCCGCGAGAAGAAGCTGAAGAGATAGGCGTCGCGGTGGAAGTCGGCGTCGCCGCCGACGAAGTCCACCCACTGCTTGTCCACGACCAGCTCCTGGTACAGGGGAGCCGACTCGCTGAACAGGAGCTGGCCGATGAGGCTGAGCGCCGCGGCGTCGGGAGTGTCCGTGCTGAACGCGGGCATGTGGTAGCCGGCCATCAGGTACGGACGCGTGGGGCTGGGCCAGTCGAGGTGCCCCTTCTTCGCCTCGGTCTGCGGCGGCTCGGCCACGATCTTGGACGCCTGGTAGCCCTTCTTCCAGTCGCCGTAATACTGCTTCGCCATGGCGACGACCTTGTCGGGCTGCGCGTCGCCGACCACCAGCAGGGTGATGTTCTCCGGCCGGTAGAAGCGGTTGAAGAAGTCGAGGCTGTACTGGTAGTAGCCCGGCATGGCCTTGATGTCTTCCAGGAAGCCGAGGGTGGAGTGCTTGTAGGTGTGCTTCTGGTAGGCCAGGTCGCGCAGCTTCTCGAACATGGGGAGGAAGGGGTTCGAGGCGCTCTTGTTGTACTCGCCGAGCACGGCGAGGGCCTCGGTGCGGAACGCGTCCTCGGTGTACTTGAGGTTCTTGAAGCGGTCCGATTCCATGTCCATCATCGTGGCCAGCTCGCTCGCGGGTCCGACGATGTGGTAGACGGTCTGATCGTCGGCCGTGAAGGCGTTGGAGTCGGCGCCCATGCGCTTGAGCACGTCGTTGTAGGCGTCCTGGGAGTACTTCTCGGTGCCGCGGAACATCATGTGCTCGAAGAAGTGGGCGAAGCCGCTGTGGCCGGCCTCGACCTCGTCGCGGGAGCCGGTGCGCACGACCGTGTAGTAGGCCACGGTCCCCGGGCTGTCGTAGGGGATCACGACGACCTGCATGCCGTTGTCGAGCGTGGTCTCGTGGACCTTGTAGGGGAAGATGTCCCCGGGGGACTGGGCGCGGGCGGCGGGCGCGGCGGCGGTTATCGCCGCCAGCGCCGCCAGGACCGCCAGGGCGAGCAGCCCCGGGGCGAAGATCTTGCGGACGGACACGATGGAGGACCTCCTTTCGTCTGATTCCAGGTCCGAACTTGGATTTCGGTTCGGCAGGCCCGCGCGGGCGGGCGCTCCATGGGGGAAAAACGCGGCGTCCCCCGGCAGGGATTCCCATCTTATCCGCGGACGGCGCGAGTTTCCAGGGCCTGGAGTGAGGAGACTGGAGCCGGTACGGAAGTTTCCACCGTCGGGAACTTCAAACCGCGTGCGTTCCCGGAATACAATCCCTCCGTCATGGGAAACGATTCGGAAAGCTTGCGTCTGCTCGAGCTCCTGCGGGAGAAGGTGCGCCTCTCCCGGCGGTCGCACCGGGACCTGGAGAGGGAGCTGGACCTGGGTCACGGCACGATCGGCAATCTCCTCCGCGGCCGGACGGAGCTGCGCCTGCGTCACCTGGCCATGCTCGGGCCGGCCCTGGGGTTCGATCCGGTGGAGCTGCTGCTGGAGGCGTACGGGGTGTACCGTCCCTTTCCGCCGCCACCGCCCGGGCTGGTGCTGACCCGGAAGGAGCTGCGGGACGTGGTTCGGGAGGCAGTGCGGGAGGAAATGGACCGGTACTGGCGCTGATACCGCTGATACGATCCATGGATGCACCGTCTAGCCCTCCTGGTCACCGGCGCATCCGGGATGCTTCTGCCCCGCCACGTGCTGGGCCGGCTGGCGGAGCTGCCGGAGATCGAGCGCATCCACCTGGTGGTCTCGGCCGGAGCGAGCCAGGTGCTCCGCCATGAGCTGGGACCGGACCGCACCGGCGCCGCCGACCTGGCCGACGCCGCCGGGCTCTCTCCCTCGGCGCGGGAGAAGCTGGTCCTCCACCGCGATAATGACTTGGATGCGCCCATCGCCTCGGGCTCGTACCGGCTGACCGGCACCGCGATCCTCCCCTGCAGCGCCGGCACCCTCGGCGCTCTCGCGACGGGCACGGCCCGGACGCTGATCCACCGCGCCGGAGCCGTGGCCTTGAAGGAAAGCTGGCCGCTGGTCCTGGGCTTCCGCGAGACCCCCTACAGCCTGGTCCACCTGGAGAACATGCGCCGCCTCCATCACGCGGGAGCCACCCTGCTGCCACCGGTGCCGGCCTTCTACATCGGCGGCGAAGACCTCGGCCGCTTCCTCGACCACTACACGCTGCGGGTGCTTGACCGGTTCGGGATCCCGGAGCCGGGAGCGGCGGGGTTGCGGTGGGGGGAGGAAAGGACCTAAAGGACGAAAGGGACTTAAAGGACTCAAAGGACACCAAGGACCCGGCTCCGTGTCCTTTTGGTCCTTTACGTCCTTTGTGTCCTTTTCGTCCTTTGGGCCTTAGAATCTCCCCCCGCCATGCCCTTCCTCCGCTCGCTCTCGACCGTGCTCGAGATGATCAAGTTCGAGCACACGCTGTTCGCCCTGCCTTTTGCCTTTCTCGGGATGGTGCTGGCGGCGGAGGGGTGGCCTTCGTGGCGGACGGTGCTCTGGATCGTGATCGCCATGGTCGGAGCGCGGAGCGCGGCCATGGGGTTCAACCGGCTCGTGGACCGCAGGATCGACGCAGCCAACCCGCGGACCGCGTCGCGCGCTCTCCCGGCGGGGCTCGTCTCCCCGGCCTGGGTCGCCCTCTTCGTGGCCGCCAGCTCCGCCCTCCTGGTCCTCGCGGCCTGGAGGCTCAACCCGCTGGCGTTCTACCTGTCGCCGCTGGCGCTCGCGATCCTCTTCCTCTACTCCTACACGAAGCGGTTCACCTGGGCATCCCACCTGATGCTGGGGCTGTCTCTCGCGGGTGCTCCCCTGGGCGCCTGGATCGCGGTGCGGGGAGACATCCGCGCCACGCCGATCCTGATCGGCGTCTGCGTGCTGCTCTGGGTGGCCGGGTTCGACGTGCTGTATGCGCTCCAGGACGTCGAGTTCGACCGCAAGACGGGGCTCTTCTCGATCCCCGCCCGCTTCGGAGTGGTGCCGGCGCTCTGGGTGTCGGCGCTGCTCCACGCGCTCATGCTCGGGTTGCTCACCCTGCTTCCCCGGGTCTACTCAGGCCTCGGCGCCGGGTTCTGGATCGGGTGGGCCGGATGCCTCGCGCTCATCGGCTGGCAGCACTGGGTGGTCCGGCCGGGCGACCTGTCGCGCCTGAACGCCGCCTTCTTCACCGCCAACGGCGTGCTCTCGCTCTGGCTCTTCGCCACGACAGCGGCTGATATACTGCTGCCGTGATGGACGTCTCGACGATCCCCGAAATCCACCCCGAAGCCTTCCCGGCCCCCCTGCGCGACATCGCGGCCAAGGTGCGGGACGGCGGCCGTCTCGACGAGGCGGACGCCCTCACCTGCCTCACCACCCCGCACCTGCTCCACCTGGGCAAGCTGGCCGACACCGTTCGCCGCCGGCTGCATGGGAACGTCACGTACTTCAACATCAACCGGCACATCAACCCGACGAACGTCTGCGTCTACACCTACAACTGCAAGTTCTGCAGCTTCGCGGCGCTTCCCGGCGAGAGCCACGCCTGGGAGATGAGCCTCGACGACGTGTACAAGCACGCGGCCGACCAGGGCGGCAACCGGGTGACCGAATTCCACATCGTGGGCGGCCTCCACCCGGACATCCCGCTCTCCTGGTACGAGGAGATGCTGCGCGGCCTCAAGGAGCGCTTCCCGAACGCGCATCTCAAGGCCTTCACGGCCATCGAGATCGGCTGGTTCGCGAAGCACGAGAAGATCTCGATCGAAGAGGTCCTGACCCGGCTGCGCGCAGCCGGCCTGGGATCGCTCCCCGGCGGCGGCGCCGAGATCTTCCACCCCGAGGTGCGGGAGATCATCTGCGACGGCAAGCTCGACGCGGACGAGTGGATCGAGGTCCACCGCATCGCCCACAGGATGGGGATCAAGTCCAACTGCACCATGCTCTACGGCCATGTGGAGCGGCCCGAGCACCGGGTCGACCACCTGATGCGCCTCAGGAACCTCCAGGACGAGACGGGCGGCTTCAACGCCTTCATCCCGCTCGCGTACCACCCCGAGAACAACTACCTGGGGCTCAAGTACCACACCACGGGGCAGGACGACCTGCGCCACATCGCGACCGCCCGGCTGGTGCTCGACAACATCCCGCACATCAAGGCCTACTGGGTGATGATCACCCCCAAGCTGGCGCAGGTAGCTCTACGTTTTGGCGCCGACGACCTCGACGGCACCGTGGTGGAGGAGAAGATCTACCACATGGCCGGCGCGGGCACGGCGCAGCAGCTCAGCCGTCCCGAGCTGGAGCGGATCGTGCGCGAGGCCGGGTTCGTGCCCGTCGAGCGCGACACCCTCTACAATCCGATCACTCCCATCACTCCAACACCCCTCCTGGCCGCGAGTTGAAGCCCGACCTCGGTTTCCACTACCTGGCGGTCGACGGACCCATCGGGGTGGGCAAGACCACCCTGGTGGAGATGCTCACCCATCGTTTCGAGGGGGTGAAGATCCTGGAGGACGTGGACAATCCGTTCCTCGACGACTTCTACCAGGACCGGCCGGGCGCCGCCTTCCAGACCGAGCTCTACTTCCTGCTCTCGCGCTACAAGCAGCAGCAGGACATCGGGCAGCGCGACCTGTTCGACCGGCTGCTCGTCTCCGACTACACCTTCTGGAAGAACCGGATCTTCGCCTACCTGAACCTGTCGGATGACGAGCTGATGCTCTTCGACAAGCTCTATGCCCTGCTGGAGCCGCAGATCCCGGTCCCCGACCTGGTGCTCTACCTGGTCGCGGACGTGGAGACCTGCATGGAGCGGATCCGGCGCCGGGCGCGTCACGTCGAGAGGACGATCGCGGGAGAATACCTGGGGGAGCTCATCGACGCCTACAATCACTACTATCACTACTACGACCGGTCTCCGCTGCTGGTCGTGGACACCCGCCACCTGAACTTCCCCCAGCGCCCCGAGGACTTCGATGAGCTGCTCAACCGCCTGTCGAAGCCCATCAAGGGGACCGAGTACTTTCAGCCGCTCGGCGCTTCGCGGTAACCCCCTCCTCGATCCTCCCCCGCTTCGCGGGAGAGGAAGGTAGTTGATCCGCGCCGGGGAACCCGGTATTCTTGAGCCGGCCGGTCCCATGGACCCGGCCACCGCTTGGATCCCGGGTACCGGGACTGAGACGGAAACAACAGCGCCTCCTACGGCGCGACCGCGGGTGGCGAGGGCCTGATCCTCCCCAGGAGGACAGTTACCTCGCGGAAGCCTTGCGGACCGTGAAACCGTAGGCCCGCCCAAGCCCTTTCCGAGCACTCCGTGCGGAAGGGCTTTTCGTTTTCCGGTCCCTCGAAGACGAAAGGAGGCCCCAATGGCGGGCGAGGCGAAGAGTGTCACGGTCCCCTGGGTTGCGGCAGCGCCGCGGCGGGGAGAGCCCCTGGTCATGATCACGGCGTACGACTTCCCGATGGGCCGCACGGCCGATTCGGCGGGAGTCGACATCATCCTGGTCGGCGATTCGCTGGCCATGGTCGTCCTCGGCCATCCGGACACCCTGTCCGTGACCCTGGACGAGATGATCCATCACACCAAGGCGGTCCGGCGGGGGGTCAAGCGCGCCCTGCTCGTGGCCGACATGCCCTACGGCTCGTTCCACCTCGGACCGGAGCAGGCGGTGGCGAGCGCCATCCGCTTCGTCAAGGAATCCGGCGCGCAGGCGGTCAAGATCGAGGGCGGACGGACCGACGTGGTCCGGGCGCTCACCGCCGCCGAGGTCCCGGTCATGGCCCACCTGGGCCTGACCCCGCAGTCGGTCCACCGCCTGGGCGGCTTCAAGGTCCAGGGCCGGGACGACCGGGCACGGGAGCTGATCCTCGACGCCGCCCAGCAGATGGAGGAGGCCGGCGCCTTCTCCCTGGTCCTGGAGTGCGTCCCGACCGACCTGGCCGCCGAGATCAGCGAGCGTTTGGAGATCCCGACCATCGGCATCGGCGCCGGCCCGCACTGCGACGGGCAGGTGCTCGTCTACCACGACCTCCTTGGCCTGGAAGAGAGGATCGCGCCGCGCTTCGTGCGCAGGTATGCGGAGCTCGGGGTCGAATCGCGCGAGGCGATCGCCCGCTTCGCCGCGGACGTCCGGGAAGGGCGCTTCCCCGCTCCGGGGGAGAGCTACGGCCCCGCCCGGCCGTCCGACGAGCCCCTGGGCAAGGTCTACGGATAGGCCATGCTCCAGGTACGTGCGGTCGGGGACCTGCGCCGCGAGATCGCTCGCTGGCGGCAGGCAGGGGAGCGGATCGGGTTCGTGCCGACCATGGGCGCGCTCCACGAGGGACACCTGTCCCTCGTGGGGATCGCCCGTGTCAAGGCGGACAAGATCGTGGCCTCCGTCTTCGTGAACCCGACCCAGTTCGGGCCGAACGAGGACTTCAGCCGCTATCCGCGCCAGCCGGAGAAGGATGCGGAGATGCTCGCCGCGGCCGGCTGCGATCTGCTCTTCCTGCCCGACGTCGACACGATGTATCCGCCCGGCAACACGGTCTACGTGGACCTCGGCAATCCCTCCGAGACGCTCGAAGGGGTGTGCCGTCCCGGGCACTTCCGGGGCGTGGCCACGGTGGTCACGCTCCTGTTCAACCTGGTACAGCCGGACGTGGCCGTGTTCGGCGAGAAGGACGCCCAGCAGCTCGCGGTGATCCGCCGGATGGTCCGCGACCTCCACTTCCCCATCGAGATCGTGCCCGCGCCGACGATCCGCGAGGCAGACGGGCTGGCCATGTCCTCGCGCAACGCCTACCTCTCCCCGGAAGAGCGGCAGGCGGCAGCGATCCTGCACCGTTCTCTGCTCAACGCCGAGTCCGCGATCCAGGCGGGCGAGCGCCGGGGGGACGAGGTGCGGCGGATCCTCTCCGAGACCCTGAATTCCGAGCCCCTCGCGCGTGTTGAATATGCCGAGGTGGTCGATGCCGAAACCTTCCAGCCGGTGGAGAAGCTTCAAGGCCGGCTGGTGCTCCCCCTGGCCGTGCGGGTCGGGGGGACCCGACTGATCGACAACCTGCAACTGGCAGTTGAATGAGGATAGCCATGCAACGAACCCTGTTGAAGTCCAAGATCCACCGGGCGACCGTGACGGACGCCAACCTTCAGTACCGGGGGTCCGTCACCATCGATCCGCTGCTGATGGAGGCGGCGGACCTGCTGGAGTTCGAGCGGGTGGAGATCTACAACGTGACCAACGGCGAGCGTTTCGCGACCTACGCCATCCCGGGCACGCCGGGCAAGGGCGAGATCGTGATCAACGGCGCCGCCGCGCACAAGGCGGGAGCCGGAGACATCGTGATCCTGGCGAGCTATGCTGTGTACGAGGACGCCGAGGCGCGCGGCCATCGGCCGTCGCTGGTCTACGTCGACGAGAAGAACCGGAGGATCCCGGCGCCCATCCTGACGCCGGTCGAGGAGGAGGCGGTCCTCACGGAGGCGTGATGAAACGACTTCTGGGTCTGTTGCTGGCCGCGGTCGTATTGACCGCGGCCTCCTGTGATGGGGAGAAGACGGTGACCGAGCCCGGGGACAAGACCACGGAGTCCTCCACGGTGGAGCTGACCACGGTCGTCCAGCGGTCGATCCCGGGTGGAGGCGGGGGGACGGTGCGGGAAGTGATCCGCGACCAGAACGCCTTCGCCGAGATCTGGACGGATCTCGGTCTCGACGGCGCCCCCCCGGCCGTGGATTTCGCTCAGGAGATGGTCGTGGTGGCCGCCATGGAGACGCAGTCCTGCGTCTCGAAGGTGACGATCCGCTCGATCTTCGAGCAGGGCGGCGAGCTGGCCGTGGACATCCTGGAAGCGCCGCCGGCGCCGAACTGCATCTGCATCACCGCGGAAAGGCCGCTCCACATCGTCCGCCTGCGCAAGGTGAACGCGCCGCCGCGCTACAACGTAGAGAGGGGTCTGACCCCCTGCTAGATTGAGAGGCATGATGACGACGTACGCACCCGTGGCTCCGGCCACCCCGGAGATAGCCGTGGAGCCGCTGACCATCGCCGGCCGGACCTTCCGTTCCCGTCTCTTCCTGGGGACGGGCAAATACCCGGACTTCGAGACCATGGCCACGGCCCTGGAAGCCTCCGGCACCGAGGTGGTGACGGTCGCCCTCCGCCGGGTGAACCTGGACGAGAGAGGAAAGGGCTCGCTCCTCGACTTCGTGGACCAGTCCCGCTACCTCCTCCTCCCGAACACGGCCGGCTGCTACACCGCGGACGACGCCATCCGCACCGCCCGCCTGGCCCGCGAGCTGGGGGGCTGGGACTGGGTGAAGCTGGAGGTCATCGGAGACCCGAAGACCCTCTTCCCGGACAACGTCGAGCTCCTCCGCGCCACCGAGGTCCTGGTGAAGGAAGGCTTCATCGTCCTCCCCTACACAAACGACGACCCGGTCGTCTGCCGCAAGCTCGAAGAGCTCGGAGCCGCCGCCGTGATGCCCCTGGGAGCCCCGATCGGCTCCGGCATGGGCATCCGCAACCCCGCCAACCTCCGCATCATCCTGGAGCAGGCGAAGGTCCCGGTGATCGTCGACGCCGGAGTGGGAACCGCGAGCGACGCCGCCCTCGCCATGGAGTTGGGAGCCCACGGAGTCCTCATGAACACCGCCGTAGCCGAAGCCAAGGACCCGATCCGCATGGCAAGGGCCATGAAGCTGGCGGTAGAAGCCGGCTGGCTCGCCGCCAACGCCGGAAGGATCCCGAGGAAGCTCTATGCCTCGGCGTCGTCGCCGATGACCGGGCTGATCGAGTAGGGGCGGGAATCCCCGTCCCCGTCCCGGCGTTCTACCCCTCGTCGGGAGGGGGTTGCGCTCCAGCGCGGCATGCCCTAAAATCCCGTTTCCGCACGACGGCCTCGGCCGGGCAGTACCTCGTGCAGCCATAGCTCAACTGGATAGAGCGACAGACTACGGATCTGTAGGTTGGGGGTTCGACTCCTCCTGGCTGCACCACTTCTAAGCCCCAATCAAAGAATGACTTAGCTCGATCCGCTTTCGCGGCTCGCAAGGGCTTCGCTACGTCCGGGGGCGCGCCGGGGGCGCGGTCGGATCGACTTCGCGGGGCTCCCGCCAAAAATCTAGAAGGACTCTTTCTCTGATTCTTCAGCGAATGCTGTAGGGATTCGGCTATGCTTGTAACGGAAAGTAACAACGGCCCCAGCGGGGGTGGTCGCCCCCACTGGAGCCTAGCCGAGCAAAGGAGCATGCCAATGCCCGACCGCGTGGAGTGTACACCTGCACCCGTCCAGCCTCCGGCCCCCGGAACCAACCGCTCTCCCTCCGATCCTCGATCCCGCCGCTTGGGAAGACTTCCCCGTCTTCCGAGAGACCTTCTTGGCCTTCTTCACCGAGCCGCCCTCCAACACCGCCCTTCGGATCTTCGGCCGCCTCTTCCACGAGCTAGTCCTGGAGTACTACCACCACTGGCCCAACTGGCCGGAGGGAGTGACCGCGACGGAGCTACGAGCCGCGCTCGCCGATCTTCGTCACCTTGAAGGCTATCTCGCCGCCGTAGGGAGGGAGCACCAGGACGCTTCTCTCTCGGAGCCGGACACCGCTCTTTCCATCCTCGCCGGCCGTCTCGCGGGCGAGCTTTCCCGGGTCGCTGACGAGATCGAGCATGCACTCGGAGGAAGGGCGTAGCTATGGCGCGCTCAAAACGAACGTCGTACTCGATTCGAGCCGACATCCTCCAATCGCTTCGATGGTCCACGATGGCAGAACACCTCGGGTTCCGCTCCGTCGCGGCTTGGCTCACGTCGCTCGCGGAAAACGGGGTCCACGACTTCGATGAGGCGATCTACACGATGTCTCGCCGCAGGAAGGAGCTGTACGCGATCTCGGAGGAGGAGCGCGAGAAACCGCTCAAGGTCAACATCCGGCGCGCCTACCGGGTGGAGCTGGACCGGCTCTTCCAACTCGCGCTCTCCGTTCCCGAGCTACAGGCGAGCAACCAGCGTGTCTTTATGGATAAGGGGGAGTTCAACCGCTGGCTCTTCGAGGTTATGAACACGGTCACTCTCGTCGCCGAGCGGCGGGGGCGCATCCTCGGCTTCCTCTACGCGACGTTGGAGGAGACCTCGGCCCGCATCGTGATTCTCGCCGTTCTTCCGGAGTATCGGCGGCGGGGGATCGGTACAGCCCTACACCATGAACTCAAGGCCCATATCCCTCGGGAGGTGGCCTTCGTAGGCATCTACGCGCTACTCGACAGCCCGGTCGTCCCCTTCCTCGAAAAGATAGGCTACCTCCCCGGCAAGCAGTATCTATGGATGGATCGCTACGCCTGATCCCATATTAGGGGGCTGGCAACTGCTGGCCCTCTCCTCTTTTCGCCCCCACGCCGTCACCGAGCCAAGGGATCGAGACGGCTCGTTGGCTCCTCTAGTGCTGTCCAGCACATAGACGCGCCCCGCCTTCTCTTCGCCGCATTGACGCGGATACGGAACCTGCTTAAGATGGAACGAAGCCTGTGTCTGTGAGGAACTTGCCTCCCCCTCCCGTTCTGCCCCGCTGTTGCTGAGCGCCGGGGGTCCGGCTTAAAGGCGCAGCTTGATCGGTAGGGGCACTCACGCTCCCAGATTTCAAGGAGGAAAGACCGATGCGGATGGGTATCACAAGGCTACGGCTTAGGCGAAAGCCCAGGGCAGTGCTCCATCGGGCATTGCTGTTCTTTGGCTTCATCGGGCTGCTAACAGCGAGCGGAGCCCAAGCTCAAGATGCTGCTACGTGCGCAAAGCTGCTGGAACCGGACGTCCAGGCGTTTGCCTCCGATACACACCTCCGGCTAGCCTACCTTCATACGCTGGACAGGCAATCGTACGAGGAGGCAAAGAAAAAGGGGGGCGCGACAGCAGGTATTCCTGTTGACGGGGTGCCCTTGAAGGGTACCCTAGACTGGGAGGACTACTCAAAGCGACTCAAGCGGGAGTCCGAAATAACGCGTTTTACCTATGACTTTGCTCAATCGACTTGGTACTACGCTCGCAGCCTGCCAAATGAGCGGGCCCAGTTATTCCTCCAGTGCGTCACAGGAGTGCATTTGCAGGTGAAATTAACCGATAAAGCGGATAATGCACAGGCACTCTGGATGAAGTGGAACGAGCGCGTTCCGAACGAGCCACCGGCTGTATTCGATTTCCGCAAGTCCCGCAATGTTGTATCGGTCCCCAGTCGCACCGATGCTACTTTTCAGGACCGAGAGGAGAAAACCTTCGTTTTCACGCCCAAAGATCCGGCGCGGGACATGTTGATTGTCATAAACGGAGGCGGCAAACCACCAACACTGGTCGTACCCCCTCCGCTGCCCCCGATACTTAAACCGGAGGCCATGGCGTGCCGCGTTATTCTGAACATGATTCGCGACGATCACTATGGCACCTCTGGCAACTATGACATGGACATTTCGTTAGACGATGGTAAGACCTGGGTAGTAAGGAATGATCGCATTGACTCTCGTATCCCTCACGGAGTGCCCTGGGGGGGCTCATTCAACAACTGGACCGACTACGAGTTCGGCGCAACAATTCCTACTAGAGGAGATCCGCCGAGAATTTGGATCAGGCTGCACGCCCTATGGGATAGCCACGACAAAGACTGGATTCGCATCAACAGAGCAACGATCAACTGCCCAGGTGGTCCGCACGTGTCGACGCTGCTTCCGATCCACGACCCAGATAGCTATGGTCCCGGCCAGACTAGAACGCTTCAAGTGGATGACAAGGGGGATCACGGGGATGGGAAGATCTCGTTCAACCATTGGGACGAATGAGCGCTGGTCCACTCCTCTTCCCGCCCTCAACCAACAAAAGACAGCCGGCCAGTCGGACACTTCCGGTTCCGCCGTCCGCTGGCTGGCGTTCCCTTGGTGTCCAGGGGGCAGAACTGAACCACCGACGCCGTGATTTCAGTGCTGGAAACCCAACCTAGCATTGGCAGAACTGGCGATCCTTCCTCGGCCCAAGCCGACCTACAGGCCTCACCCCCTCAATCGGGGAGAGCCCACTTTCTGTTGGAGAAATGGGTAGGCCGCTACTCTCCCCCTATGGTTCCTGTATCTGTTCACTCTCAGACGTGCGAGAAGCCGCCCGGAGCGAGGGAAGATCTGGGAGAGGAGCGGAGTACAAGCCCGGTCCCTTTCCCGGATAGATGACCGGCCCGTCGCCGGACTCGGCTTGAGCGAGGACACGCTCCAGATCGGTGAGCCTTTCGGCTCGGTTCGCGGCGTTGACGTCGTGAGCGTCCGCCTTCCTGATTTGGGAAGGGATGAGCTTGCTCGTCTCTACGATGAGAGCCTGCCCGCTCTTCTCAATCGCGGCCAGAGCCTTCGCGAGGAGCCGAGCCGCAGAAGGTAGAGTCGGCGGCGGGCGCGGTTGCTGTAGGTCGAGGGAGTAGCTGTTTCCGGCGGCTTTCGCCGTAGTGCCGGTGCCTCAGTCTCGACCCTGGCTCCGTCTCCCGCCGCCGCTCATCGAACCGGACGTGCGGATCTCCCGCATCCGGCTCTCGGACGGGCTTCACGAGAGGGCATGCGCGGGGCTCCTACGGCGCTTCTGGTAAAGGTCCAGCACCCCCATCTCCCCATAGACCTCCCTGCAGCCGAACCGTGCGGTTCCTGAGACGCGCAGCTTGTGCCGCCGGCAGAGGAATCGCCGGACCCGTTCCCACACGTGCCAGTGAATGGCACCGTCGGCTTGGCTGGTGTGACCGAAGCTGAAGTATTCGGCCCAGCCCGACAGGAGCCGGTTGAGTCGAGTGCGCAGCTCAGGCCAGGGTGTCGGGTTGCCCCGATGAAGCAGGGTGTTGACCTTCTCCTTGAGTCGCCTCTGGGCCTTCTTCGACGGCTGGGCCGTGATGTGTCGCTTGCCGGTGCGCCAATGCCTCGCCGGCCCGAAGGTGTAGCCCAGGAAGTCGAACGACTCCTCCCTGGCGTAACAGAGACGTGTTTTGGTCGGGTGGATCGTCAAGCCGAGCTTCTCCAGCCACCGCGAGACCTGCGACAGGCTTGCTTGCGCCTGGCGCCGGCTCGCGCAGAGGATGACGAAGTCATCAGCATAGGAGACGATCCGGCCCAGCCTCTCGCACGCCCCGGTCTTCCTCCAGTGGCGCAGAAGACGGTTGATGTAGATGTTGGCCAGCAGGGGTGAGATCACTCCGCCTTGGGGTGTCCCCTGTTTGCTCTTCTTGCCGCCTGTCATCCGCCGGTTCCCCCTCTCATCCCTCTCTTCAACCGGTGACTTCAGCCACAGCTTGAGCAGGTGCAGGATCTTCCCATCGGCTACCCGTCGCGCCACGCTTTGCAGCAGCCCGGCGTGAGGGATGGTGTCGAAGTACTGCGTCACGTCAGCATCGACGACGTGCTGTTGGCCCTCATACAGCCGCTTCCTGACCTCGGCCAGGGCGTCGTGCGCACTGTGCTCAGGTCGATAGGCATAGACGTTATCCTCGAAGTCGGCTTCGAAGATCGGCTCAAGAAGGAGCACGACGGCGGTCTGCGCCACCCGGTCCCGAATGGTCGGAATGCCCAAGGGACGCTCGCCTCCGCCGGGCTTGGGGATCATCACCCGCCGCACCGGTTGCGGTCGGTAGGTCTCCTCTACCAGTTCCTCTCGGAGCTCAGCCAGCCACCGCCCCACCCCGTACGCTTCGATGTCCTCGAACCGAACCCCATCGACGCCGGCCGCTCCGGCATTGGCTTTCGCCTGCCGGTAGGCCCGCTCCAGGGTCTCGATCCAGCACACTTTGTCGTACAGCGAGTAGAAGCGGAAGTCCGGCTCCCGCTTGGCCTTCTCATAAAGCTTCTTCCGGAGTCGCTCGACTCGATCGGGTTCTAGACTCATCGTCAATCCCGGTCTTCTCCTCGTTCTGAAGCATGCCCGAACCAGGGCTCCCTCCCTCCACCGGCATTACCCGGCTTCATCGGTACTATGAGCCCCTCCGACTTCCACAGGGCGCCCGAGGCTGACCATCTCAGATCACCCCGGTTGGTGGCCGCGACCCACCACCTCTTGTGGATCTCACACGTTGCCTCGAAGACCTTGTCTGCGCATGCTGACCCCACTACCCCGGTTGGAGAGGACGGGTTCTTCGGTCGGTTGCTCCCCCGCCCCCCGACGGCCTTCCCCTTCTGGCAGGAGGGTCGGCTCCAACAAGAAACTATCGAGGCCTGCTCAGGGTTCACGTGCTATTCCGGCCTGCGCATTTGCACCTCGGGTGCACCGAGGACTTCCCCAGAGGCTTCAGCCGGACGATTGCTCGACCTCGGCTGCTCCAGTGGCTACCGGGCGAACCGACAATTCCCCGGACGGGACTTACACCCGTTGGCCTTCGAGACCCAGAAGGTCTCTTCGCAATCTGAAACTCAGCTCACGTCAGACCTCCTTTCGTGTCGCACTGCCAGGCACTTATTCCGGGGGATAGGGGAGGCGTCCGGGGCCGCTCTCGTCGTGTCCAGAGCTCCTCCCGCGCCCTTTCCCCGTCACCTCCGATCCCTTTGCCCTGACGGACACGGCCTCCGCTC
>Ga0268265_10001045_pt1 | contig 24902 bp, 21 predicted proteins | sample KBSSwiS52_FD_190355 | JGI IMG/M metagenome (GOLD analysis project Ga0268265, IMG submission 190355) | Switchgrass rhizosphere microbial communities from Kellogg Biological Station, Michigan, USA - KBS Switchgrass S5-2 (SPAdes) (version 2) | ecosystem: Host-associated > Plants > Roots >... | reverse complement strand
CACGTCCTTCGACATCACGAGCTGCGAAAAGTTCGGACCGTAATCGGCTGGGTGCGGAATGCACTGATGCTCGGGTACGGTCCACAGCGAAGCGCTCCAGCTGTCGCCTCGCATCCGGTCCGCAGCATTGATCGGCAGACCTTCGAACTCGTTCATCTCGGGACCGCCGCCGCGCTCGAGGTTGTCCTCATGCAGCCGCGAGGCCCAGGCTCCGCTGAAGTCGACCTGGGCGAACGCCGGCGTGGCGGTCGCAAATAGCGTCCATGCGGCGGCAACGGCGATGAGTTGCCACGCTCGTTTTACGCTCATCGCACCGTACCCGACCACTTCCAGCCGTCTTTCGGTCGCTCGACGCTCTGCATCCGCAGACGATGATCCGCCGGGGTGCGGCCCGGATTGCCGGTGACAATCACATGATCGCCGGGTTTCAGCGCGTCATAGTCCACGCCCGACTCTTTGAGCTGCGCGGTCGCTGCCCATTCCACCGCCCATCGTTGCATCTGACCGTTTTCGTCAGGCGCTTCCACGTGCACGAACGAGTGCGGGTTCCGGAACATGAACTGCACGATGTTTCCTTCGATCTTCTGAGTCTTGTCCTCGAAGTACGTCGCGGCGAAGGAGTGATGAGCGCCCGCGCGCGCGGCGAGGAGGCATGTCCCGATGGCCAGGATGATGACGAGACGGTACTTCATTAGGTCCTCCTGAACGTTCTAGGCCTTGGTCACAAGCGGCGTCGGTTGAGCAACGGCCGTTCGCACCAGGACGAAATCGTACTCCGCCGTATAGAACGGATTGCCCAGCCCAAGCTGTTCGGCCTTCGATGGTTCGTCATGACGAACGAACGGCACGATCAGACTTTCCTTGACGCCGAACACCGCGTCCGAATCCAGATAGGGGTCACCGTCCACGAACACGTGCGTCGTGACGCTCTGATATCCCGGCGCGGAAACAATGAAGTGGACGTGCGCGGGGCGCATCGGGTGACGTCCCAGCGCGGCCAGCATGGTCCCGACCGTTCCGTCGCTTGGAATGGGATATGAGGCAGGTTTGACGGACCTGAAGAAATAGCGTCCGTCGGTCCCCGTCACGAACTGTCCTCGAAGGTTCATCGCGGGCTGTCGCTCATCCTGCACGTCGTAGAAGCCGTCATAGGACGTTTGCCAGACGTCGAGGAGCGCGCCCCCGATTGGAGTGCCCGCTTCGTTCAACACGTGGCCTGACATGTACAGCGGTTCGCCCTTCCCATCGAGCGAAATCGAATCGCCCATCTGCAGATGCGGCGCGCCGGCGACATGAAATGGCCCCAGCACGGTCGAATCGGTGGCTGCCGAATTCCGTCGATGGTTGATCGCATCAACGAGCATCGAGACGCCCAGCGTGTCGGAGAGCAGGATGAACTCCTGGCGCTTGTCGTCGCAGATTTTCCCCGTACGAGTCAGGAAGTCGATCGCGAACGCCCATTCCTCGAAGGTCGGCTCGACTTCTTTGACGATCGCATGCAGGTGAGTCACGACCGACGTCATGATCTGGCGCAGGCGTTCATCGTGGCAGTTCGCATTCCGCTCGAGCACCGCGGCTGTCGACGTGAACTCGTTGAAATCTCTCATCATGCCGTCGTGCTCCCGGGACGCCTGCCGTGCCATGCATCCTCGAGCAGCGCGCGGATGCCGTCGCGCTCCAGCGGGCGAGGATTCCAATACGGGTTCAGGAGCGCCGAGTCGGCCGCATGTTCGAGCGCTTCGTGCGGAAGACCCAGCGCTCGAAGCGAAACCGGTGCCCCACCGTCACGAACGAGGTCGAACAGCCGCGCCGGCACATCGTCGGCGTCGAGTGCGCGCGCCGCCCGCGCCATCGCAGCCGGAGCAGCCGGTGCGTTGTACGCAATCGTGTGCGGCAGCAACACGGCATGTGTTTCGGCATGCGGAAGATCGAACGTTCCGCCGAGCACGTGACACAGCTTGTGATGCAGCGCCATCGACGTTGCGCCCAGAACCGTGCCGCACAACCACGCGCCGTAGAGCGCGTCCGCGCGGGCCGGCAGGTCGTCGAGCGCGTGCGAGAGCCGCGGCAGCGCTGAGGCGAGCGCGCGGATGCCGTCTTCGGCGATCAAGCCGATGAGTGGATTCGTGTTCTCCGCGTAGAGTCCTTCGACGGCGTGGGCGATCGCATTAGCGCCCGAGGTGACCGACGCGATCGCTGGAAGGGTCGTCGTCAGTTCCACGTCATACACGACAACCTCGGGCAGAATCCTCGGATCTCGCGTCGTCTGTTTCACGCCTCCATCGGTCTGTCCGACGATATCTGTCATTTCGGAGCCGGCATAGGTCGTCGGCAGAACGATTTGAGTGATGTCGGTTCGGAGCGCGATCGCCTTAGCAAGGCCAATCGCCGAACCGCCGCCAACCGAGATGAGACCGTCGACATCATGCTGTGCCGCGAGCGCGACGGCCGCCTCGGTGATCGATACCGGGGTGTGCATGCGGGCGCCGGGAAACCGCACACGGCACCGATTGCCCAGCAATTCGGCGAGCTCGTTGGCACTGCTCGCTTGCTCGGGTGTGGAAATCACCATCGCGCGGTCGATGCCCGCGAGCTGCGCTGCCTCGGCGATGCCGTGCCGCGTACCCGCGCCAAACACAATCCGCTGCGGAACGGTGCGGTAAACGAAATTCGGTACCGCCACGAGCGGGTCAACGACGATCGACGTCAACGCTTCCTTCGCAGATGGTAACTGAGCTCCCCGGGGTCAGAGAGGTCCGGGACGCGCCACCCATTCAGGTCGTATTCGGCCATGCACTCTTCGGCGAAACCCTTGAACCGATCGGCATTGCCTGAAGCCATCGCGCCAAACAACGCGTATCGCCGGATTTCCTCGGTGGAACCACCGTAGTTGATTTCGTACAGCTCGTGGCGGCCGCCGAATTCGCTCGCGATGCAGTCCCAGAGCAGCTTCATCAATTTGACGCGTTCTTCTGCCTTGTAGCCGTTCGAGCCGCGCAGGTACCGATCGAGGTAAGGTCGAATCTCTTCGTTCTGGAAGTCGCTTGCATGGCTGTTCAGGTAGATGAGGCCCGATGCGACCGTCTGCTCGATCAGGTACTTCACCTTCGTATACGCCATCGTCGCGATGATCTGATACGCGTTGCCGGGATCCATATTTGGTAATACGTAATCGCCGATCCAGGGCTTCGGATCACGGACCATCGCGTCCGACAGTCCCCAGAAGAGATTGCGCCACGCAATGACTTCCCCGACGTTGGCCTGAACGCCACGGTAATCTTTCGTGCCTGCGGCTTCGACGGCTTTCAGCAACAGTCCAGCAATGAAGTCCAGCTTTACCGCGAGCCGCGTGCACCCGTGCACGACGAAGCGCGGCAGGAACCCGGTGCGGGGGAAGAAGTTGTTCGCCTTGTCGAGGTCGCCGTAGACGAACACGTTTTCCCAGGGGACGAGCACCTTGTCCATGATGAACACGGCGTCGTTTTCGTCCAGCCGCGACGACAGGGGATAGTCGTACGGGCTGCCCATCGCTGTGGCGGACATCTCGTATGACGCGCGGCACAGGAACTTCACGCCTGGAAGTGAGGTCGGGACGATGAAGACGCATGCGAAGTGCTTGTCCTGAACCGGAATCAAACCGTGGTGAGCGACGAAGGTGAAGTTGGTCAGAACCGAGCCCGTGGCCACGACCTTCGCGCCGGACACGACGATGCCAGCGTCGGTCTCTTTCTCGACGTGGACGCAGACATCGGCCACCTCGTTGGGAGGCCGATCGCGATCGACTGGCGGATGAATGATCGCGTGATTGACGAAGGGGACGCGTTCCTGGCAGTAGCGGTACCAGCGGCGCGCGTTCTCCTGGTGCGGCGCATAGAAGTCGGCGTTCGCGCCGAGCGTTGCCAGGAATGACGCCTTGTAGTCCGGTGAACGGCCGATCCACCCGTACGTCAGACGCGCCCACTCGGCGATTGCCGATCGCCCCTGCAGCAGATCCGCCAACGTCTTGGGCGCTTTGAAATACGCATGCGTCACGCCGCCGTTTCCGGTGTCGGTCGGCGTGAGGATCCGGTCCCTTCGCTGCGGATCGTGAAGGGCGTCATATAACCGCGCAATCATCCGCGCGGTGTTACGGAACGCCGGATGAACGGTGACGTCCTTGACGCGCTCGCCGTAGATGAAGACTTCGCGGCCGTCGCGCAGCGACTCGATGAACTCGCTGCCCGTCATCGGCATGGCGTGGGCAACGCTCGCGGTCGTCTCGGGGTGCCGTGCCGCTTCTATCTGACGGGCGTTGACAGCTATCTGATCGTCGCTGACGACGGTTTCCATGCACACTCCAACGTTCGATATGCGAACGACTGTTCGTAGGGCGAACGAATGATAGGAGCAGAGTAGTACGGTGTCAACAAAATCTCAGGCCCGCCCTTAGACCAGCAGCGGCTTGATACGGTCGCGGATCGCAAGGAGCTGCGGCAGCACCCGTTCGCGCAGTTCGTTGCGCGTCATCCGCGCCGCGTTTGACGACAAATTGATCGCGCCGACGTTGCGGCCGCTGCGCGTCACAATTGCCACGGCGATCGATCGCAGAGCGCGCTCGAGCTCCTCGTCCACGATCGAGAATCCCTGCTCGTGATCGCTCTGGATCCGTTCGATGAGGGCTGCCGGATGGACGATGGTTGAAGGCGTGTACGGCGTCAATCGGAGCGGTCGCAACCGGCTCCACAGTTCCGCCTCATCGAGAAAACCAAGCTGCACGCGGCCGAGCGACGTGTGAAACGCCGGCAGCCGTGTTCCAACAGCGAGCGTCGTCGAAAGAAGCCTGTACGGCGCCGGCATCCGCGCCACGTAGACAATCTCCGTTCCCTGAAGAATCGCAGCGGAACACGATTCGTCGATCGACTGGCTGAGCGCTTTCATATGCGGTTCGACCAGATCGATCCAGGACTGCGTCGTCAAAAACCCGAAGCCCAACTCGAGGACACGCGGCGCGAGCGCGAACCTGCGTCCTTGCTGGATGACGTATCCGAGTGAGGTGAGCGTTCGAAGAACGCGCCGAGCCGCCGCGCGCGACAGGCCGACGAGCGCCGCGGCTTCCGACAGCGTCAAGGTCGGGCGCTGCTCGCCGAAGGAGGCGAGCACCTTCAGGCCCTTCGCGAGCGTCGACATGAACTCGCGATCCACTGCGGGCGGGTTGTCGTGGCCGACGTGCTCGCGTTCCGCAGAGACCGGCTGAGTTCGTCCCATTAATGCAGTGAATGATCGGCTCATGCGGAATAGGGGTCAAGACAACTGGCCCGCTATTATGTTCGATATGCGAACGCTACGTTCAAATTTCGTTGCTACGGCGCGGCACTGCTGCTAGCATCCGCCTGCCCGGCGGCTCCGTTGCCCGCCGACCTTCATCTTTCGACATCCTCGTGACCTCGGCGCAAACACATGTTGCGGGCTGTCCCCGCAAGGAGCAACGCATGCGGACCTTTCGTGTCTTTCTGATCGCAGCGGCGTGCGGCCTCGTCGTTCCAACGCTGGCAATGGCGCAGGCCTCAATCTCAGGAGTCGTCAAGGACGCGTCCGGAGCCGTGCTTCCGGGCGTGACCGTGGAAGCGGCAAGCCCCGCACTCATCGAAAAAACACGCCAAGCCGTCACGGATTCGAACGGTCAATACCGCATCGTCGATCTGCGACCCGGTGATTACACCATCACGTTCACGCTCTCCGGGTTCGCCACGTCCAAACGCGAAGGGATCGTCCTGCAGGGATCGATGACGGCAACCGTTGGTGCGGAACTTCGCGTTGGAGCGGTCGAAGAGACGATCACGGTCACCGGCGAGACACCGCTCGTCGATGTGCAAAGCGTCGAGCAGCAGCGCGTGCTCAACAAGGAGATGATCGACACGTTGCCGAACGGTCGAACGACACTGAACGTGGCGGTGTTGATTCCCGGCATGCAGTTGTCGACGACCTTCAGCGGTGAAGGACAGGATGTCGGTGGCAACACCGGCGAGGTTCAGCAGACCCTGACGATACACGGCAGCCGCGGCAACGACATGCGACGGATGGTCGACGGGCTCTCGATGCAGTCGCAGGGGACATCGGTGAGCGCATTCGCCGCCAACGCCGGCATGGTGCAGGAGGTCGTCGTCGATTCTGCGGCGGGGTCTGCGGAACAGTCCGCGGGCGGCGTGCGCATGAACATCGTTCCGCGCGACGGCGGCAATACGTTCTCAGGATCGCTCTTTGCCGGCGGCACGGGCTCACGCCTTCAGGGCGACAACATCGACCAGAAGCTGCGCGACCGCCGCATCGTGTCGTCGAGCGAGGTGAAGAGCAACTGGGAGTTGAACCCGGCATTCGGCGGTCCCGTCGTCCGCGATCGGCTGTGGTTCTTCAGCTCGGGCCGCGTGTCCGAAGTCAAGAATTACATCGGCGGCGCCGTGCGGAACGCGAACGCCGGCAATGCGGGATCCTTTGCCTACGCGCCGGATTCGAGCTTCCGCGGTTCGCGCGATACGCAATGGCGTGACGTCAACGGCCGGGTGACGTGGCAGGCGAACCAGATACATAAGGTGAGTCTGTTCGTCGACTATCAGGACCGGTGCAGCTGCGTGGACACGCGCGCGCTGACCTCGCCGGAAGCGTCCGCGAATTTCGAGTTCCCCGCGAAACGGCTGGTTACGGCGACCTACACCGCGCCGGTGACCAGCCGGATCCTCATCGAAGCGGCGTGGGCGCACAAACCCGAAGACTGGGGCTACTTCGAGCCGAAGGGTGGCAGTGATACCGGTGCGCTCGTCGGCATTCAGGACCAGGCGACCGGCGTCTTTTATCGCGGACCGCGCCCGATGTTCATGAGCTCGATGCGATTCAAGGCGGAGTTGACCGACACGAGCTGGCGGTCGTCGATGTCGTACGTCACGGGCGCCCACTCGGCGAAAATCGGCTATCAGGATCATGTGGGGCGGGTGCTGAACAACTTCAACAGGCCCGTTGCGGGCAACCTCTCCTACACGTTCAACGCCGGCAATCCAGTGCAGATCACCATCCGCGCGCCCTACAGTTCCGAGACGCACGTCCACGACGGCGGCATCTACGGGCAGGACCGGTGGACCATCAATCGCCTCACGCTGAATCTTGGCGTGCGCTACGACTTCTACCGAACCAACTATCCGACGCAGACGCTCGGGCCGAGTGTTTACACGCCGAACCGCAACGTGACGTTCCAGGGCGCCGACATCGCGAGCTTCAACGACATCACACCGAAGCTCGGTGCGGCGTACGACCTGTTCGGCAACGGACGTACAGCGGTGAAGGCGTCATTGGCGAAGTATGTGGGCCAGCTCACATACACAGGGACTTTCGGTGACAGCGCCAACCCGGCCAACCGGACCGTGCAGTCGGTCAACCGGTCCTGGACCGAATCGACGCGCGACTTCGTTCCCGACTGCGATCTGCTCAATCCGCTGCCCAACGGCGAGTGCGGCCAGATCAGTAGTCTTGCGTTCGGCAATCCCGTACCGAGCACGACGTATGACCCGGAGATTCTCAGCGGTTGGGGAAAGCGTGAATACAACTGGGAAGGGTCCGTGAGCGTGCAGCACCAGCTGCGCCCGAATGTGTCCATGGAAGTTGGTTACTTCCGGCGCTGGTACGGCAACTTCCTCGTCACCGACAACCTGGCGGTGTCACCATCCGATTTCGAGACCTTCAGCGTTGTGGCACCGTCGGACAGCCGATTGCCCGGAGGAGGAGGGCAGCGGATCAGTGGTCTCTATGATGTGGTGCCCACACGTTTCGGCCAGACCAACAACCTGCTGACGTTCGCGGATAAGTACGGCAAGCAGATCGAGAACTGGCATGGCGTGGATGCACAGGCGACTGCGCGCCTGAGCGGCCTGATGGTGCAGGGCGGCATCAGCAGCGGACGCCGTCTGACCGACATCTGCGACGTGCGTCGCGCGCTGCCGGAGCTGAACATCGCGGGGCTGACGGCGCCGCTCAATCCGTACTGCCGCGTCGTAGAGCCATTCCTCACGCAGTTCAAGGCACTTGCCGCGTACACCGTGCCGCGCGCGGATGTGCAGATTGCCGCGACAGTGCAGAGTATTCCTGGCCCCGTCGTCGCTGCCAACGTGGTGTACCCGACCGCGGTGGTGGCCGGGACGCTCGGCCGTCCACTGGCTGGCAACACGGCGACCGCGGTCGTCAACGCGATTGCGCCTGCGACCGAGTACGGCGACCGGTTGAATCAGCTCGACTTCCGCGTCGGCAAGCTTGTGCGTCTTGCGCGAACTCGCATGGCGTTCAACGTCGATCTCTTCAACGCGCTCAACGCCAACGCGGTGCTGACCGAGAATGCCAGCTTCGCGGTGTTCCGTCAGCCCATCGCGGTTCTCAATCCGCGACTCGTGAAGTTCAGTGTCAATCTCGATTTCTAAGACGCGCACGCTGCTTGGCATCGCGGCGATGGCGGTGCTGGCCGCCATCGTCGCGCGAGCGCAACAGCCGACGACGGCTCCAGCAGCCGTTGTCCCAGGACAGACCGCCGCCCAGGCGATCGATGCCGCGGCGGCGGCGCTCGGCGGCGCGGACAGGATTCGCGCGCTGCGCACCCTGACGCTCATCGGCTATGCGCAGTACGCGTATCAGAACGGCGGCGGCAACATCTCGCCGCTGCCAGGCGCGCCGCAGAAATTCATTGCCGCCAATGACTATCGGCGCATCTACGACCTCGAGCACGGACGGATGTACCACCAGGAGCGACGCAACGATCTGTTCCCGTTTGCGATCTACGGCGGACACGATTTTGCGCTGCAGCGGCAGTTGCTCGACGGCGCGATCGCGTACAACCTGAACGCGAATGGCCAGGCCGCCCGCGGCGGCGATGCGCGAGACCGACGGATGTGGATGCATACCAATCCGATCGTGGCGATTCGAGCCGCCCTCAACGATCCGAATGCCGTCAGCAACCGACGTCAGGAGAACGGCCTGACGCTCGTCGATGTGAAGCTGAAGGATGGCGATCTCCTCACGATCGGCATTCGCCCGCCAGCCAATCTGCCGGAATTCGTTCGATGGATTGGGCCGAATATCAATCTCGGCGAGGTGACGTACACCACGCGGTTCTATGGATATGTGCCGTATGGTGGAGTCCAGCTTCCGCTCGGTTACACCACGCGGTTCGACTGGAGACCCGAGGTCGAGCAAGTGAAGATCTACGTCGACAACTATCTCGTTGACTCGCAGATTCAGGATCTTGCCGCGCCGGTCTCGGTCACCAACGCGTCAGGACAGGGCGGCGGAGGTGGCGGCCCAATCGAGGTGACGCCGATGGCCCGCGGCGTGTGGCGGATTAGCGGCGGCACGATGGTGATCGAATTCGCCGATCACCTGACGCTGTTCGAAGTCGACGGCCAGCCCGCGCGCATCAAACAAGTCATCGAGAAGGCGCGCTCCATCGTCCCGAGCAAGCCCGTCACGCAGGTAATCGTCTCACACCATCATTTCGATCACACGTCGGGTCTCCGTGAAGCGGTTGCCGAGGGACTGACCGTCATTTCGCGCCGTGACAACGGTGTGATCTTCCGCGAGATGACGTCACGCCCAGCTCCGCATTTTCCGGACGATCTCGCCAAGAGTGGAAAGACGCTCAACTTCGTTCCCGTCGACGATCATCTGCGCCTCGCAGACGCGACGATGACCGTGGACATCTATCACGTCATCGCGAACAACCACATGGCCGACGCGGTATTCGCCTACATCCCTGAGCACAAGATGATGATCGAAGGCGACATTGCTACCGCGGCCGAGGATCTCCAGTGGTGGGGCGACAGCTGGCTGGACAACATCGCGTATCGGAAGATCGACGTCCAGCGGAACGTTCCCGTGCACATGACGCCGATGACCAGAGACGAAGTGATCAAGATGGTCAATGGCGGCATCGAACGCGTGAAACAGTTCTGCGCCGATCACGTCGCTAAAGGGGACCATTTTCCCGGCTGCCCGGCACAGGTCCGGTAAGAAGCGGAGGAACGTTCAATGCGCTACATGAGATGGCTTGCCGTTGCCATGGTGACGGTGGCGCTCGCGGCCGCGGCGTGGCAGGTCGGGCGTGCACAAGGAACATCGGCGCGCGCAATCGTCGAGGACGCGGCGAAGGCGCTCGGCGGCGTCGACAGGATTCGCGCGGCGAAGAACATCACCCTTCACGGCTACGCCCAGTACGCGTATCAGATGGGCGGCGGCCGCATCAGCGGATCGCCGGACGCGCCGGAGAAGTACATGGCGGCCAACGATCTGACGCGCGTCTACGACCTCGCCAACGGGCGTTTCCAGATGCGCGAGCGGCGCAACATGGTGTTTCCGTTCCTGGCACCGTTCGGCCACAGCTTCGCGCTCAACGACAACCGTCTGGACGGAGATATCGCCTTCGACGTCAACGGTGAACGGGTGCAACGTGTCCCGCAGTTTCTCGACAACCCGTTGATTCTGGACGGCGTTCACATGCGTCGGATGTGGATGCTGAACAACCCGGTCGTGCTCGTTCGCACGATGCTCGATCCCGCCACGAAGCTGTCTGCCCCGCGCCAGGTGTCCGGCGTTACCACCATCGACGTCACGCTGAAGCAGGGCGACAAACTCACGACGGCATTTACCGCGGAGCACATGCCGGTCTGGGTTCGCTGGTCCCACCCGCAGACGAATCTTGGACAGGCGAACCTCACCACGACATTCAGCGGGTGGTCCGAGACCTCGGGTCTGATGATGCCGCTCGCTTACGAGACGCGCCTGGACTGGAGGAATGTCGATTTCTTCAAACTTTACGTCGACGCGTACGACGTCGACACCAACATTCCCGATCTCGCAGCGCCCGCGGCAGTCCGCTCCGCGCCGGAGCCACCGTCCTACGCCGTGCAGCCGGTGACGTCAAAGCCTGTCGGGAAAGGCATCTGGCGCGTCAGCAATGGGACGACGGTGATCGAATTCAAGGACCACGTGACCCTGTTCGAGCTTGGTGTCAATGCGCGCGGGCAGGCGAAAGCCGTCATCGATCATGCCCGCATGTTGGTACCTGGCAAGCCGGTTACGCAGCTGATCATCAGCCACCATCATTTCGATCACACCGCCGGTTTCCGCGAAGCGGTCGCCGAAGGGTTGACGATTATTCAGCGGCCGATGAGCGGCATCGTCTTCCGTGAGATGGCGACGCACGCCGCGCCCGATTTTCCAGATGATCTCGCCAAGAACCCGAAGCCGTTGAAATTCACGGCCGTGGACGAGCACTTGCGGCTTGCCGACGAAACCCAGACCGTCGACGTCTATTGGGGCCGCAACAACGGTCACATGGCGGACGTGGTGTTCGCGTACGTGCCGTCCGAGAAGCTGCTGATCGAGGGCGACATGGTGACCGCTGCATTCGACTGGCAGCACTGGCCCGATACATTCCGCGATGCGATCGCGCACTACAAACTCGACGTGCAGAAAATCTCACCCGTCCACTCGGTATGGCGCGAGCACCCGGACGTGCTCACTTATGAGCAGGCGGAGGAGTTGCTCAAAGGGGGCACCGAACGCGCGCGGCAGCACTGCGCCGAGGAATTGGCCAAGGGAAATTACTGGCCGGGGTGTCCAATCCAGAGCAAGTACTACTGACGTTCGTCGGGCCGACCTGAAGGTCCGCCTCTACGGGTGTTCTATTGCCACCCGTTGCGCCAATAGAGGCACATCCGATCGACGTTCATCGGCAGGAACTCTTCGTACTCGAAGAGCTGCGCGTATTTCGGCAGCTTGACTTCATTCGGCGCGCGGTTCGGACAGAGGCCCTGCGTATAGGCGACGCGCACGGCCTCTTTCAAGTCGGTGAAGTACGCCTTGAACGCGCGCACGTCGTCTTTCGTGCCCCAGCCCTTCGGATTGTGCGCGCGCGCGTGGCCGACGACCAGCTTTTCCCAGTCAAGCGCGAGCACCCGATCGATCCCTTCGAACCACTCGTCGATGTACGAGTCGAAGACATTTCGCCAGATGAGTTCTCCCACGGGCAGCCAGTCCGCTGCATAAATCACTTTTCGTGAGGGAACTGAGATGACCAGGCTGTTGTCCGAGTGATTTCGCCCGAGATAGAGCAGGTCCACCTTCGTCCGGCCGACGGTCAGCGTTTTTGATTCGTCGACTGTCTGGTCAATCGGCACGACCGCTGGATTCTTCAAGTGTTCCAGCTGTAGCTTTGCGTTACGGTGCGCCACAAATACGGCACCGGTCTGCTTGAAAGGCGAGCCGCCCGCAATGTGATCGAAGTGATGGTGGCTGTATACGACGTACCGGATCGGCGCGGAGGTCAGCTTTCTCACCTCCGCCAAGTACGCGGTCGCGGCTGCCGGACTAATGGGATCGGTGATGAGCACACCGCCGGGATCGACGACGAACATCGACTGATACCCGGCGAACTCAAAGATGTAGACGCCATCGGCCACCGGCTTGACGACGGCCCGTGGCGCAGTCGCAGCGGTGGGCGCGGCCGGCGGCTGCTGCGCAACGGCAACGCCGCTTCCCATCGACAGCGCGATCAACAACGGGACGATTCGCATACCTGCTCGATGCCTCCGATTGAAGAGCCGGATCAGTGTTGCTGAACGATTTCGATTTCGTTCCCTTCGCTGTCGTGAAGCAGGAAGGTGGTGATTTGTGCCGGCGCCGGATTTCCGCGCGTGGTGACGTCCGCACCGCGCGACTTCAGCGTCGCGAACGCGCGCGGCGGATCCGGTACCGAGAAGACGATATGAACCCAGCCTGACTTCGCGCCGGTTGTTGACGGTAGAGCGCCAGGATTCTGGACGAGCCCGATGCCGTAGCCGGGAATCTCGAGGTCGGCGAAGCGACTGCCATTCGGCCGCGCCCCGCGATTGAGAACCCTGAAGCCGAGCATGTCTTGATACCACCGGACCGCCCGGTCCAGGTCGGTGACCGCCGCGGTGGCGTGGTCGGGCCTCAGCTGCAACGGATTCTGCGTTGACTGCGCGGCGGCAGGCGAGCAGAATGCCGCAAAAAACAGGACGGCGACCCAACGGATCCGGTGCGGGCGCGGCTGGCGCATAGGCCGTGAATCCTACCACCGCGAGAGGGTGGAAGCGTTGAAATTTCCCTGTAATCAGGCCCTTGTAACCGGTTGCAAATCGCGCGACAATAGCCGCCGAACTTTTCCGTACCGCCTACGTCCGATTGACAGGAGCAACCTTATGAAATTCGCGTTTCGACGCTCGGCCGTCGTGGCAGCGTTCGCCCTTGCGGCGGCGGTTCCTGCGTTCGCCCATCACTCCTTTTCCATCTTCGCGATGGACAAGAATGTGACCTACAAGGGCAAGGTCGTCGAGTTCCGTTGGGTCAACCCGCACTCGCACATCATCATGAAAGTGGACCCCGGTCCGGGCGTCGATCCGCAGACGGTCGGGACGTGGGATATGGAGGGCGGCAGCACGAACATCATGGGCCGGCAGGGGTGGAACAAGGCGACGTTCAAAGCCGGTGACGACATCACGGCCGTTGCGCATCCGCTGAAAGACGGGTCGAAGGGCGCGTCGCTCTTCTACGTCATCATGCCCGACGGCAAGCGGCTCTATCACGACATCGCAAGGCCCAAAGGCGAAGAGTCGTAACCTCAACGTCGAGGAGTTCGAGCGTCCATGAACAGACGTCGCGCGTGCGGGTGTGTGCTCGGTGGCATCGCGCTGTGGCTCGGCGTCGTTTCGGCGCAGGCCGCAGGCCAGGGAGCAGCGGGACGCGCCGGCGGCGCGCCGCCCCAGGGCGGCCAGGGCGGCTTCGTGGCCTATCCGCAGCGTCCCGTGACGGATCCTGCGGCGGTTGAACGCGGCAAGGCACTCTTCTCGGTGAATTGCGCGTTCTGTCATGGGCCCGACGCCCGCGGCGGCGACAACGGCGGGCCCAATCTGATGCGCTCCGACACGATTCTCCTCGACGACAAGGGCGAGCGAATCGGTCCTGTCGTCCTCGGCGGACGTGCCGACAAGGGCATGCCGCCGTTCATGCTGATGCCGGCGCAGATTTCCGACATCGCCGCCTTTCTCCACAGTCTCCCGGTCAGCAGCCGCACGGGCGAGCGCCAGGTGAACATTGTCGTCGGCAACGCCGATGCAGGGCGCTCCTTCTTCCAGGCGAAGTGCACCACGTGTCATTCAGCCACCGGCGATCTGCAGAGTGTCGCCAGCCGCTTTACCGATCCCAAGCTGCTGCAGCAGACCTGGTTGCTGCCGGGGACGGGCGGCACACGTGGTGGCGGTCCGCCGCGACCGGCGCCGCCGGTTGGCGCGGTGGTGACGCTGGCCAACGGCCAGAGAGTCGAGGGCACTCTCAATCGCATTGACGATTTCATGGTGTCGTTGAAGATGGCCGACGGCACGTACCGAACCTTCCGGACCGAAGGTGCGAATGCACCGAAAGTGGAGCTGCGCGATCCGCTGAAAGGCCACCGCGATCTGCTCCAGACCTACAACGACGAAGACATCCACAACATTACGGCGTTTCTCGTCACGCTCAAGTAAGGCGATATGAAGAGACTGCTGCTTGCCGCACTTGTGGTCGGGGCGTCCGCGCTCGTTCTTGCGCAGGGCGGCCTCGATCCAGCATCGATCAACAAGCCGCTTGGCGAATCGTGGCCGACCTACTCAGGTGATTACACCGGCCGGCGCTACAGCTCGCTGACGCAAATCAACCAGACGAACGTCAAGCACCTCACGCTCGCCTGGATGCGCCGGCTGACGAACGGGCCTGGCCCGGGCGGACCACGTGGCCCGAGGGACCCGGAGATCATCATCGCGGGTGAGGGCGATGGCAGCGTCACGGTCGCCGGCCCCACGCAGATCAAAGGTTCGATCCTCGCGGTGAACGGCGTGCTCTACGTGACCACGCCCGACAACACGTGGGCCCTCGACGCAAACGATGGTCACGAGCTCTGGCACTACTTCTGGAAGACCAAGGGGGGAACCCACATCGGCAACCGCGGGGTGGGAATGTCGGGGAACTACCTCTTCTTCGTGACCCCGGATGATTACCTCGTCTCCCTTGATGCGAGGACGGGTAAAGAGCGCTGGCACCGCGAATTCAGTCCGTTCAGCCAGCAGTACTTCTCGACGATGGCGCCCATCGTCATCGGCAACCACGTGCTCGTCGGGACGAGCAACGACCTCGACGCGCCGGGCTGGCTCGAGTCGTTCGATCCCGAAAGCGGCAAGACGCAGTGGAAGTGGTACGTCACGCCGCAGAACGAAGGCGATCCTGGGCTCGACACATGGAAGAACCTGGACGCCGCGCGTCACGGCGGCGGCCATCCGTGGGTGCCCGGTTCCTACGATCCGGAGACACATCTGTATATCTTCGGCACCGGGAACCCAACCCCCGCCTACACATCACAGACGCGAGGCGAAGGCGACAACCTCTTCACCTGTGCGCTGGTTGCCATCAACGTCGATACCGGCAAGATGGCGTGGTACTACCAGACCTCGCCGCACGACACACACGACTGGGATTCGGCGCAGACGCCGATCCTTGTCGACACGATGGTCGAAGGACAGCGGCGCAAGCTGGTGCTTACCGCGAGCCGCAACGGGTTTTACTTCACCGTCGACCGCGTGACCGGCCAGCACGTCGTCACGTCGAAGTTCTCGGAGACGGCCAACTGGGCGAAGGGACTCAACGAATCGGGACAGCCTGTGCGCAATCCGGCGAAGGATTATCACGTCGGCGGCGCCCTCGTCTCGGGTGCGAACCAGGGCGCGACGAACTGGCCACCGCCCGCATACAGCCCCGATACCGGTCTTTTCTACCTGCCGGCGTCCGACACCTACGCGATGTACTACCTGACGGAGCTCGATCCTCGTGGTGCGATGGGCCTCGGAGGAAAGGACGAACGAAACGTCGGCACGGTGGGCAGCTACCTGATGGCGATAGATCCGAAGACGGGCAAGATCGCATGGAAGCATAAGTACCGGACGGTCGCCGAAGGGCGCGGACAGGGGCTGCTGACGACTGCGGGCAGGTTGCTATTTGGTGGCGACCCCGATGGAAACTTTGTGGCATACGACGTCGCCAACGGCAACCCGCTCTGGCATGCGGCGACCGGTCAGGTGTCGAACGCGCCGGAAACCTACATGGTGGATGGTCGCCAGTATGTGCTCGTCGCCGCGGGCGATACGTTGTTCGCCTTCACCGTGAATCCGTAGGACCGGGAGGACAGGATGACGCGTAGACCGATCGCTGCGGGTATGGTGATGAGCGTTCTGTTCGCGACGCCGCTCGCACACGCACAGGAGAAGAAGGGGGCAGTACCTGCTGCCGAGATGTCCGGTCTGTGGATCTTGCAGGATCCGGGCTCGGGCAGCTGGGCCGAGTGGTTCGACAACGTGCCGAAGCCGCAGCTCCAACCCGACATCGTCGCGGACAACCAGAGAATGGCCGCGAGCGAAGCCGCCGGGAATGTCGTCAATCGCATGCCGCGAACCGCCGCATGTCCGGTCGGCAACCTGCCGATGATGATGGCCTCCTCGCCGCCGCTCAACATCGTGGCGTCGCGTGACGAAGTGCTGATTGGCGCTGAGTCGAATCGCGGCCGTTTCGTGTACACCGATGGGCGGGCGCATCGCGATGTGAAAAATCCTTCGTATGTGCCGACCGGATTCGGGGATTCGATCGGACACTGGGAGGGAGACACGCTTGTCGTCGACACGGTCGGCTTTGCCCCACGCGTGTGCGACAGCCGCAGGCCGGTGATGTTGGTACCGGGCGGCGGCCGCGCGAAGGACACGACTCACCTCGTCGAACGATTCCGGCTTGCGGGCCCCGACGAGCTGTCAGTCACGTTCACCTGGGAAGACTCGACCGTGTTCCTGGCGCCGCATACGTACTCGTATACCTACAAGCGAGTGCCGGAAGGGATTCCGATCGAGAACAACGAGGATCCCGCCGCCGCCCAGCCGGACCGGCAATACACCACCACCAAGGCCGAGAAGTAGTGCTACTGCGAGGATTCGCGGCGCTTGTCGTCCTGGTGTGTTCCACGTCCGCGCTCGCGCAGGACGGAGCCGCGACCGCGCGTCCGGATCTCTCCGGCTACTGGGAGCTGCGGTTCGACAGCTTCAACGTGCCGCGCGCATCACTGACGACAGCCGCACAAGGTGCCCTCGAGATGCGGCGCTCGAGGGATCAGGACGCCATCCGCGGCTGCGTCAACGTCGGGATGCCGGCCGTCATGGACGATCGCGGCGTCCTGGACATCCGACAGAGTCCCTCCGTCGTCGGGATGGTGGCGCGCTCGCCGTCGTCCACACGTTATATCTATACCGACGGGCGAAAACATCCCGACGCCGAGGAGCTGGAAGGAACCACAAACGGTCACTCCATCGGCCGCTGGCAAGCCGAGACACTCGTGGTCGACACAGTCGGCTTCAACGAGCGCGGCATCACAGCCATTCCAGGCGGCGGCTATCGGACCGCCCGATCGCATCTGACCGAGTCGTACCGTTTGGCGGCCTCCGGCGATCAGCTCACCGTCACGTTCACGTGGGCGGATCCGACCGTGTTCCGAACGCCCCACTCCTACACCTTCCGGTATTACAAGGTGCGGGCGATTCCCGAGCCACGCGTCCTGAACTGTATTCAGAACGAAGCCGACCGCGCACGCTTTCTCACAGAGCGTCCCGCGCCGGCTCGCTTCTAATCGAAGGAACATCATGCTGACACGCCGAGAGTTCGGGAAAGCTGTCGCTGGTTCACTTGCGGCGGCGTCGGTCGCGTGGTCGCAGACGAAGCTGCCACGGTACAGCTCGCGCTTTGGTGGCGTCCGCATCGGTGCGATCACGTACTGCTATCGCTCGCTGCGCGACACCTCGCTGCCGTGGTCGCGCGAAGGCGTCGATCAGTTGATGGACAAGACCATCAACGCGTATCGGCAGAACCGCATCGATCTCGCTGAATTCTGGATCGCCTTTGTCGAACCGCCCGGTGGTCCGGGCCGTGGCCCGACCGACGAGGCGGCGCGCGAGAAGCTGCGTCAGTGGCGCATCTCACGTCCGCTCGATGTCTTCGAGCGCGCTCGCAAGAAATTTGATGATGCGGGTATTCAGATCTACTCGTGCATGTTCAACTTCTCAGACGACCTGGTGGACGACGAGATCGAGGCGGCCTTCGATTTCGCAAAGGCGTTGAAGACGAACATCATCAGCGCCAACTGTACGGTCGCGTCCATCAAGCGCGCGGCGGCATTTGCCGATCGCCACAAGGTGTACGTCTCTGCACACAGCGAGAACGCGCCCTTCGATCGGAATCCCGACGGGATGGCGTATACGAAGAACCTGGAGGCCGCGCTCGGGCACTCGCCGTACATCAAGGTAACGCTCGATACGGGCCACTTCACCGCATTCGGTGGAGACGCGGTCAAATTCGTCCGCGATCATCACGACCGCATCGCGAACTTGCATCTGAAAGATCGGCTTCGGCGCGCCGAAGATCGGAACGACATCAACACGACTGAATGGGGAAAAGGGGACGCGCCGATTCGGGAAGTGCTGCAGCTGATGAAGCAGCGCCGGTCATCGTTCCCGGCATGCATCGAGTACGAGTACAACGGCAAAGGGACCGCGGTGCAGGAAGTTCAGAAGTGTCTTGATTACGCGAGGGCCGCGCTCGAGACCTAGCTCAGGTCACCTGCGTCGCGAGTGGCGACGCTATCGAGATGGCTCGCGCAAATACGCGATCACGTTCCGTACGTCGGCCGCGGCGTAGCGCTCGAGCAGCTTCCCGTGCTGCAGCCGCCCAAGAGTTGTTCGATCCGTTCCAGCTGGCGCCGGGTCATCGCTCGGGCGCAGGATCCGCGCCCGCAATGCTGCGCCCGCGTACTTGCCCGCGACCCCGGCAAGGTCACCCTTCCTCGAATGGCATGCCGCGCAGTTGGCGTTGAAATACGTCTCGCCGGCTCGTGCGTCGCCCTGGTCGCCGACATCCATGGTCAACTCGCGATAGCGCCCCTGCCGGCGCAGATAGTGCACATACGCCGCAAGATCCGCGATCTCCTGAGAGGTCAGGTCCGGATAGCTCGGCATCGCGGTCTGCAGATTCGGCTTGCCAGCGCGTACTACCGGCCCGATGAAATTGCCATTCTGATCGGCGGCGATCAGTGGAGAGTGCATCAGGTCCGTCGCACCCATCTGTGCGCCGGTGAGATCGACCCCGTGACAGAAATGACAGGAGCTCAGGACGTAGACGGCGCGGCCGCGCTCCAGTTCTGGAGTCGGCGCCGGGACTCCGCCAGCATCCGCCTTCGCCTGCGGCGCCTGAGCGTTGCCGAGGGCAGCGATCGCGAACACGGCGACGAGTACTACGCCAGCACGCGGCGGCAGTAATCCAGACATGCCTTCACCTCGTCGACCGACGACCGGAATGATCCGTACTCATATTCGAGATAGCACCGGATTGGATACTTCTGGTCTCGAATCAGCCGTAGTACTTCCGCAATCGGAGTATCACCCTGGCCGAACGGTCTGTTCGGCCCGTTGTTTCTCTTTCGATCGCGAACATGGATGTTTACTGTACGGTCGTGGTGCTTCCTGATGAACGCCACTGGATCGTTGTTGCCTGCGACGAAATGGCCGATGTCGAGCGTTGCCTTGAAGTACGGCGACATCGCGAGCGCGGTTTCGAAGCTCTCAGGCGTCGCGAACTGATCCGGATCCACGAGGTTGTTGTGGTTGTGCATGGCCACGAACATCTTGTGGCGCTCGACAAACGGTACGAGTCGCCTTGCCTCGCTGATGACCGTGGACGAACTAAACCCTTCCGCGCCAAGCGCTCGGGCCGCCTCAAACGTCTTGTCGCGCTCTTCGTCGGTGAACGTTTCATTGAAGTTGACGTTGTACAAATAGATTCGAAGACCCGCGTCTTCGAACTGCCTTCGGATGTTCGCGTAGTAATTCATAGGTACGCTGAGACGCCACCGTCGTGCGTCTTCACGCAGCTGCTGGAAACCTGGCGCCCGTCGCGATTGCACCCACCAGCCTGTCGACGAAGTTGGCCACGGCTCGATATGTCCGGACATGATCTCGCACTCGCCGATTCCGATCTCCCTCATGTTGTTGATGATGGTAGGAATCAGACGCGGGTCCCCCGCTGGTGGAAGGTCGTGGAAACTGAACGTCTCAAGTCCGATCCCAACTTCGTTGATGGAGTAGAGGAGCCGTTGTTGCTGTGCGGCACCAGCCGCAAGCGGCGCGGCGGCGAGCACCTTGCCGAACTCGCGCCGGGTCAGGATCGTCGGACCTTGCTTCATCGCCAGCCTCCTCCTGACCGGGTTGCGTCCGCGAGCGCGTGGATGCCACGTTTCGCGGGCACTTTCAGGAAACTCTAAGCGTAAACCGGCGGCCACGTGGCGGGGCTGAATATCTAGCCGGAACGACAGGCTTGCAACCGCCCGGTCATTGCAGCAAAGATCGCGTCGGCTGGAGGAGAAGCTCGCATGCGTCCGATGCTCGTGCTCACGTTGGTATGCGCAATCGGCGGCACAGCGACGGCTCAATGGCTGTCGTTGCCGCTTCCCGGCACACCCCGTACGGCTGATGGAAAGCCGAACCTGAATGCGCCGACGCCTCGGACCGCCGATGGCAAGCCGGATTTATCCGGCATCTGGCGTGTTGACAGCCCGCGGTACAACGAGAACCTGTTGCCTCCCGGAACAGAGGCGCCGATGCTGCCGGCGGCAGCTGAACTTCACAAGCGGCGTGTCGCCACGATGGGCTACGACCGACCGATGACACGGTGCATGCCGCACGGCGTTCCCGACGCGATGACGGTCCCTGGTCTACCGTTCAAGATCATCCAGATTCCGGGCGTGACCCTCGTGCTGTTCGAGGAATTCCACGTATACCGCCAACTCTTCACCGACGGTCGGAAGATGCCAGTGGATCCGGATCCCGCCTGGTACGGCTACTCGGTTGCCCGTTGGGAGGGCGACACCTTTGTCGTCGAGACCGCTGGTTTCAAGGAGGGCAGCTGGCTCGATAACAGCGGCCATCCGCACACTGAAGCGCTGCAGCTGACCGAGCGCTTCCGCCGGATCAATTTCGGCCGCATGGAGCTCGTCGTCAGCGTCAACGATCCGAACGCGTACTCGCGGCCCTGGACGTCGGACACGCTGCGCTTCAACCTCCAGCCCGACACCGAGCTGCTCGAGCATCTCTGCGAGAACAACAGGGACCTGGAACACCTCCAGGAAATCTGGCAGGGCAAGGACGCGAAACCTTAGCGGCCGGCGGGCAGCGTGTAGACGTCGCTGAATCCGTAACAGTAGTACTCGAGGACGCGCGGCGTGGTCTCAATCCGCTTGTACAGCGGCATCTGCATCTTCCACGGCCGTGTGAAGACTTTCGGATCCTCGATCGCCACCTCGTAGTTCAGATGCGTCGCGTCGATGAAGCTGTAGCGCTCGACGACGTGCAGCATCTCGCTGTGAAAATTCCCTGCCTTGTCGAAGCGCGTCTGGTCGTTGAAGTGCACGACATCGACGACGAGCGCGTCGCCTTCCCAGTGGCCCCGTGAGTCGCCCATCCACCACTCAATGGGACCGCGGGGATGGGGGGTATTCATGAAGATGTGACGCAAGGCGCCGACGTACTCGTAGCTGATGTCAATCCGTTCAGGCGTCTGAATGATGCGGAACGGATACGGCATGTAGGTAATGCGCGGCACGCCCGGCAAATAGCACTTCGCCTCGGTATCTTCGGTCGCGCGATTCTCGTAGTTCCGCTTCCGCTGCGCGAGCGACGCTGGTTGGTATGGGATCTCGCCGCCGACGACCACGCCGGCGCCTGCCGGCACACCTGCTTGCGCGGCGTGATCCTCGATGTCGTACGCAGCGCTGTTGAGTACCTGCCACACGCCGGATAGATCCGGCTTGCCATCAGCCGTACGTGGCATCGCCTGGCTGGCAGTCTGCGCCCACGCCGCGGCGTTTGCCGCGATCACGACGAGCAGCATTTCGAGAATGAGCCTGAGTTGTTTCACTTCGGCCGTGTCTTGCCCGGGAAGATATGTTGCGTATCGCGCTCGCCTTCGTAGCAGGCCGTTTCCCAGGGTTCGTCTACATTGCCCGTGTTCTTTCTGAACTCGACGTGCGCCGTCCATGGCTGCGAGAAGACCCGCGGGTCGTGGCTCGTCACGTCGTAGTACATGCGGTTGCCGGCGAACGTGAACCGCTCCTCGATGCGGAGATCCGGGCTGTGGAAGTTGCCGTACGTGTCGTACCAGCCGTGTTCGTTGAAGTTCCGCCCTTCGACGACGAGCGTATTGCCCTCCCAGCGGCCATGTGAATCGCCGTACCACAACTTCACGCGATCGTTGAGCGGCGCGCGTCCGTCGAGATAGATGGTGCGGACGACGCTGTTGTACGGGTACTCAAAAAATACGAGACCCGGCGCCTGGATGATTTCAGCCCCCTGATCGAGGCTCTCGCGCGGAAATCCCATCGGCAGGCAGCGCGCGTTGGAGTCGAGGTGCCACAACTCCGTCGGGTTGAAGAAGTTCTTGCGATTCTCGAGGCGCTGCTGACGCGCCCACGCTTGATAGGGGATGCGGCCGTCCGGGGTACGGACGATCTGCGGCTTCGGGAAATCCTCCGGATTGCGTCCCGTCGCGCGCATCTCCTCAGGATCCTGACCTTCTTCGAGATCGAAGTTCGGCCCCCTCGCACCAATCCAGTCCTTTGCATACGAACCGTGCACGTCCGGCTGTCCGTCGGCGGTGCGCTGCCCCGTCCACTCGCCGATGGGCGGGGTCAACGTTGCGGTGGATTGTGCAGAGAGCGGGGCCGACGCTGCGAGCGCCAGCCCCGCGGCAACGAGCAAACCGGTGACACGCATCGGTCTTACGCGGTCGTGGTCGTATCGAGGGCCTTTTTCAGATAGTCCATCTGCCACTTCGTCTCATCGACAGGCGTGCCCGGTCCACGGAATTCGCGTTCGATGATGGCGTAAATCGGCCACTTGTTGTCGCGAATCAGCGTCAGACATTCCTTGATTGGCGTCTGACCCGTGCCCAGCTGCACGTTCGGCCCGTGGTTCCGGCTGCGATCCTTGATGTGCAGGTGCGAAATGCGGTCGTGATGCCTTTTCAGGAACGCCACGGCGTCGTTGTTGCCGGCCGTGAAGTGACCGATGTCGAGGTTGATCACGAAGTCCTTCGACATGGCGAGCAGCTTCTCGAGCGTATCAGCGGTCGCGACTTCGACGGGCGAATCGATGTTGTCGTGAGGATGCCACGCCGGCTTGACCTTGTATTTCGCGGCGAACGGCACCATCCGTGGCGCCATCGTCACTCGCGTCTGGTTCGTACAGAACAGACCAACCTTCAGCGCCTGCATCTGACGGAACACGGCATCGATCTCCGGATCCGTCATGTCGTCATCAATCGTGTAGACGTACGAGAAGAGGTTCAGGCCCGCATCGTCGAACTTCTTCCGAACCTCGCGGAAGCGATCGAGCGGCAGGTTGATGCGCCACTGCCGCAGCTCTTCTCGCGTTTTCAGGTACTCGGGTGTCCTCTGGTCGGGCGCCTGTCCGAAGCGGCCGCCGTTGACGACCTGCGGCGGCATCTGCATGCCCACGTTCACCAGTTCGATGTTCGCGGCACCGATGGCAAGGCAGTTCTCGATGATGACGTCAATCGGATCCTTACCCGGCACAGTGGGAAGGGGATTGAGTGAACCAGTGATTAATCCGAGTTTGACGTTCTTGTACGTGGAATCCACCTTTGCGGCCGCGAAGAGGTCGGGAACGCGTACGGCTCCCAACGCGGCCATGGCCGAAAGGCTCTTTAACATGTCACGTCTGTTCATATACGTCCTTACCTTAGAAAAGCAGCCTCGCCGCGAATTGCATCTGACGCGGCGTCGAGTTGCCGGTGCTCGAAATAGATCCGAACGCCGGGCTACCGAGCATGTTGTTCGGGTTCTGGAAATTCGCGATGTTGGTGAGGTTGTAGACCTCGTACCGGACCTGTAGCCGTGCACTACCGCCGGCCGCAAACTCCTTGAACACCGACAGATCGATTCGCCGCTGCGGAGGTCCGTGCAGCACCGTGGCCGGCGAGTTGCCGAGTGTGAAGAGCGCCTGCTGCTGGAACGCGTCGGTATTGAACCATCGTGCGACCGTCCGCTGGTTAGCCGGGAGCTCGGGATCACCGACGAGGTTCGGTCGATCGATTCCCTGTCCTCCCGGAGGCGCGCCGCCAGTATTCGCTCGCGCTGCGAGATTCCAAACGCTAAAGGGTTCGCCTGTCTGGTAATTCGCGATGGCGTTGACCTGCCAGCCGGTGAGCACTCCGTGCGTGAAACCGGTGAGTGACTCTCCCCACGGCAGCACGTAGTTGATCTGTCCCACCCAGGCATGCCGCATATCGCGAGGAGCGTCGGTGCGCTCGACGGTCAGCCCGTCCCAGTTGAGCGGCTGGGTCTGTTGCGCGTGGCCAAGCTGATAGTGGGTATTGAAGGAAAGACCACCATTCAGACGACGCTGAAAGATCAGCTGCAGCGCGTCGTACCACGTTTCGTAGTCGCTCAGGAAGACGTTGAGCTGCGCGAGCTGCGGCAGCGTGCCGGAGAGCCGCCGACGCGGCTGGATAGCGCCCGCAGCGGCAGGCGCCTGATTGATATCCGGATTCATTGCGACGTGGCTGCCGCGCGAGCCGACGTACCCGGCCGTTACGACGTTGCCCGCGAATTCCCTCTCTATCTGGACGTTGAACTGCTGCACGCGCGTGGACTTGAAATTCAAATCGACCGCGCGAAATGCGCCCGCCAAGTCCTGCGGAGCAACGGACGGTGCGGCCGGCGGCGGCGGCAGGCCGTCGCGCAGGAA
>Ga0268265_10001040_pt1 | contig 25016 bp, 23 predicted proteins | sample KBSSwiS52_FD_190355 | JGI IMG/M metagenome (GOLD analysis project Ga0268265, IMG submission 190355) | Switchgrass rhizosphere microbial communities from Kellogg Biological Station, Michigan, USA - KBS Switchgrass S5-2 (SPAdes) (version 2) | ecosystem: Host-associated > Plants > Roots >... | reverse complement strand
CCTCTATCCCACCGCCAGCCAGGAAGCGATCAAGCAACTCGGCACCAACGGTGGCGGCATCTTCAACGCCAACTCCGCACACCCCTTCGAGAACCCGAACGCGATCACCAACCTGATCGAAATCCTCTCGATGAACGCCCTGTCGCTCGGCTGCGTGGTGGCGTTCGGGCGCATGGTGTTCGCCCGCAAGGAGGCGCGCGCCCTGGTGGCCGTCATGGTCATCCTGGTGGCCGGCGCCGCGAGCGCGATCTACGCCGCGGAGACCCAGGCTCCGCCAGCCCTTGTCGCTGCGCAGGCCGACGCCAGCGTCAACATGGAGGGCAAGGAGGTCCGTTTCGGCGCACCGTCCACCGCCATCTGGGCGGCGGCCACCACTGGCGCGTCAGACGGCGGCGTCAACGGCATGCACGACAGCTTTATGCCGCTGGGCGGCGGCGTCGCGATGTTCCTGATCCAACTCGGCGAGATCCTGCCAGGCGGGGTGGGCTCCGGCCTCTACGGCATGGTGGTGATGGCGCTGATCGCGGTCTTCGTGGCCGGGCTGATGGTCGGCCGCACGCCGGAATATCTGGGCAAGAAGGTCGAGGCCAAGGAGATCAAGTTCGCCATGCTGGCGGTGCTGATCCTGCCGCTCTCGATCCTGGGCTTCTCGGCCGTCGCCGTGGTCATCAAGGACGGGCTTGCCGGCCTGCTGAACCACGGCCCGCACGGCCTGTCGGAGATCCTCTACGCCTACTCGTCGGCGACCGGGAACAACGGCTCGGCCTTCGCGGGTCTGACCGCCAACACGCCCTGGTACAACACCACCCTTGGCATCGCGATGCTGCTCGGCCGGTTCGCCTATGTGATCCCGGTCATGGCCATCGCCGGCTCGCTGGCCGCCAAGCCCAAGCTCGGCGCCACCGCCGGGACCTTCCCGACGGACGGCCCGCTGTTCGTCAGCCTGCTGATCGGGGTGATCCTGATCATGGGCGGCCTGCAGTTCTTCCCCGCCCTCGCCCTCGGCCCGATCGTCGAGCACTTCCAAGTGCTCAACGCCATCGCGGCCCGCTGAACCCCCAGGGGCTTTTGAAATGACCATGACAACCGCGCCCCTGGGTGAGCAACGCCGCAAGGCCACCACCCTGGTCGGCAGCTTCTCCGGCCCGATCCTGGCCCGGGCCGCCCGGGACTCTTTCATCAAGCTGAATCCGCGCAAGCTGCTCGGCAATCCGGTGATCTTCGCCACCGAGATCGTCGCCATCCTGTCGACCTTCTCGACCGTGCTGGCCATCACCCAGGGCGGCGACATCGGGTTCGCCCTGCAGATCTCGGTCTGGCTCTGGGCCACGGTGCTGTTCGCGAACTTCGCGGAAAGCGTCGCCGAGGGCCGCGGCAAGGCCGCCGCCGACAGCCTGCGCGCCACGCGGGTGACCACCAAGGCCAAACTGCTCGCCGATCCGGACAAGTCGGCGGTCACGATGACGCCCGCAAACGAACTGCGGGTCGGCCAGGTGATCCTGGTCGAGGCCGGCGACGTGATCCCGTCCGACGGCGAGATCATCGAGGGCATCGCCTCGGTCAACGAGGCCGCGATCACCGGCGAGTCTGCGCCGGTGATCCGCGAGAGCGGCGGCGACCGCTCGGCTGTGACCGGCGGCACCACCGTGGTCTCGGACTGGATCAAGGTGCGCATCACCTCCGAGGCCGGGAACACCTTCCTCGACCGGATGATCGCCATGGTCGAGGGCGCGGATCGCCGTAAGACGCCGAACGAGGTGGCGCTGGCGGTGCTGCTGGCGGGCCTGACCCTGATCTTCCTGATCGCGGTGGTGACCCTGCTGGGCCTGGGAACCTACTCGGGCGTGAAGATCGACCCGATGATCCTCGGCGCGCTGTTCATCTGCCTGATCCCGACCACGATCGGCGGGTTGCTCTCGGCCGTCGGCATCGCCGGCATGGACCGGCTGCTGAAGGTCAATGTGCTCGCGACCTCCGGCCGCGCTGTCGAGGCCGCCGGCGACGTCGACACCCTGCTGCTCGACAAGACCGGCACCATCACCTTCGGGAATCGCATGGCCACCGAGCTGATCGCCGCGCCGGGCGTGCGGGTCGAGATGCTGCAGAAGGCCACCCTCCTGGCGTCCCTGGGCGATGAGACGCCGGAAGGCCGCTCCATCGTCGAGCTGCTGCGCAACCAGGGCTTCACCCTCGAGCCGCCGGCCGGCGCGAAGGTTATTCCCTTCAGCGCCAACACCCGCCAGTCCGGCCTCGACGCCGGCGGCCACAGCTGGCGCAAGGGCGCGGTGGACGCCGTGCTGAAGAGCGCCGGCCTGGACGCCGGCCAGGCGCCGGCGGAATTCAACGCCGCGGTGGACCGCATCGCCCGCTCCGGGGGCACGCCCCTGGCGGTGGCCGAGAACGGCGTGCTGTTCGGCGTCATCCACCTCAAGGACGTGGTGAAGCCCAATGTGAAGGAGCGCTTCGCCGACCTGCGCCGCATGGGCCTGCGCACGGTGATGATCACCGGCGACAACCCGGTGACCGCCGCCGCCATCGCCTCCGAGGCGGGGGTGGACGATTTCCTCTCGGAAGCGACGCCCGAGGACAAGCTGCGGCTGATCCGCGAGGAGCAAGGCAAGGGCCGGCTGGTGGCCATGTGCGGCGACGGGGCCAACGATGCTCCGGCGCTCGCGCAGTCCGACGTCGGCGTGGCCATGCAGACCGGCGCCCAGGCGGCCCGCGAGGCCGGCAACATGGTCGACCTCGACAGCGACCCGACCAAGGTCATCGAGATCGTCGAGGTTGGAAAGCAGATGCTGATCACCCGTGGCGCGCTCACCACCTTCTCGATCGCCAACGACGTGGCCAAGTACTTCGCGATCATCCCGGCGCTGTTCGTGGTGACCCTGCCGGCCCTGGGCGCGCTCAACATCATGGGGCTGGCCAGTCCCAAGAGCGCGATCCTTTCGGCGGTGATCTTCAACGCCCTGGTGATCATGGCGCTGATCCCGCTGGCGCTCCGGGGCGTGAAGTACCGCGCCATCGGCGCCGGCAAGCTCCTGCAGCGCAACCTGCTGATCTATGGCCTCGGCGGGATCGTCGCGCCGTTCGTCGGGATCAAGCTGATCGACCTGATCGTGTCGGGCGTGGGCCTGGTGTGATGACGCAAGTGCTCATCCCCGCGCTCCTGCTCGGTTCCAGCTTCCTGCTCGCGCTCGCCAGTGCGCGGCGGGAAACCGCGGCGGGCGCCGTCCCTCGAAACCCTGCGCCCGCCGCCGCCGACTACACGACCTGGAACCCGGGCGTCGGCTACGCCCTGAACGACCACGTCGGCCTCGACGTCCGCTACTTCGACACCGACGAACACAAGCTTGGCTCCATCTACGACAGCCGCGTCGTGGGTCGGATCAAGCTCACTTTCTAGGAGCTCAAACCATGCTCGCCCAAGCCCGCGCGGCCATCGTCGCCACGCTCTTCTTCACTCTCCTGCTCGGGGTCGGCTATCCCCTCGTGGTGACCGGCATCGGTCAGCTGGCGTTCCCCGCCCAGGCGGGCGGCAGCCTGGTCAAGGATTCCAAAGGCCAGGTGGTGGGCTCCTCGCTGATCGCGCAGAACTTCACCAGGCCGGAATACCTGCATCCGCGGCCTTCGGCGGCCGGAGCCAACGGCTATGACGCCGCCGGATCGTCGGGCTCCAACCTCGGGCCGCTGAACGAGGATCTGGCCAAGCGGGTCGCGGAAGGCACGAAGGCGATCCAGGGCGAGGGCGCAGGCCTGGTCCCGGCCGACGCTGTGACGACCTCGGGGTCCGGCCTCGACCCGGACATCTCGCCGGCCAACGCCGCCCGCCAGGCGGCCCGCGTCGCCGCCGCGCGCGGGGTCGACGTCAGTGTCGTCCAGAACGCCATCGCCGCCAACACGACCGGCCCCTGGCTTGGCGTGTTCGGCCAGCCGCGGGTAAACGTCCTGCAGACGAACCTGGCCCTGGACGCCGCCGCACCGCCCCGTGCCGCACCGGCTCCGGCTCCTGCGGCGGCCCCGGCGGTCTAGACAACACGCGGGGTCGCCGGCCATGCAATCCGAAGAGCCCCGTCGGCCCGATCCCGAGGCGCTCCTGGCCGCCGCCAACAAGGCGCGCCGGGGGCGCCTCAAGGTGTTCCTGGGCATGGCCCCTGGCGTCGGCAAGACCTACGAGATGCTGCGCGCCGCCCGGCGCCGGAAGGCCGACGGCGACGACGTGACGATCGGCGTCGTCGAGAGCCACGGCCGGCGCGAGACCGAAGCCCTCCTGCGCGGGCTGGAGGTGCTGCCGCGCAAGCCCATCGAGTACAAGGGCCGCGCCCTGATGGAGTTCGACATCGATGGCGCCCTGGCGCGGCGCCCGAAGCTGCTGATCGTCGACGAATACGCCCACTCCAACGCGCCGGGATCGCGTCATCCGAAGCGCTGGCAGGACGTCGAGGAACTGCTGGGCGCCGGGATCGACGTCTGGACCACGCTGAACGTCCAGCACCTCGAAAGCCTCGTGGACGTGGTGCTGCGCATCACGGGTGTGCGGCAACGGGAGACGGTGCCGGACTCGGCGCTCTCCCGCGCCGACGACATCGAACTCGTCGACATCACCCCCGAGGAGCTCCGCGAGCGCTTGGCCGAGGGGAAGGTCTATGTCCCGGAGACCGCCCGCCTGGCGGCGGACAACTTCTTCAAGCCGGAGAACCTGACCGCGCTGCGGGAGCTGGCGCTGCGGCGGATGGCCCAGACGGTTGACGACCAGCTGGTCGCGGCGATGCGCGAGAGGGGGGTCGAGGGGCCCTGGGCGGCGGGCGAGCGGATCGTGGTGCTGGTCGGCGGCGACGCGATGGCGTGCGCACTGGTGCGCACGGGGCGGCGGTTGTCCGACATGATGATGGATGCGCCCTGGACGGTGGCGCACGTGGAGCGCCCTAACCAGAAGCCTCCGAGCGCGCAGGCGCAGAGCCGGCTCAGCGACGCCTTGAAGCTGGCCGAACAGCTGGGCGGCTCGACCGTCATGCTGACCGGCGACGATGTCGTGGCCTCCATCATGGCCTATGCGCGGCGCAACAACGTCACCCAAATCGTGATCGGCAAGTCGCGCGACAGCCGCCTTCGCGAACTGCTGGGCCGGGCGTTGGCGACGGCCCTGCTGCGGGAGGCGCGGGGGGCGGCCGTCCACGTCGTCACCGAGCCGGGGGACGATGGGGCGCCGACGGCCGAGCGATCGTTCCGCCTCGCCGCGCCGCAGTGGCGCGGCCACATCGGCGCGTTCGCCCTGGTCGCCGTCGCCGGTGGCGTCGCCACGCTGACCGACCAGTTCGCATCCGGCGCCAACCTGGCGATGATCTTCCTTCTCAGCGTCCTCGGCTCCGGCCTGGCGTTCGGCCTTTGGCCCGCCGTGACCGCGGCGGCGCTGTCCGCCGTCGTCTACAACTTCTTCTTCCTGGAACCGCGGCTCTCGCTGGAGATCGGCCGCTCGACCGACGTGCTGACCTTTGCGGTCTTCTTCGTCGTCGCCATGACCACCGGGTGGCTGACGGGCCGCATCCGCGACCAGGCGCGGCAGACCTCGGCGCGGGCGGCGGCGATCCGTTCGCTCCTGGCCTCGAGCCGGCGCCTGTCCGGGTCTGCGACGCGGGACGAGACCGCCCATGCGCTGGCCGAGCAGATCTCCGCGGCCGCCGGCGCCAAGGCGATCGTGCTGCTGCCGAACGCCGGTGGCGAGATCGAGTCCGTTGCGGGCGCCCCCCAGGTTGAAGTCCTCGGCGCGGCGGCCATGGCCGCCGCCCGCTGGGCCTGGGAGAAGGGCGAGGCGGCAGGACACGGCACCGGGACCCTGCCGCAGACCAGCTGGACCTACTGGCCGCTGCAGGGCGTGCGCGACCGCGTAGGCGTGGCCGGCGTGGAAGCCAACGCCCTGCCGCCGGGCTCGGATCAGGAACGTCTCGTCCTTGCCCTCATCGACCAAGGGGCCGTAGCGCTCGAACGGGCGGACCTCGCGCTCTCGGCCGTGGAGACCGAGACCCTGCGCCGCTCAGACCGCTTCCGCGCCGCGCTGCTCAATTCCATCAGCCACGACCTTCGCACGCCGCTTTCGACGGTGCTTGGATCGACGACCACCATGATCGACTACGGAGAGGGGATGCCGGCCGCGACCCGTGCGGATCTCCTCGAAAGCGTCCGCGAGGAAGCCGAGCGGCTGAACCGCTACGTCGGCAACCTCCTCGACATGACGCGTCTGGAGGGGGGTGGGCTCAATTTCCGCAACGACTGGGTCGACGTCCGCGACGTGCTGATGGCCGCCGCGGAGCGGGTGGCGCGCCGCCTGGAGGGCCGCCATATCGATCGGGATTTCCCGCCGGAACTGTCGCTGGTGCGCCTGGACCCGAACCTCTTGGAGCAGGCGGTGGTCAACATCCTGGAGAACGCCATCGCCTACAGTCCCGACAAGACCGCCATCGAACTCGCCGCCTACGAGGATCGATCGAACATCGTCATCAGCATCGAGGATGAGGGGAAGGGCATCCCGACTGCGGAATTGGAGCGGGTGTTCGAGAAGTTCCGCCGTATGGAGGAGCCGACCGATCGCTCCAAGGGTGTCGGTCTGGGCCTGTCGATCTCCAAGGGCTTCATCGAGGCGATGGGCGGGCGAATCGCGGCGGCCAGCCCCATCCACGGCGACCACGGCACGCGCGTGCTGATCAGCCTGCCAAAGGCGTCCCCCGCCACCGAGGCTCCCCAATGAGCACCCATCTCCGCGTGCTGGTCATCGACGACGAAGCGCAGATCCACCGCTTCCTGCGCGCCGCTTTGCAGGCAGCCGGCTTCGAACCGCTGCGCGCCGACACCGGTGCGGAAGGCCTGCGCGAGATCGCCAGGGCCGCGCCGGACGCGGTCGTTCTCGACCTCGGCCTGCCGGACATGGACGGCAAGCAGGTGCTGATCAAGGCGCGCGAGTTCTATCACGAGCCGATCATCATCCTCTCCGCCCGCGACCGGGAAACCGAGAAGATCGAGGCGCTGGACCTCGGCGCGAACGACTACGTCGAGAAGCCCTTCGGGGTCGGAGAACTGTTGGCGCGCCTGCGCGCGGCCCTGCGGCAGCGCTCGCACGCGTCGGATCCGCCGCCGAGCGTGATCCACGCCGGCCCCGTCACCATCGACTTTCCCCGCCGGCTGGTGACGCGTGGATCGGAGATCATCCATCTGTCGCCGAAGGAGTACGACCTGTTCGCCAAGCTGGCGCTCAACGCCGGCAAGGTCATGCAGCACCGGGACCTGCTGATCGCGATCTGGGGGCCGGCCCATGTCGACGACACCCAGTACCTGCGGGTGTTCATCGGCCAGCTGCGTCAGAAGATCGAAACCGATCCGGCCGAGCCCCAGATCATCCTGACCGAGCCCGGCATCGGCTACCGGTTCGCCACCGACGACATGCTGCGCATCGCGCCCCAGGCCTGACGGCGGCGGACGTGGTGGCCTTGGCGGCAGGCAAGAGGGACACGGCGGCGGGGCGGCTTACCGGCCTCCTCACGGCAATCGTCACGCCGTTCCGCGACGGCGAGTTGGACGAGGCGGCGTTCGCCGCGCTCGCCGAACGGCAGATTGCCGCCGGCGTCCAGGGACTGGTCGTAGCGACCGGCGCCGCGGGTGAGGCGGCGACCCTTCGGCCAGAGGAGGTCGAGCGGCTGATCCGGCTGTCCGTTCAGGTCGCCGGGCGTCGTATCCTGATCGTGGCCGACGTTTCGTCCAACGCGACGGCCGCCACGATCGTGCGCCTTCGCCGAGCCCAAGACCTGGGCGCGGACGCCGCCCTGGTGACGGCGCCCTGGTGCAATCGCCCAAGCCAGGAGGGAATCTGCCGCCATTACGAGGCCGTGGCAGACGCCGCGGCCCTTCCGATCCTGGTCGGAAACGAGCCGGTCCGCTGCCGGGTCGATATCGCGGTGGACACCCTGCGGCGCTTGGCGGCGCTGCCCGGCATCGTCGGCCTGGTGGACTTCTCGGGTGATCCGACGCGGATCGGGGCAGTCATGGACGCGTGCCCGGACTGGGCGCTGCTCTGCGGCGACGACCCGAGCAGTCTCGGCCACCGAGTCTACGGCGGACACGGCGCCGTCTCGCTGACCTGGGCACGAACGGCGGCGGGTGCTTCAACGCCAACGGAGCTCACCCCTACGAGAACCCCACGGCGCTCAGCAACTTCCTCGAGCTTCTGGCCATCGCGGTCCTGCCGGCCGTCTTCCCGATCACCTTCGGTGAGATGACGGGCCGGCGGCGCGCGGGCTGGGGCCTGCTGAGCGTCGCGGCGGATTCTGAGTTGCGGCCACACGCTGCAGGACGCGTCAGACGCTGACCTGAGTCCCCATCTCCACGACCCGACCGGCAGGAATGTGGAAGAAGTCGGTCGGGTCGGCGGCGTTCCGGGCCAGCCAGATGTAGAGCCGGTCCATGCCCGGCGGCAGCTCCGAGTGCGGCGACCGGACGAAGGTGCGCCGGCCGACGAAGAACGAGGTGCTCATGATGTCCATCTTGATCCCGCGGCCGCGCAGGGCGGCGAGCTCCCGCGGCACGTTCGGCGTCTCCATGTAGCCGTGGGTCAGGACGACCCGCGTGAAGTCAGGGCTGAGGTGCTCGATCTCGGCGCGCGCCTCGGGCGGCACATAGGGCGTCTGGGCGCCGCGCACCGCGACCAGCAGGTTCGTCTGGTGCAGCACGCGGTTGTGCTTGAGGTTATGGAAGAGGGCGGTCGGGACGCGGGTGGCGTCGGCGGTGAGGAACACGGCCGTTCCGGCGACCCGGTGGACGGAGCGCGAGGTCAGCATCGGCAGAGTTTCCTCGACCAGCGGATTGTCGCGTTCGAGCTTGCGGCGGACCAGATCCGTGCCGCGCGCCCAGGTCACCATGACGAAGACCACCGCGCCGCCGATCAGCAGGGGCACGAAGCCCCCGGACAGCAGCTTCAGGAGGTTGGCGCCCAGGAAGACGGTGTCGATGGCGAACAGCGGCGCCACCAGCGCCAGCGCGCCCCAGAGCGGCCACTTCCATTTGCGGGTGACCACGATGAACGCCAGCGTGGTGGTGACCACCATGGTGCCGGTCACCGCCAGGCCGTAGGCGTGGGCCATGGCGCTGGAGGTGTGGAACATGCCCACCAGCAGCATCACGCCGATCGCCAGCAGCAGGGTGATCTGCGGGATGTAGATCTCACCGGCCTGGGCCTCGGAGGTGCGCAGCACCGTCAGCCGCGGCAGGTAGCCGAGCTGGATCGCCTGGTTGGTGAGCGAGAAGGCGCCGGTGATCACCGCCTGGCTGGCGATCACCGTGGCCAGGGTCGCCAGGACGACCATCGGCGCGCGCAGCACCAGCGGCGTCATCTGGAAGAACCAGTCTTGGTTGGGGATGGCGTGGCCGTTGGCGAGCCCGATGCCGTGCAGGGCAAAGGCGCCCTGGCCCATGTAGTTGAACACCAGGGTCGGCAGGACGAAGAACAGCCAGGAGGCCTGGATCGGCCAACGGCCGAAGTGGCCCATGTCGGCAAACAGGGCTTCCGCGCCCGTCACCGTGAGGAAGACCGAGCCCAGCACGAAGACGCCGGCGATCCCGTGGTGAAGCAGGAAGCCGACGGCGTGATGCGGGCTGATGGCCAGGAGCACGCCGGGCTCGGACAAGATGTGTGGGACCCCGATGACGGCGATCGCCACGAACCAGACCAGGCAGATGGGGCCGAACCATTTGCCCACCCGGCCCGTGCCGCGCGACTGGATCAGGAACAGCAGCGCCAGGATGGCGAGGCTGCCCGCGATGACCAGGCCCTGGGTCACGTGGTCGGCGAGCGCCGGGATCGTCCGCAGGCCTTCAAGGGCCGACAATACGGAGATCGCCGGGGTGATCATCGCGTCGCCGTAGAACAGCGCGGCGCCGACCATGCCGAGGACGAAGATGAGCGTGGTGCGCCGCCCGACCGCGGCTTCGGCCAGGGCCGCCAGCGAGAGCACGCCGCCTTCGCCGTTGTTGTCAGCCCGCATCAGGAAGAGGACGTACTTGACGGTGACCACGAGGATCAGCGCCCAGAGCGCCAGCGACACGACGCCCATGACCGCATCGGATGTGACGCCGCCCGCCTGGCCGAGCGCCTCGCGGAACGAATAAAGCGGACTGGTGCCGATATCGCCGAAGACGACGCCGATGCTGCCCAGCGCCAGGCCCCAGAAGCGTCGATGGGTGGTCGGGCGGCTGGCGCCGTCGCGCGCATCCGCGTTCACGGGCGCCCCGCGCGCGGCGCCGGCGTCAAGCGGCAGAACGTCATAGCTTGCGAACCAATCCGGGGCCGGCCGCCCGCCCCAGCGCTTCCGGATCTCATCACTTGCTCGACGAGGACGCCTGGCGCGGCGCCGCCGCCAGATAGCCCGCCACCAGTTCCACGTGGCGATCGGGAACCTCGGGCCGTCCTTCGGCCCGGCCGGTGAGCTTGACGCCGAGCACCAGTCTGCGGTCGGCCGGGGCCTGCACGGGCCAGAAGTCGAAGGCGGCTTGGTCGAACGGATAGGCCTCCGCGCGCGTGGGCTTGTCGTTGGCGAGCGACCATTGCGCCGCGTCGAAGTCCGCCTGCGATGGCGTCGCGCCCCCGCTCGCTGCGGCGAGCGTCAGCCGGCCAGGTTCTTCCCGCAGCACGACGGCGGGAGCGTCGAAGATGCGGCTGAGGGACTGGGCCGCCAGGCCGATCACCGCCTCGGGCGGCTCCGACTTGGTGAGCGCGTGCGCCAGGGCGTGCAGGGCTTCCGCCGCCGCCGCCGCCTGGCCGGCCGCGAGGGCCCGCCGGCGGGATTGCGCCGCCACGGTGCTGGCGATCGCCGCCACCACCAAAAGCAGGGCCAGAGCCCAGAGATCGGACGGATCGGCGACATTGAAGGTCAGGCGCGGCTCGATGAAGAAGAAGTCGAAGGCCGCCACGCTGACGAGCGCCGAGACGAAGGCCGGTCCCCACCCGAAGCTCACCGCCGCCAGGATCACCGGGACGACAAAGACGAGGGAAAGGTTCGACGCCTGGACGATGTGGTCGACGACGAAGGCGACCAGGGCGGCGGCAGCCACCATGGCGAGGCTGGCGCCATAGGCCACGACGCCCTGTCCGCCAGTGCTGGACACGCGCGGCGTCCCTCCACCCTCCAGATCAGGGGAGGGCGATGGAATGACAGGGCTGGCCATGGAAGCCTCCGACACAATTCTTCTTCATAAGCGTCCGGCGCATAAAGGATCGATATGGAATTGCCGCGGTCGGCTACTCCGTCGTCTTCCCGTCAAAGTGCTCTTCGCCCGCCTCGGCCTCGGCCTTGGTGGCGCGAACTGTCCCGTCCTTGTGATCCGGCGGCCCGTAGATCGTGTAGAGCTTCAGCACCTTGTCGCCGGTGTTGATGACGTTGTGCCTGGCGCCGGCGGGCACGATCATCGCGTCGTCGCCCTTGATCTTCGTGCGCACCCCGTCGATCCAGACCTCGCCCTTGCCCTTCTCGACCCGGAAGAACTGGTCGTGGTCAGCGTGGACCTCCTCGCCGATCTCCTCGCCCGGTTTCAGCGCCATCAGCACCAGCTGCAGGTGCTTCCCGGTGTAGAGCACGCGGCGGAAGTCCTTGTTGTCCTCGGTCAGCTCTTCGATGTCGGCGACGAAGCCCTTCATTGGACGCCCTTCCTCAGTCGGCCGCGACAGTACACCCCAGACACCGGCGGCCCATGCGCTACGTCAAAGCGCCGCCATCGGCTGCGGGGGGAGGGGCGCGGCGGCAGTCATGAGGACAGGCATGTCGGAGCATGCAATCCCCGCGTTCATCGGGAACACGCGCGATCTGCCCGCGAACCGGCGGCGCTGCAAGCGCCGCGGCCAATGATTGAGGACCTCCCATTCAATAGGCTGCGAGGTTTCGGCATGGGTGTGTGGAGGGGGAACACCTTCCCCTCGGCCGAGCCGCAGTCTCGTCCGACCCCTTCTGCGGGGATACCCCCAGGCTGTGCGAAAACCTCACTAGGCCGGGCATGTCCGCCGATCCGGCGTCCGCTCTATGGCTGACACCTTTTGACCAACTCCGAGATCCCAGGCATGGCCGCAAGGCTAACCACGGCATTTGGCGCACCACGCGGCTGCGGTTCAGCAAAGCTGGCGCAAGCGGACAGCGAACGCTCCAGATAGAATGCATTTTGGCCTTGAGCTTCGTATCCGTCTTGGGAACCGTTCTACGAATTCTCTCCGGCGGCGCTTCTTGCTGGATATGGCTATCACACGGACCCAAAACACAACTATGCTAAGCCGTCATCCGCCATCATCACAGCTTCGTCCCTACGTGTCGGGCTATTGGCGCGTCTCCGATATCGCCGGAGCCCATCGTGGACATCCGATCGATACCGCCCCCCGACCGGGCGCGGTGCTGACAGTGAATATCGGACGTCCTAACCGCAGTTCAGACGGCAACCTTACGCCGATGACCTCACTGTTGGGCGTTCAGACGCAGGCGCGATCGTGGCGCTCGGATGTCGATACCGATTTCGTCATGGCGCTGCTCACCCCGCTAGGCTTGGCGCGCCTCTTCCCCGGCTGCGCCTCCGAGGTCGTCAACTCGCTCATCGACGTCGGCTCTGTGGTCGGTGATGGCGCCGCAAGGAATCTCCTGGACGACGCTTCCGCGCGTCCGGACAACTTGGCGACGTCCCTCGACGAATGGTTGCGGGCGCGGCTGACCGTCTTCGCCGCTACGCGATCAATCGAATTGTTCGACGCCGCATCTCGCGAACTGGCCCGCGCCCCGCGCGTGTCGATCGTCGCGGACACCCTCGGCGTCACGAGGCGACATCTATCGCGCCTCGTGAGCGAGCACCTTGGGATCGGTCCTAAGGAACTGTTGGATCTTCATCGCCTCGATCGCAGTCTGAGAGACGTACAGGCAGGCCACGAAGGCTGCGCCGGCTTTTCGGACCAGGCTCACCAGATTAGGGAGTGGCGGCGACGCCTTCGCACCACCCCGGGTCGCTACGCGCGCGACCGACGCTCGTCGCTGGCCGAAGCCTTCGGCAACGCGGAGCCATCGGCGGCCTATTACCTGTAAGCCGCGGGAGTCCCAAAGCTTCAATACCGCGCCGCCTGTCGGCGCCAAGTTGGTCGCAACAGAGTGCGGAGTGCGATCATGAACGAGCGTGAGGTGACCTATCAATCCGGCGATGTGACCATGACCGGTTACCTTGTCGATGGCTCGCGCGGCGCACCCGCACCCGGTGTGCTGATTGCCCACGAGGGCCTAGGCCGAGACGAACGCATGACCATTTGGGCGCGCAAACTCGCCGAGCGGGGCTATGTCGCGCTCGCGCTTGACCTCTATGGCGAGCCGTTCTCCTCTTATGAGCAATTCTCCTTCGAGACGATGATCGCGAAACACGAGCACATGATGGCGACCCCCGGCCTGATGCGCGCCCGCGCCACCGCCGCCCTGGAAACGCTGGCTGCTCAGCCCAACGTCGACCACACCCGGCTGGCGGCGATCGGGTTCTGCCAGGGCGGCATCGTGGCTGCGGAACTTGCGCGGGCGAAGGCGCCGATCCTGTGCGCCATCGGCTTCCATCCCGGTCTCAAGCGCCCAGCCGGGAGCGTCGACGGGCCGATCGAGGCCAAACTGCTCATGCTGGTCGGGGCTCGCGACCCCGTTGTTCCGCCGGAGGATCGCACCGCCTTCGCCACGGAGATGGAGGACAAGGGCGCAGATTGGCAGCTTCATCTGTTCGGCGGCGTCGGACACACCTACACGAACCCCCGTGTCGACGAGTTGGTGGCGATGCCCGGGTTCGGCTACGACGCGCGAGCTGAGCGCCGGGCTTGGACGATGGCGTTCTCACTGCTTGACGAAGTCTTTGCCGAGCAAGGCGCGGTAAGCGGACACTCTCCACGTCCATGAAGGGTCAGATTGCGACACCGGCTGGGTCCAGGTCGAACGTCCGCCACCCACCCAAGTCGTCCGGCGCCGCCTCGCCGGGAACCCTTACCCGTGCTCGCACCCCAAGTGCATGCCGCCGGGATCGATGACGACGTGGTTGTCCTCAATGTTCCTGCAGCGCGCCGGCCACGACGCGGTCTGGGTCTTCGGGGTCCGCACCTGGCCGTTTCTGGCCCACGGCGGGCTGCAGGTTGGGGACGTCGTCCTCGACCACTGGCCGGAGCACCTTACCCTCTACACGCCGATCCTGGACGCCTGAGATGCATCGCTACCTCGCCTTCGCCTGGCCTTCGGCGTCGCCGGAAGCGGCGGCCCAGGCCTCAACCTGGTCCGCGCTGCTGGCCGAGGCTCCCCACTGGCGGCCCGCCCTGCAGCGTCCGGGGCTGGAGGTCTGGACATCGGCGGCCCAGCGCGTGGCGGTGACGCGGCTGCCGACCCGCGATAGGATCGGCGTCTCGCCGCGGTCGATTTGCCGTTCCGCGTCCACGCCCCATTTCTGGGCGTCCTTGTAGCGGATGAAGGTCTCGCTGAGCGAGCGACCCTTCCGCCGAACCTGGACGCGCCAAGTCCCGGACTTTTCTCTATGGATGGAGGCCATTTTCTGCGTGCAAATCCCGTGCAGTGAACTGGCGAAACGTGGCGAACTGGGCCGTAAATCGTCGTAGATTGGCGAGCCAAACGGCTCGTCAAGCGAATTGAACTGTAAGAATAAATCATTGAAAACTCAACATCACTTACTTTGCATTGCGCCCATGATGGACTGGACGGACCGGCATTGCCGCGTCCTGCACCGGATGCTGAGCGCCCGCGCGTTGCTCTATACGGAGATGCTGACCACCGGCGCGGTGCTGCATGGGGACCGGGCGCGGCTGCTGGCGTTCGATCCGGTGGAGCGCCCGGTGGCCATCCAGCTGGGCGGCTCGGAGCCGGCGGACCTGGCGCAGGCGGCGCGGATCGCCGAGGCGGAAGGCTATGGCGAGGTCAATCTGAACGTCGGCTGCCCGTCCGACCGGGTGCAGAGCGGCCGGTTCGGCGCCTGCCTGATGCGCGAGCCGGCGCTGGTGGCCGACTGCATGGCCGCCATCGCCGCGGCGGTGACGATCCCAGCCACCGTGAAATGCCGCATCGGGGTGGACGACCAGGACCCGGAGGACAGCCTGTTCACCCTGGCGGACGCCTGCGCGGCGGCGGGGGTCTCCACCTTCGTCGTCCATGCGCGCAAGGCGCTGCTGAAGGGCCTGTCGCCCAAGGAGAACCGGGACGTTCCGCCGCTGGACTATCCGCTGGTCTACCGGCTGAAGCGGGAACGGCCGGGGCTGACCATCGTCATCAATGGCGGCGTGGGCTCACTGGAGGAGGCTGAGGCGCACCTCGCCCATGTGGATGGCGTCATGCTCGGGCGCGCGGCCTATCACACGCCGGCCATCCTGGGCGAGGCGGACCGGCGGCTGTTCGGCGCCGCCGACGGGGTGGACGCGGCCGGGGCCGTGGCGCGCTATCGGCCCTATGTGGCGGCGGAGCTGGCGCGCGGGACGCACCTGGCGGCCATGACCCGGCACATGCTGGGCCTGTTCCACGGCGCCCCGGGCGCGCGGGCATGGCGGCGGATCCTGACGGTGGAGGGGGTCAAGCCCGGCGCCGGGCTGGAGGTGATCGACGCGGCCCTGGCCGCCGTCACGTCAGGGACGCAGGATCAGCGCCTGCCGCGTCGCCTCGAAGCGGGAGAGGCGGCCTAGGTAGGTCATGCCCAGCAGCGAGGTGTCGAGGCCCTTCTCGATCACCAGGGCGTCCACATTGGCCACCCGGGCGCCGGAGACCGACACGCTGGCCAGCTTGACCGCCGCGGCGCGGGCCTGGCCGTTGGCCGTGGTGACCGTGTAGGCGTAGTCGAGGTCCTTCAGCGTATAGCCCAGCCGTTGGGCGTCGGCGGCGGTCAGGGCCACCGCGGTGGCGCCGGTGTCCACCAGGAAGCGCACGCTGCGGCCGTTGACGTCGGCCTGGGCCCAGAAATGGCCGTCCGGCCCCTTGCTGATGGAGGCGGCGGTCTCCGGCGTCGCCGGCAGGGGCTCGACCTTGGCGACCATGGCCGTGGGTTCCGCCGGCCGCGCCCGCGCGAAGGGCGACAGCGTCACCACCGCCTGGGCCGCGCCCACAGTGGTCACGGCCCCCGCCAGCGCGATCAGCGCGATCCTGAGCATGTTAGACACCCGCCACACCAAATACTTGCAGCCGTTATCGGCCTTTCTAAGTCGAGACCTTACGGGGTTTAGGTTTGCAACCGGTGAATCAGATGCAAATCAGCTGCTAACACTTTGAGTTAATCTGCATTTACCTTAATGACGGTAAGGTTTTGATCAGAATTGGCTCTGATCAACCGGATCTGGTGCTAGACTAGGCCCAGCTTATCCGGGCGGATCTTGCCGCGCCGGGCGGGCAGTTCGGCCATGATCGCATCCCGCTCGGCGTCGGTGAACCGCGACCAGCGCCCCACTTCCCCCAGGGTGCGGAAACAGCCCAGGCAAAGACCGCTCTCGCCGTCGACGACGCAGACCTTGATGCAGGGCGTCTTGATCGCCTGGGGCGGAGCGGGCGGCGGCGCGTCGGTCATGGGCGACGCAGCCATAGCCCAGCGCGGCGCCGGCGGCCAGTTGCGGCGGCGCGAGCGTCGGGCGGGGGCCTCTCGGCGTTACCGGATGTTGATTTCTATTTGCCAACCGCCCAATGATTACATGATCGTAATGCCGCGTGACTGTTAATTGCCAGAATTTAACTTGAGCGTGACGAGGTCTCACCGCAGATTTGGCGCGGGAAATACTTCGGGAGAGACCCTCATGCGCACCATCACCGCCATCGCCCTGTCCGGGCTCGCCTTCGCCGGTTCGGCCGCCGCCGAGACCCGGATCAGCGACGTGGATTTCATCAAGGCGAGCCGCTGCAAGGGCCTCGCCGCCTCCCCGGTGGGGGCCGGCGTCGACACGGCGCAGCTCGACGCCCTGCTCAAGAGCCAGGGCCAGACGCGTCCGGAGCTGATCCTGCAGAAGGCGGACGAGGCGGCGGCGCGCGCCAAGCGCCAGGCCCGCAGCGCGGACGCCCAGTCCCGGCTGTCGGCCGAGCTCACGGGCGCCTGCGCGGCCTACCTCGGCGGCGGCTCCGCCGTCGCCTCCGGTCAGCGGACCCCCCCGGCGAGCTGACGCGTCGCGCCATAAGGCCGCCGATCGTCGGAACTCACCTTCGCCGCAGGCTTTTCTGCTACGGTTGACGGCCGTGCGGCGTTGGTGGGGACGATCGAGGGCATGACCGTCCTGAGACCCGGGGAGACCTGTTGGCGCATCGCCCGCGCCGGGCGTGCGGCGGTGCTGATCGACAACGAGGCCTATTTCGCCGCGGTCTTCGCCGCCCTGGAGAAGGCCCGCCGCTCCGTGCTGCTGCTGGGCTGGGGTTTCGACCCGCGGACCCGCCTGTGCCCTGACGGCTACGAAGGCCCGGGCGACCCGGACGAGATCGGCCGGGTGCTGGTGGCGCTGGCGCAGGCGCGGCCCCACCTGGACATCCGCCTGCTGGTCTGGCGCTCGGCGTTCCCGATCGCCGCCAGCCAGGAGTTCTTTCCGCACAAGGCGCGCCGGTGGTTTCACGACACGCCGGTGAAGTTCCGCCTGGACGACAGCGTGCCCTTCGGCGCCTGCCACCACCAGAAGGTGCTGGTGATCGACGACCGGCTGGCCTTCTGCGGCGGCGGCGACATCTCGGTGGACCGCTGGGACACCCCGGCGCACCTGGACGTGGAGCCGCGCCGGATCATGCCACGCCAGGACTTCCACCCGCCCCGGCACGAGGTGATGATGATGGTTGACGGCGAGGCCGCCGTCGCCCTGGGCGACCTGGCCCGCGAGCGCTGGCGCCGGTCCACGCAGGAGACCCTGGCGCCGCCCCCCGACGCCGGCGGCGATCCCTGGCCCGACCACGTGCCGGCCCACCTGCACGACGTGGATGTGGCCGTCGCCCGCACCGAGCCCGCCTGGCGGCGCCGCGAAACCGTCGACGAGATCCGCCGGCTGACGCTCGCCTCGATCTTCGACGCTGCGAAACTGATCTATCTGGAGAACCAGTACTTCACCTCGCCCCAGGTGGTCGAAGCCCTGGCCCAGCGGCTCGCCGAGCCGCACGGACCCGAGGTCGTGCTGATCTCCACCGGCCGCGCCCCCAGCTGGTTCGACCAGCTGACCATGGACCGGGCGCGGGCGATCATGATCTGGCGGCTGAAGTCCGCCGACATCTACGGCCGGTTCCGCGCCTATTGGCCCGGCACGCCCGGCGGCGAATGCATCATCGTCCATTCGAAGGTTTCGATCATCGACGACCGGATCCTGCGGGTGGGGTCAGCCAACCTCAACAACCGCTCGGGCGGGTTCGACACCGAGTGCGAGCTGGCCGTGGAAGTGGAGGAGGCGACCGCGCGCGGCCAGGTGCAGGCGTTCCGCGACCGGCTGATCGGCCATTTCCTCGGCTGCACCGGCGATGCGGTGGCCAAGCTCTCGGCGGAGCTCGGCGGCCTGATCGCGGCGATCGAGGGCCTGAACCGGGACGGGCGGCTGCGGCCTATCGAGCCGCAGAAGCTCTCGCCAGTGGGCGAGTTCATCGCGGCCTATCACCTGGGCGATCCGTCCAGCGTCGCCGACGCCTGGCGGCTTGGCCGCCGCCGCGAGCGGCTGTTCGAGGAGGCCCGCCTGATGGCGATGGAGCGCCAGGCCGTGCGCTGGGACGATCCGAGCCGCTAGCGCGCGTTCCGCGACGGCGGCTGCAGGCCTTGCGATCACCTTATCGCGCTCCCGTCGCGGACGCGCCGCCGGCCGGCCGGGAGCGGGCGCCCCCCGGCTTCCGACCTCACATCAGGGCGACGGCGGGTGGCGGATGACGCTCATCACCATCATGGCCTGGAACATCATGAAGCCGATCTGATGGTGCGTGTCTCCCTTGTGGAACTGCACCTCCGAAAACGCCGGCGGCGGCAGGTGCAGCCATCCGAGACGCGGGCCGTGAGGCGGCGCCTTCTGGGTGACCCACCACGTCGCGCCGATCGTATGCATGAACTTGACCTTGTTCTTCTGGAACGGGCTGTCGAAGTCGATCTGCTCGCGGATCAGATTGTCGGCCGCGAGATTGTCCCCGAAGTCGACCAGATGGTCGACGCCTGAGCTGAAGCTCGAAACGCCAATATGCTCCAGCGTCTCCGGCTTGCCTGTCCGGCCCAGCGTCATCTGCACCGCCGCCATGATGTCGTTCAGCGTGTCCTTGGCGCGATCGGCGAAGAGGTTGGTGTGCGGCTTGTTCGAGCGGGACGCGTTCGTCATGAACGGCACGATCACGGGAATGGCCCGGACCGCCGCCATCTGTACGCCCATCATCAGGACGAATCGCTGCACGTCCGGCCAGCGGCCGCCGAATCTGACGTAGTTCGCGTCGTCGGCCGGTGTGATCGTGGCCGGGTGGAAGTAGACGTAGGCGCGCGTGAACTTGGTCGTCCCGGCCGGTACGGCGACGCCGACCCAGAACGTGTCGCCGTTTTTCTCGAGCTTGAACAACAGGTCGAAGATCTGCCCGCCGGCCCGCGTCTCGCGAAGCTTCGATCCCTTGGGAACCGGAAGGAAGGCGAACCGGATGGCGCTGGCCGGCTCGATCGAAGGCGCGCTGCCGCGGACCAGGGCGACGGGCATCAACTGCTGGAAGCGCAGCACCTTCAGGTCGGTGAAGCCGGTGTTGCTGGGGCTCGGCGGCGCCGGTCCGGCGGCGCTGGCGAGCGCGTCGAGCTTGTCGAGGGTCTTGCCGATCTTGCTGACGACGCCGTCCGCCGCCTTGAACTCGCCCTTCGCGACCCAGAACGCCTGAAACGCCGCGATCGCGTTGGCGAGCCCGGTGTCGCATTTCCCCTTCGGGCCTGGGCCGGGCTTCAGCGTTACGCCCCGCATGCCCCCGTCCTCCGGGCCAATGCGCCAGAGCAGGTCGATGACCTTGCCTTGATCGGCTGGCGCGTTGGTGATCAATCCACCGCCCCTGCGCACTCCGACGGGCCCTGACAATTCCGTCATGGTTCACCTCCCAGCACCACCGATGGGCGACACCATAACCCGAGCAGGCCGGCGTCATAGAGAGCAGGCTCGGCTTGCCGGAATGAGTTCGAGGCCGCTCCCGAGAACTTTGCTGCCTGGGCCGAAAGTCCTCGCCTCGATTTGAAGTTTGACGCGCCGAACTTCTTTCAGCCGTGCGCGGGAACAATCACAGCCGGGCGCGGCTTGTGCCGGCATGGACAATTCCGCCGAGTGCCGCCGGAAGGCTGAGGACCTGGAGCTGATGGCCCGCACCGTCAGCTACAGGATCGATCGCGATCGGTTCGCCGGCGAGGCGCGCAGCTGGCGGGAGCGGGAAGCTGCGGCGCTTGTGGTCGAGGCCCCGCGCCAGGCCTAGGCCAGATCGGCCCAGCTATGTCGGCTTTGCGATAGAAGGCGGCGAGGCCATGGCCTTAACCTTCTTTCTCCCCAGGGGAGAGCCCCCGATGTCCAAGACCTTCGTCTGCTACCTTCACAAACGGGGCTGCATGGCGCCCGATCTGCGGGTGATTTCCTGCGGTGGCGAGGACGTCCTGACAAACGCGTTCATGGCCGAACTGCCCATATGGGGACCGTTTCACATGATCGAGGTCTATGACGACGCCGACCACCCGCTGTTCCGGTTCACGAACGACGGCCAAGTGACGCAGACAGCGGCCGTATAACAAAAGGACCCGCTGCTCAGGCGCAGCGAATGCTCTTGCTTGCGCGTGGTGGCCAACAGTCTCCATCGTGTTCGTGCCGACCGCCGGCATTTTCCGCCGCCGAACCTGCGCTCTGAGGTACGCTGGCGGACGTTTCTGTCGGAAGCACATAATTCGAGGCGTTGGAGGTGCGTAGGTGGACAACGCCAGGCTTCCGGGCCGCGAACCTCCCGATGACCTCAAGTCCAGGATCAGTCGCCGCCTGGACCCACTCGACGGAGGGCGTTTCGCTCCGGCGGAACCTGGCGTCGCCAGGTCCAGAGCGGCCGCGGAGCGCTACTGGCATATCGACGACAGCCGCGTGAACTCGGCGGTGCTGGTGCCGCTTGTGGAGCGAGAGGCCGGCCTGTCGGTGATCCTCACCCGTCGCGCGGACGCCCTGCGCGACCACAACAGCGAGATCTGCTTTCCGGGCGGCCGGCGCGATCCTGGCGAGACGCCCGGCGACACTGCGCTTCGAGAGGCGAAGGAGGAGATCGGGCTCGACCGCAGCCTGGTTTCCCTGGTCGGCGTGGCCACGCCCTACACCACCCCGACATTCAAGTACTGGCTGGTTCCCGTCGTGGGTTTCGTGCGTCCTGAATTCACGCCCACGCCCAACCCGCACGAGGTCGCAGAGGTCTTCGAGGCGCCCTTCGCCTTCCTGATGGACCCGTTGAACTACGAAGTCCGCGAAGGCGTGACCCCGCTCGGGGAGGTTCGCCCGTATCACGCTGTCACGCACCAGGGCCGATGCATCTTCGGCGTGACGGCGGCGATCCTGCGCAAGCTGCACGAACGCCTGTTCGGCGAGGGCCCAGCCTGGGACGCCCGCCCGCCGGAGGCCGAAGGGTCATCGAGAATGACTGGCGTCACGCAAGGGTAGAAATTCCACTGTCATCTACCCGGGCGCGGCTCTATCGTGGGTTGGAGGCGAAGGCACCAAGTCCTTCGGTGTCCGGCCAGTCCGGACGATGCCTGGGCCCGCCCGCGACAAGACCGGCGGCGATGCACCCCAACTGGCGCGCGGCCCGACACGTCCCTCGGGTGAGGGATAGCCATGTCCGATTACGCCTCCGAGTTTTCCATCCGCCGTCTGTGGATCATCTTCGGTGCGACCATGGCGATCATGTTCGGCGCCCTGCTCTGGTTCGGCGGCGAGATCTATCACACCAAGCCGCCGATGCCGGCCGCCGTGCGGTCGGCCTCCGGTCAGGTGGTCTACGAGGGCGAGGAAATTCGGCGCGGCCAGGCAGTCTGGCAATCGACCGGCGGGATGCAGCAGGGCTCGATCTGGGGCCATGGCGGCTATGTGGCGCCCGACTGGAGCGCGGACTGGCTGCATCGCGAGGCGCTCGCGCTGCGCGGCCTGCTGGCGAATTCGGGATTCGAGGCCTTGGCCGAGCCCGATCAGGCGCGGATTGGCGCCCTGCTGAGGCGCGAGATGCGCATCGGTGGATACGATCCGCACACCGCTGTGATCACCGTCAGTGACCAGCGGGCGGCCGCCATCGCGGCGACCGCCGCGCACTTCGAGGGGCTGTTCACGAATCGCACGCCCGCCGATCAGCATCTGCGCGCGCTCTACGCCATGCCGCAGAACGCAACCCTGACTACGACCGAAGCCCACGAGCTGGGCGCCTTCTTCTTCTGGACGTCGTGGGCCGCCGCCGCCGAGCGGCCGGGGCAGGCGATCAGCTACACCAGCAACTGGCCGCATGAGCCGCTGGTCGGCAACACGCCGACGGGCGCGATTTTCCTGTGGACCTTCATCTCCATCTTCGTGCTGCTGGGCGGCATCGGCGCCCTCGTCTGGTACTACGCGCGCGAGTTCGATGTCTGGCGGCGCGCCATGGAGCCGGTCGAGGGCTTCGCCACCACCGACCTGTTCGGCAGCGCCACGATCACGCCCTCCATGCGCGCGACCGCGAAGTACTTCTTTGTCGTCACCGCGATGTTCTTCGCCCAGGTGCTGCTCGGCATCGTCACCGCCCACTACGCGGTCGAGGGCCAGGGCCTCTACGGCATGCCGATGGCCGAGTTCTTCCCCTACGCGGTCACCCGCACTTGGCACACGCAGCTCGCGGTGCTGTGGATCGCCACCGCGTGGCTGGCGACCGGTCTCTATGTCGCCCCGCTGCTCGGCGGCCGCGAACCGAAGTTCCAGCGCTTCGGCGTGAACTTTCTGTTCGTCAGCCTGCTGGTCATCGTCGTCGGCTCCTTTGCCGGCGAGTGGGCCGCGATCAACCGCCACCTGCCGGTCGGAACGATCAATTTCTGGTTCGGCCACCAGGGCTATGAATACCTCGACCTCGGCCGCTTTTGGCAGATCTACCTGTTCGTCGGCCTCCTGCTGTGGGTCGTCCTGGTGCTGCGCGGGGTCTGGCCGGCGCTCAGGGAAAAGGCCGGCCGCTCGCTGGTCTTCCTGGTCGCGATCGCAACGGTCTCGATCGGGCTGCTGTTCGGGACCGGGCTCTTCTACGGCGAGCACACCCACATCTCGGTCATGGAGTACTGGCGCTGGTGGGTCGTCCACCTCTGGGTGGAGGGCATCTTCGAGGTGTTCGCGACGGCGATTGTCTCGGCCCTGTTCGTGAAGATGGGACTGGTGCGGATGTCGGTGGCTGCGACGTCGGTGCTGCTGGCGACGATCATCTTCCTCGGCGGCGGCGTGCTCGGCATGTTCCACCACATCTACTTCAGCGGCACACCGACCGCGGTGATCGCCTTGGGCTCGGTGTTCTCAGCGCTCGAGGTGGTGCCGCTGATGGTCGTCGGCTTCGAGGCCTACAACCGGCTCAAGTTCGAGCACCGGCATGGCTGGCAGGAGGTCTACCGCTGGCCGTTCGCCTTCTTCACCAGCGTGCTGGTGTGGAATCTCATCGGCGCAGGGCTGTTCGGTTTCTTCCTCAACCCCCCGCTCGCGCTCTACTACATGCAGGGGCTCAACACGACCGCGACCCATGCCCACGCCGCCCTGTTCGGGGTCTACGGCATGCTCGGCATTGGGCTTACCCTGTTCTGCATGCGCGGCCTGTCGGACCCGGCCCGCTGGAGCAACGGCCTGCTTAAGACGTCGTTCTGGTGCCTCAACATCGGCCTGGCGATGATGGTGTTCCTGTCGCTCTTCCCGCAGGGCTTGATCCAGACCTACGAGAGCTTCACCCGCGACTACGCCTATGCGCGCAGCGCCGAGGTTATCCACAGCCCGCTGATGCAGGCGCTGGTCTGGATGCGGGTGCCGGGCGATCTTGTCTTCACGGTCGGCGTCGTCGCCTTCGCGATCTTCATGGTCCGCGCCCTGTTCGGCCGTCATCGGCGCGGCGAGACCGCCGACACGCCGGCTGTAGATCTCGAGCCGGTGGTTGTCCGCAGCCCATGACCGCGCAGGATGAGCGGCTGTTCGCGCATCGTCGCGCGAGGATCGCCGCGTCGCCGCCGTTCTTCCGCAGCGGCTTCCGGCCCTTCTTCCTCCTCGGTCCCGCCTGGGCCGTGATCGCCCTGGCGCTCTGGCTGATGGCGGCGGTCGGCGGACTGGCCCTGCCATCGGCTTTCGAGCCCCTGGTCTGGCACCGGCATGAAATGCTGTTCGGCTTCGTGGGCGCGATCGTGGCCGGATTCCTCCTGACCGCGATCCCGAACTGGACAGGCCGCCCGGCGATCGCGGGCCTGCCGCTCGCCGCCCTGGCCGGGCTGTGGGCGGCGGGACGGGTGGCGGTGCTCGTCTCGGCGTGGACCGGGCCCGCGGCGGCCGCCGTCCTGGATGTCGGCTTCTATGTGGGCCTCGCCGGGCTCGTCGCCTGGGAGGTCCTGGCGTCAAGGAACCGCAACCTGCCGATCGCAGGGCTTGTCTTGTTGCTGGGCGTCTCGAACGCCGCCGATCATGCCGGCGCGGCTGGCTTGCTGCGCGATGGCGACCTCGGCATGCGGGCGGGGCTCTGCGTCGTGGTCATGATGATCTCGGTGATCGGCGGCCGCATCATCCCGGCCTTCACGCGCAACTGGATGGTCAACCAGGGCGTCGCGCGTCGCCTGCCGGAGCCGTCGACGCCCTTCGACCTGGCGGTGCTGGCGGCGACGGCGGCGAGCCTGCTGGCGTGGACCGCCGCGCCGGACTGGGCGCCCACCGGATGGATGCTCGCCGTAGCCGGATGCCTGCAGGCGCTGCGGTTGTCGCGATGGGGCGGCCTGGGGTCCGCGCGCGATCCCCTCGTGCTCATTCTCCACGTCGGATACCTCTGGGTTCCGGCCGGCCTCCTGCT